>Ga0209482_1000363_pt1 | contig 40413 bp, 43 predicted proteins | sample CoawatmetaG10DNA_FD_187512 | JGI IMG/M metagenome (GOLD analysis project Ga0209482, IMG submission 187512) | Marine microbial communities from the West Antarctic Peninsula - Coastal water metaG104-DNA (SPAdes) (version 2) | ecosystem: Environmental > Aquatic > Marine > Coastal ...
ATGCTTTGGTCAACCCTTGGGGTTCGATACAGCCTATGACATAACCTTTAGTAGCATCGTGTAGGCTGGTAATGAGATGTTCTATGTGATCAATATAGTGGCTCTGAGTCACCACCAAAAAGCTAAGTTTGGAACACAGCTGCAAATGGCAGACACGTAACTTTACTGGCTCTATATTGAGCGCTGCAGCGGCCATGCGCTGATATTGGAGTTGCAAGGTCGCTAGATTGGTGCTCACCTCAAACAGATCTGCAGGGCAGTGCAGCCAGCTGCACAGCCGATTGGGAATGCCCACACTAACATGCAGGGATGCATTGCCTAAAAGGGGCACAATTTGTGCAATAAAATCTTGCCACGCAGTATGTGCTTTTAAAGAGGTGTTAAGCGAAGTTGAAGGTAGGCGTAATGACAAATGCCACTGACCTAAAACCCTTTGCCGCGCTGCCTCATGAGTATTTTTAGCACAGCCTAATAGCACTATTCGCAGCTTATCAACCTGCCAATCAATCCCTAATATAAGGGGTTTTACCCGGCGCCTAACAAAGTGCTGTAACATTAAACCCATCCTTGGGTGGCGAAACTTAATAGATCTTATATACTTTCGCTTCTGCCGTTTTGTTTATTCCCATCGCTGCCTAGAGTTAAAGCATAGCATGTCATTAATACGCCGCCTGTTTAAATGGGTTTTTATACTAGGAATCATTGGTACGCTTACCATTGCAGCGGTGACCTGGTTTTACCTTATGCCTCGGTTACCCGATGTAAATAGCCTAAGAGATTACCACCTACAAACGCCCCTAAGAGTGATGAGCCGTGATGGCAAACTCATTTCAGAGTTTGGTGAGCAGCGCCGTATTCCTTTGCGCATAGACCAAGTGCCTCAGCATTACATTGACGCATTGTTGTCTGCTGAAGATGAAAACTTTTATAGTCATTACGGCGTTGATCCCAAAGGTCTCTTAAGAGCAGCCGTTAGAATGGTGCAAGCCGGCGGAAGAATTCAAGGTGGTGGCAGCACGATTACCATGCAGGTAGCCCGCAACTACTTATTAACCCTTGATCAGACCTTTATTCGCAAATTTAATGAAATATTATTATCTTTTCAAATTGAGCAAGAGCTCAGCAAAGAACAAATACTGGAAATGTATTTTAACAAAATGTTCATGGGGCACCGATCTTATGGCATAGAGGCTGCATCTAATGTGTATTATGGCCGCTCAATTAGTGAGCTAGGCCTGCCTCAGTTGGCCATGCTTGCTGGGCTCTATAAAGCCCCATCTCGATATAACCCTATTTCTAATCCACAACGCTCTAAAATACGCAGAGACTGGATATTAGGCCGCATGCTGCTGTTAGACTACATTAATGAAGAGCAATACCAGACGGCCATTGCCACCCCTATTACGGCCCGATTTCATAGTTTAAAACCAGAAACATCAGCATCTTATGTTGCAGAAATGGTACGTAGTGAATTATTCAGCTCTTTCCCTATTGAAGACGTTTATACTGGTGGTTATCGGGTTTACACCACTATTGACAGCCGTCTTCAAGACGCTGCTCAGCTGGCAGTACAGAAAGGTCTATTAGCCTACGATAGGCGCCACGGGTATCGTGGTGTAGAAAAAAATCATGGCCCTAATGTCACTGCGGAAGAAGCCGAACGATTACTTAACAGAACCCCTGTACTTGGCCCATTACAGCCTGCAATCGTACGCCAAGTTAACGAAGAGTCGGCAGAATTACTACTACGTTACGGTCAGACTATTAGTATTAACTTTAGCGATATGAGTTGGATTAGGCCAAGAATCTCCATCGATTACTTGGGCAGTGCGCCCAAGACTATTAGCGACATCTTAAGCCCTGGTGACCAAGTTCGCGTGCGCCAAGCCTATGCTGATGCAAACGTGTGGTACCTGTCCCAAGTGCCTGACGCACAGGGGGCGTTAATTGCCCTAGACCCAAAAGACGGCGCCATGATCGCTTTAGTAGGTGGTTTTGAGTATTTGCACAGCAAATTTAATCGAGCAACTCAGGCCCTGCGTCAACCCGGCTCTAACTTTAAGCCTATTATTTATTCTGCAGCCTTGGAACAAAAGTTTACCGCTGCCACCTTAATTAACGATGCCCCTGTGGTGTTTAATGACGCTAGCCTAGAAGACTCATGGCGCCCAGAAAACTACAGTGGTAAATTCTTTGGTCCCACACGTTTGCGCAAAGCACTGTATAAATCTCGTAACTTAGTCTCTATACGGATTTTACGGGAAATTGGCATTAAATCAGCCATCGATTATGCTACCCGCTTTGGTTTTAAGCCTGAGCAGCTGCCACGCAATTTATCCCTTGCTTTGGGCAGTGCAAGCGTGCCTCCCATCGATGTAGCTACAGCCTATGCAACCTTCGCCAACACGGGCTATCAAGTTCAGCCCTATTTTATAGAGAGGATTGAAGACAGCTTTGGGCGAGTGCTGTTCCAAGCTGAACCCACCACCGTATGCCATAACTGCGACTATGTAAGGCTCAGCGATAAAGTGGACCTAAGCCCACCTAGTGTGGTGGCAACAACAAAAATCACTACCGGTGCCATCGTTGCGTTAAATGAGGCCTTAGATCAAGAGGATGCTCAGCAAAACATCCTGTCGGTGGCGCCAGATCGACCTATTACTCATTTGCCAATCGCTCCACGCATTATGGACGAGCGGGTTAATTATATTATGCATACTATTCTTCAAGACGTGGTGAAAAAAGGCACAGCGCGCAGAGCTCAAAAATTGCAACGTAATGATTTAGCGGGGAAAACAGGCACTACTAACGACCAAAAAGACGCCTGGTTTTCTGGCTATGTAGACTCTATGGTAGCCACAACCTGGGTAGGCTTCGACCAGCCCAAAACCTTGGGTAGGAATGAATTTGGTAGCACGGCAGCGCTGCCTATTTGGATCGACTTTATGGAAATAGCCCTAAAGGATGTGCCTCAAACACAACGGCGGCAACCAGACAAAATGGTCACCATTAAAATCGACGAGGCCACTGGCGCATTGGCTCGGCCAGGCGACCCCTCCGCAGTAGAAGAAATTTTCCGTGCAGAACGTACTCCTGAGCAAATGGCATTGCCTAAAGGCAGCCGCTCTAGCAATGGCATTAACGAAGAAGAAACTAGGCCCGAGCAGGTGTTCTAGTTGCTGTTCAGTACTGGGGTTTGCTCAAGCATATGTAAGTGAGAAATACTCATAACACCCGCATGGAAACCTTTTTTGAGCTGCTTTTTAGTTAACTTACGCCAAGCGAGCCAACCCCTAACAGTAATAGTTTGCCCAACCCATCGCTGCATTTGCTTGGGTGTATCGGCGTTAAAGCCCGGTGCTGCAAGGAGGTACTTGGGAATCCTCACTGCCACTTGCCCTCCAAGGCCTATGTACCAGGAGTGTTGGCTGTCACTAACATCGTTCACTTCGCCAGCCATACGCATAAACCCACCTTGGTTAGACTTCAGCAAGGCAGCTGCATGAACACGCGATATAGGGGCTTGCCATATACCCAGACCATGTCTGCGGGCTACTTCTTCTCGCTGCCACAAGCAATTCTCTGCGCCTTGCTCATTCATACTAATTACATAGGCTAAGCCTTGGCCGACTAAAAAGCTGTCCACACTCACTCCAGAGCCATCATAAAGCTTTACCAGCCAACGCCCATAGTGGTCTTTAATGTTGGGAAGCAGTTGTAGGTAAATGGATTTTTGTTGCTGTAATTTTTCATTGAGTTGAGTTTTAGCCTGCTGCGCGTAGGCCTGCTCTGGGCGCCCCTTATTGGCCATTTCTGTGGTATTGATTTGCCCCAAACGTAGCCGATGTCCATTAGCTAAACTTAGGCTGTCACCATCCTGAACGAACCAGCTTTTCACTTTATACGTTTGACCAACTATCGGATTACCAGACCACTCATTGGCTTTTTCCATTGCTGCCTCAGTCAAAGCGGAGCATTGAGCGTAAATACGGGGACTAATAAATAGTAATAAGGCGATGGACAACACTAGCGGTATTCGTAGGCTATATTTTATTGGCTTCATATTCATATTTACTTAATTGTTACCTTAGACTGACTGGTTAACTCGATAGGTTGTACGCCACTAACCCATCGTACTCTGTAATATATAAATACAGCATAGCCTATTTATATGAATCAGCCATGTTAGGTCTTTATGTTTATAGTGGAACTGGTATTTTAACCATTAAATTTTTATTAATAACGCCATATAGCGGCACAATCATTACATGTTTTTACATTTGGGGTTCTAACTTAGCCTTTAGTTTTGTGGCCTTAAGTGGTTAAATTATGTCCGCAGTGAACAAGCTGCCTTAATCCTGTGAGTAGTAAGCCACCAAACGCTCAAGAAAATCACCTTTGAGGGTTAATTCGTTTATTCACGCTTTTTTATATTTTAGGATCATTTTATGTTGCTTTTAGAAAGCGAAAAATCAAGGGTAATAGAAATGGCTTGGGAGGATCGCACGCCCTTTGAAGCGATAGAAAAACAATTTAGCCTAAATGAGACAGCAGTTATTAAATTTATGCGCCGTAGTTTAAAACCCAGAAGCTTTAAACTGTGGCGTGAAAGAGTGAATGGGCGCTCAACTAAGCATGTAAAACTCCGTAGCAGCGACGTGACTAGAAGCCATTGCCCAACGCAATACAAGCAACGTTAACCAAGCTGTGCACTCGGCCCTTAGGCCTTAGTCAGTGCAGCTTAGAATAACAAAAATACTAAATAAGGCATACACAATGACCACCAGAGCAATTCTATTTGGTTCCATAGGCACTCTTGTCGAAACATCAGAGCTCCAGCGGCTTGCATTTAATCAAGCTTTTTCTGAGGCTGGGCTAGACTGGAACTGGAGTGCTGATGCATACCAACGCTTGCTAGCAAAGTCTGGAGGCCGTGGGAGAATTCAGGACTTTGCAAAGCAACATGACATTAAGGTGGATGCACAGCAGCTCCATCAGCGTAAAACTGAAATTTTTGATGCTATGATGACCAAGGATGGCCTACTTTTGCGTCCAGGCGTAGCTGATGTAATTCACTATGCTTTGGATAATAATGTGCTTTTGGCATTTGTAACAAGCACATCTGAGGCCAACGTCGATGCTATTTTTTCTGCTCTTGGGGATCAAGTTAAGCGTAAAGACTTTAGCTTCGTGGGCAACGACTTAATGGTTTCTAAGGCCAAACCAAGCCCTGATATATATCACAAAGCGTTATCAGATCTCCACTTAGACTCACAAGACTGTATCGCTATAGAAGACACATCCGCTAGCATGAGTGCGGCTTTAGCTGCGGGTATAAGGTGTGTTGGTTTCCCAGGTGCGTTTGCTCGGGACAATGACTTTACTGGGGCACTAGTTGTCACAGATATCCTGTCCCCCGCACAGTTAAGTACCTAGGGCGCCCGCATTGAATAGCTTGGGTGATTAAGGAGCAGGTTATGCGAGTAGCGGTAAAAGAGACCAGCCAGTACCCTTGGTTTATAAGGCCTTTCTTTTGGAAGCAAAAAAGAAAATACGGTGTAGTACTTCAGCCAGGGTTAGTGTGGGCAAGAGTGCCCAAGTTATTTGCATCGGTAGCCATTTTGTATGGCGCTCTAGATCGAAAAAGTTCACCCGTGGATCCTGTCTTGCGCTCACTAGTAACGGTACGAGTGTCACAGATCAATTGGTGTCATTTTTGCGTTGATATCAACGCCTCCACCTTAGCTAAGCGAGCAGGATCCTTGGAAAAAGCCGAGCAGGTTGCACAGTGGAAAGACAGCCAGCTCTTTAGTAAGAAAGAGCGGGTAGTGCTTGAATATACTGAAGCGGTCACCTTTTCAGATCAGCAGGTAACAGAAGAGCTAATGCTGCAGTTAAAGTGCTTCTTTGATGATGATGGTGTGGTGGAGTTAACTGGGCTTATTGCCTTCCAAAATTTATCAAGCAAGTTTAATAGTGCACTAGATGTCCCAGCACAGGGCTTTTGTAAACTGCCGTTTGATCCCATCAGCGACAGCCAAGTATAGCCGTGCCAGTGAGCTATGGCACTGGAATTGTGTTGAAAAAACTCTAAACTCTTGCTCTGTTGTTATTAAACATTAATCACTAAAAACTCTTTACTGAAGGACTATAGTCTATAAAAAGACTCCATCCCAATTAATACAGGACTTATTTTAGACATTATGCTTATTTTTGATGCAATCAAATATCTGATTTATGTTTTGTTCATTCTAGCTTTTTTGATCTTTATTTTTATGAGTGCTTCTCCTGCTTTTGGTGCACCACCAAACAAAGATAGTAGAAAAATTATTGAAAGTTCAAAAAACTTTGTTGCTGGCAAGTTTGTTAACTTAAAGTCAGACTACAAAAATGTAACATCACGTTCAGGTTCTTCTGATAAGAGCGCAACATTAATGGATTGGATATTTCCTCCAAAAGACAAAAATCCTACAGGGCCTCTTCCAACAGCTCAGTTTGAGAGTGATTATTTAACTGAAGACACGTTTGTTTGGCTAGGCCACTCTACATTACTTATGAATACTGGCGGTTTAATCGTCATCACTGATCCTGTATTCAATAGAGCCTCTCCAGTGCCTATCTTTGGGAAACCTTTTGCCTATAAAAACCCAATTAATATTGATGACTTGCCAAAAGTGAATGTTGTCATAATTTCTCATGATCATTATGACCATCTTGATTCTAAGGCAATTAAAGATCTCTCAAATAAGGTCGATCATTTTTTTGTACCTCTAGGGGTTAAGGCTCACCTAAAGCGTTGGGGAGTGGATGCAAGTAAGGTTAGCGAACTGGATTGGCATGATAGTGAAGACTATAGAAATGTTAGATTTACATTAACTCCTGCTCAACACTTTAGCGGCAGAAGTTTGATCAATGGAAACTCTACTCTCTGGGGCTCATGGATCGTTTCATCTGAAACATTAAAAGCTTATTTTAGTGGGGATGGTGGATATTCAGAAACATTCAAACAGATAGGCGATCAATATGGGCCGTTCGATGTCGCCTTTATTGAAAATGGTGCCTACAATAAAGCTTGGTCAAAAGTTCATATGTTTCCTCATGAAACAGCTCAGGCTAGTATTGATTTAAAAGCCAAAGTGCTTTTCCCGATACATTGGTCTAAATTTGACTTATCAATACATGCTTGGGACGAACCCATCATTCGTATCACTGAAGAAGCAGATAAACGAGGTATTAGTATTGCAACTCCCATGATTGGTGAGGTATTTGAGTTAACTAATTTACCAGACACCCGCTGGTGGGAAGAGCTTCGAAATTAAAGTTTAAACAAACGCCATGTTATCTGTGGTGCTAAGTAAAATGGCTCCTAAAGGTGGTTTCTAAAATTATAGGGTGCGAACCGACACTCACGTGCCGCCGCAGCTGAACCTAAATCTAGCACACCTATTAATTCCAACGCCCCACAAGCCGAAACCCTTGCTTATAGCCCAAGCCACTGGCTACAATAGCGATTCGACATCCTCTATATCACTGTTTACAGGAACACCCATGAGCAAAACCACTGAGACCACAACTAACCAACAATGGGGAGGCCGTTTTAGTGAGCCTACCGATGCCTTTGTGGCCCGCTTTACCGCCTCTGTGGATTTTGATCAGCGGATGTACCGCCAAGATATTCAAGGTTCTGTAGCACACGCCAAAATGCTTTGCCATGTAGGGGTGTTAAGTGCTGATGAACGGGATGACATTCTACGTGGGTTAGAAGAAATTCGTATTGAAATAGAAAGGGGGGACTTTACTTGGTCTGTGGCCCTAGAAGACGTTCATATGAACATTGAAGCAGCCCTTACTGCAAAAATTGGCATGGCTGGTAAAAAGCTACATACTGGGCGCTCTAGGAATGATCAGGTGGCAACAGACATACGCCTGTACTTACGCGACGAAATAGACCTCATTTTAAATGAAATTAGCCGTTTACAGATGGGATTTATCACCCAAGCCAAGGCTGAGAACGCCACTATTATGCCAGGGTTCACTCACCTTCAAACGGCACAACCCGTCACTTTTGGTCACCATATTCTGGCTTGGAATGAAATGCTACAGCGCGACTACGAGCGCTTACAAGACCTGCGCAAACGCCTTAACATTTCTCCTTTAGGTGCTGCAGCTCTGGCCGGCACTAGTTACCCTATTGACCGGCACATGACCAGTAAGCTACTCGGTTTCGATCGGCCCTCAGAGAATTCTTTAGACTCAGTCAGCGATCGTGACTTTGCCATTGAGTTTTGCGCTGCTGCAAGCCTAATTTTAATGCACTTGTCTCGCGCCTCAGAAGAACTCATATTGTGGACGTCGATACAGTTCGACTTTATTGACCTGCCAGACCGCTTTTGCACTGGCTCGTCGATTATGCCACAGAAGAAAAACCCTGATGTGCCAGAGCTTGTGCGCGGTAAAACTGGCCGTGTAAACGGTCATCTAATTTGCCTATTAACGTTGATGAAAGGCCAGCCTCTAACTTACAACAAAGACAACCAAGAGGACAAAGAACCTCTATTTGACACCATTGACACGGTAAAAGGCTGCCTAAGAGCCTATGCAGACATGGTGCCAGCTTTGGTACCTAAGCGTGAACAAATGCGCGCAGCCGCACTAAAAGGCTTTGCCACTGCCACAGATTTGGCAGATTATTTGGTGGGTAAAGGCTTAGCCTTTCGTGATGCACACGAAGTAGTCGGTAAATCAGTAGCTTATGGTATTGCCACCGGCAAAGACTTAAGCGAAATGAGTTTGTCTGAATTACAAGGATTTAGTGACTTAATCACTGACAACGTCTTTGATGTGCTCACTTTGGAAGGCTCAGTCAGTGCCCGAGACCACATAGGTGGCACGGCACCAAAGCAAGTATTGGCAGCGGCACAAAGAGCCTTTGAATTAGTGTCTGGGCGCTAGTCTAGTAGCTGATCTAACACACTGCAGTCTAGAGTCTCATCAGCCTGCTGCTGCAGTGCTAAGGTTAAACACTGGCCAAACGTTTGCTCGTGGTCTGTAGTTAACAACCAGATGTTTTGTACTCGCTCAAAGTGCAATCCCCCAGCCAAACAAGCCAACCAAATTTGTTGCAACGGGGGCTGTCGACTCAATATGACCTGGCTTCTGTTCTCGCAGGTGATCGTTAATAAACCACTGCTGTTGACAAAATCTATGTCACTTTGGGCTTCGTCTAGTATTTCTTCCACCTGCAAAAACAAGTTATCTACTCGCTCATGGAACAGTGCTTCACTCATAATATTCTCTTAGGCTGGGGATGTAGGGTAAATATGCCCTCAAAGTATAGCATTGCTTTCGTCTTAGCTAGTGCGCAAACTAGAATCAAGGGTATAATCTTTAACATATTACAGCTATGTTAACTGAGAGCGTTATTACGTGAAAAAATTTATGTGTATGCTTACACTAAGCTTGGCTATAGCCAGTTGTGGCCAAGCGGGTAGCTTGTATATTCCTGACACTGTGCAATCTGATGCGCAAACTAGCAATTATTGAGTTTGAGAATGGATAACTTTGAATACCGCGGCGAAAAACTACACGCCGAAGACCTAGACCTAAACCAGATTGCAGAACAGTTTGGCACCCCTACTTATGTGTATTCTAGAGATACGTTAGAACGCAATTATGTGGCCTATAGCCAAGCCCTTGAAGGTTGTGAGCATTTAGTTTGTTACGCAGTAAAAGCCAATAGTAACATTGCTGTATTAAATGTTTTAGCTCAGCTTGGTGCCGGTTTTGATATTGTTTCTGTGGGTGAGCTAGAGCGTGTTCTTGTTGCCGGTGCAGACCCTAAGCGCATTGTGTTTTCAGGTGTTGGCAAGCAAACCCACGAAATGCAACGCGCCTTAGAAGTAGGTGTGCACTGCTTCAATGTAGAATCTGAAGCTGAATTAGAGCGCTTACAAAATGTGGCTGCAGGGATGAACTGTATTGCCCCGGTGTCGCTGCGCATTAACCCTGACGTAGATGCTAAAACCCACCCTTATATTTCCACCGGCTTAAAAGAAAATAAATTTGGCATTGGCATTGATCAGGCCCCTGCTGCTTATGCTCAAGCCGCCGCCATGGCCCATATCAAGGTAATTGGCGTGGATTGCCACATCGGCTCTCAACTCACCTCTATTGATCCTTATCTTGATGCTATGGATCGCTTGTTTGGGTTAATTGATACCATTGCAGCACAGGGCATCGCTATTGAGCACTTAGATTTAGGCGGTGGTTTAGGCGTGTGTTATGGCGATGAAGAACCCCCAGCTATAGCTGATTTTATGGCCCGAGTGCGAGCCCACCTTGGTGATCGTAAATTGGCCTTGGTATTTGAACCCGGTCGCTCTATTTGTGCAGATGCTGGCGTTTTACTTACCCGTGTAGAATACATCAAGAATAACCAAGACAAGTATTTTGCTATTGTTGACGCCGCGATGAATGACCTTATTCGTCCAGCCCTTTACAGCGCCTGGCAGGACATTATTCCGGTTAATTTACACTCTAATTCGCAGGCGCATAACTTTGACATTGTTGGCCCAATTTGTGAAACCAGTGATTTTTTAGGTAAAGACCGTAACCTTGCTATTGAGGCTAATGACCTGCTTGCTGTGTGCAGCTCTGGTGCCTATGGTTTTGCGATGGCATCAAATTACAACAGCCGCAACCGCGCTGCGGAAGTGATGGTTGATGGTAACAAGTCTCATCTTATTGGTGAGCGTGAAGAATTATCACAGCAGTGGGCACGAGAGCACTTGCTGCCAAAAAGTTAAGGGAAAGGTTTAGAATGCTATTACGCTTTGCCAAAATGCATGGCCTAGGTAACGACTTTATGGTGGTTGACCTAATCAGTCAGCGGGTGCATTTATCCGCTGAACAAATTCGCTGCCTAGGTGACCGAAATACTGGCGTGGGTTTTGACCAGTTGTTGCTTGTAGAAACGCCACAATCTCCAGACGTGGACTTTCGTTATCGTATCTTTAACTCTGATGGTACCGAAGTAGAGCATTGTGGTAACGGTGCGCGCTGTTTTGCAAGGTTTGTACACGATCAACGCCTAACAGGAAAGCGCGACATTGCGGTGCAAACTAGCAATGGGCGTATGGGGCTAAAAATGCTTAAAGATCATTGGGTAGAGGTCGATATGGGTGAGCCTGTTCTACTACCAAGCCTAGTGCCTTTTGACGCGCCTGCGCAAGCGCCTAGCTATAGGTTGGAACATAACGGCCAAAGCTATACTATTGGGGTAGTCTCAATGGGTAATCCTCACGCAGTTATAGTAGTGGACGACGTAGCGTCTGCGCCAGTGGTTGAATTAGGAACTAAGCTAGAACAACACCCCCGTTTTCCCAATAAAGCTAATATTGGCTTTATGCAAATCATTAACCGTAACACTATTAAGCTGCGTGTTTTTGAGCGTGGTGTTGGTGAAACTAAAGCCTGTGGAACTGGCGCTTGTGCGGCAGTTGTGGCTGGCCAACAGCAAGGCTTGCTAGACACGAATGTCACTGCCCAACTCACCGGTGGGGACCTAACAATAGATTGGCAAGGCCCAGGCCACCATCTGTTGATGAATGGGCCCACCACCCATGTGTATGAAGGTCAAATTAAGCTATGAGTAAAATCAAGTCTAACACCACTGCTACTAAAGATGAGCCCCTAAACGCTGATGCTGTAGCCAGCTATTTGCGCCAAAATCCAGATTTTTTCAACCAGCGCTCATCTCTGCTGGCCGACATAGAGCTGGCCCACGATTGTGGCCAAGCAACCTCACTGATTGAGCGCCAAACTCAAGTTATGCGTCAAAAGATAAAAGACAACGCAGACAGGATGTCAGATATTTTAACCACGGCGCGGCGCAACGATGTGCAGTTTGAAAAAACCAAACGTTTGGTCATAACACTTGCTGCCGCTGCTAACCTCAATGATCTCACAGAGGCCTTAAAGCAGAGTTTCATAGGAGAATTCCATGCAGACGCTGTGCATTTAGCAATTTTCTCTGGCCTCAATGTCACTGACACTCACCCCTGCTTGAGCAGTGCTGAAGATCCAGAAGAAAATACTTATAACGCTGAAATCAAAGCCCTTGCCTCTAATAACTGGGCCTATTGCCAGGACTTTAAAGTTACCTCTATGAGCCACCTCTTTGTTCACCATAGCAAACTAAAATCTAGCGCTATTGTGCCACTATACCTAGCTGACCAGCCTTTAGGCGTACTCATTATTGCCAGTAACTGTGCTGATCATTATAGCGACCAACTAGACACCTTGTTTCTCAACCACGTGGCGGCGGTCACAGGCCGTTGCCTAGGGCGTATTCAGGTCTAATATGGCACATCCAAACGCGCCCCTTAACCACGTAGTTCAGCAGTACCTAGACTACTTGGCTTATAACAAGCGCTATTCACCTCATACAATTAATGCATACGCAAGGGATATGCAGCGTTTAATAGAAACCCTTGAAGACCAAGGTCATGGCATGTGGGCCGATGCCCAAGCAGATACGATACGTGATGCTATGGTTACAGCTAGGAAGACTCACTTAGCGCCTAAGAGTATCCAGCGTATACTTTCTAGTTGGCGTAGCTTTTTCACCTATTTACTACAACAAAACTTGGTCAAGCTTAACCCTGTAGATGGCATTCGTGCACCCAAGTCACCGCGCAAACTACCCAACAGCCTAGACCCAGATCAAATCAGCCAAGTCCTCAATGCCACCATTATGTCAGATGACCCTATGGCTATGCGAGACAAAGCCATGTTGGAGCTCACATACTCCTGTGGCTTGCGTCTGGCAGAACTTGCTAGCCTTAATGTTTTTGATATCGACCTAACTGATGCTAGCTTAATCGTTACGGGCAAGGGTAATAAAACCCGTCAATTACCTATTGGCCGTCAGGCTATTACGGCCCTTAAATCGTGGCTACAGCAACGTGGGCAATTAAAGTGCCACGATGCCAATGCATTATTTATTAACCACCGAGGTCAGCGAATGGGCGTGCGTGGTATTCAAATGCGCATGGCCAATATGGCAGCGGCCCATGGCCAACACATACACCCCCATATGTTGCGCCACTCCTTTGCCAGCCACTTACTGCAATCCAGCGGAGACCTAAGGGCAGTGCAAGAATTACTTGGCCACAGCAACATTAGCACCACCCAAGTATATACCCATTTGGATTATCAACATTTAGCCAAGGTATATGATAAAGCCCATCCTAGGGCGCAAGAGAAGACCCCGCTCAAAGAGAAACCTGACCATGATTAACGTGATTACCTTTGATTTAGACGATACCTTATGGGCTATAGCGCCTGTTATTGAGAAAGCCAACCAGCGCATGCTGGAGTGGATGAATGACCATACCCCTAAATTTAGCCAAGCTTATGATCACCATGGCATTAATCAGCTAAGAGACGAAGTGATTGCGGATAACCCTCATCTACAGCATGACTTAAGCCAAATTCGGGTCACACTGATCCGTTTAGGGCTATCACGCTGTGGTTATGATGCTGCTGATGCGTTAGCCCAACAGGCGTTTGATGTGTATTTTGCTGGCCGTAATGATGTTGAGCTATTTGCCGGTGCTCAAACCCAGATCAGCTCGCTTAAACAAAAGTACCAAATAGGTGCGCTCACCAATGGCAACGCTGATCTGGCGCAGGTAGGCATAGATCACTTATTTGATTTCTATTTTAACTCCGCACAACTTGGCGTCAGTAAGCCGCACCCAGATTTTTTTGCTCGGGCACTGACACATACCGGCCTCAAAGCTGAAGCGTTTATTCATATTGGAGACCACCCAGAGCATGATATTGCAGGGGCTCAAGCCTGCGGCATGCGCACGATCTGGATGAACCCAGAAGACAGACCATGGCCTGCTGGGCAACCTAAGGCCTGTGAAGAAATTCAACACCTTGATCAACTTGGAGCGGCGGTGGAAAATATTAATGGCCACTGAACATGCCTTCGCACCTTATGTGCGTGCCCTGGGGAAGGGCAAGCGCGGGAGCCGTTCCCTGAGCCAAGATGAAGCCCGCGATGCCATGAGCATGATTTTGCACCAACAAGTAGAGCCAGAGCAGCTGGGCGCGTTTTTAATGCTGTTGCGCTTAAAGGAAGAGACCCCAGGTGAGCTTGCTGGATTTGTAGAAGCTGTCCGTCATTTTCACAGTTATTCTCCAGCGCAGGTGTCTGGTGTTCAGGTGGATATTGATTGGTCCAGCTATGCCGGTAAAAAGCGGCATTTGCCATGGTTCTTGCTGTCTGCACTCACCTTAGCTGGCCAAGGCATTAAAGTATTTATGCATGGCGCCAAAGGCCATACTCAAGGACGCATTTATAGCGAAGACGTACTGCAGCAATTAGGTTTACCTGTGGCTCAGAATTGGGCTCAAGTTGAAACCCAATTACGTAGCAAAAATTTTAGCTTTATGAGTTTACAACACTTGAGCCCAGCCCTAGACCAACTTATTGGCCTACGTGCTATTTTTGGGTTACGTTCACCAGTGCATACTTTAACTCGGTTGTTAAACCCATTGGCTGCGAAGCATACGATTGATGGCGTATTTCATCCTGCTTACGGCCCACTGCATCAACAAACAGCCATGTTGTTAAAGCACCCTCGCAGCCTGACTATTCGGGGTGACGGTGGTGAAGCTGAAGTGCGCCCTGATAGTGAATGTGAATTACAATGGGTGGATGAACAAACGAGTAGTAGCCAAATATGGCAACGACACCTTAACAAGCGAGATACTCAGGAGCAGCTACTAGACCCGCAACGCTTGCGGTTACTTTGGAAAGATGACCAAAAAGACACCTATGGTGAAGCTGCAGTTATTAGTACGTTAGCCAGTTGCTTAGTACTTTTAGGCAAGGCAAAAGAGCAACAAGAGGCCACTTTACTGGCCACACAATGGTGGCGAAGTAGAGATCGCGACCTTATGTAATATAGTTATAATAAAATAGTTTTTTATAACTATTTTATTTTAGTTGTATCGTATATATAATTCATTTAGTATTCCGCTGTTTTAAGGCTAACAGTTCTGGGCAGCGGTTAAAAAAAGGTGCTATTGGCATGAACAAAGCAATTTATCCAGGAACGTTTGATCCAGTAACACATGGTCACGTTGACCTCATTCAACGGGCATCAAAACTGTTTGAAGAGGTGGTTGTTGCGGTGGCCGAAAGCCCAACAAAACGACCTATGCTGGACCTAAAGAAGCGCGTCGAGTTGACACGGATTATCACAGAGCCTCTAGGAAATGTGACTGTTATTGGTTTTTCTGGCCTATTGACGGAACTACTAACACAGCAAGGAGCAAATATTATTCTGCGAGGCTTGCGAGCCGTGTCAGATTTTGAGTATGAGTTTCAGTTAGCCAAGATGAATCGTGTGCTGGCGCCTGATGTAGAAAGTATGTTTTTAACCCCTGCGGAGAAACACTCTTTCATTTCATCAACTCTAGTGCGAGAAATTGCCTCATTAGGGGGTGATGTGTCACAGTTTGTCCACCCACTGGTGGCTGAAGAGCTCAGGCAGCATTTGAGCAAGTTAAGAAATTAAGCTTTGCCAACAGATTTAACAAGATCAAGTGGCGTATAAATAGGAAGAGTAACATGTCTTTAATTATTACCGACGACTGCATCAACTGCGATGTGTGTGAACCGGAATGCCCTAATGAGGCGATCTCGCCAGGGGAAGAAATCTACGAAATCGACATGAATAAGTGCACTGAGTGTGTAGGCCATTATGATGAGCCACAGTGTGTAGAAGTTTGCCCCGTAGATTGTATTCCTCTTGATCCTGACAACGTTGAGACTCAGGATCAACTCATGGACAAATACATACAGCTAACTGCAGCCTAATTGTGCCGGGCCGTGCTCATGTCAAGGCGACTAACGCTGGCAGTGCTTACAGTATACTGTACTGCGCTGCCCTATTCGGCTTTCTGTTAAGGCCTGATCACAATTGACACACGCCTGACCTGCTCTGCCATACACTTGTAACTGTTGTTTGAAGTAACCTGGCTTACCTTCGCTGTCTACAAAATCTCTTAAGGTGGTGCCGCCCTGCTCTATTGCTGCACAAAGCACTTGTTTGCAACTTTCTACAAGCTTTCCTAAACGGGCAGCTGAGATTCTTCCTGCTTGCCTATGTGGATGAATCCCAGCCATAAATAGCGCTTCGTTAGCGTATATATTTCCCACCCCAACCACTTGCTTAGCATCCATTATCACACTTTTAATCGCTTGTTTTTTGCCTTTACACACCTGCAGCAAATGCACCATATCAAATTCATCTGACAGTGGTTCAGGCCCTAAACTGGCTAATAAGGGGTGCTCCATTACTGGGTTGTCTTGCCATAAAACACAACCAAATCGGCGCGGATCTCTGTACCTGAGGGTCACTTCTGAAAATACTAGGTCGACGTGATCATGGTATGCTGGTGGCTCTTTATGAACCACAATACGCATACTACCTGTCATACCAAGGTGCCCAATAATGGCACCATGATCAAACTCAAACAGTAGGTATTTGCCTCGCCGCACGACTTGGCGTAAGCATTTACCCTCTACTTTAGCCGCTAGATCAATGGGCACTGGCCAACGTAAACGGGTATCTCTAACAACGACATGTTGTAAAATTTGACCTTGAATATGTGGCATAATGCCCGCTCTTGTCGTTTCTACTTCTGGCAACTCTGGCATCAATAATTCTCAAACATTTATTTAATACTCACTGGCGCCTATGAAGCCACGAAACATGCATTATTTCAATGGCCTAGAACAGCCTTTTTATTCACTCTTGTTGACAGTGCTTATGAAAAGGTTAAGGTAGGTATAAATCGACAGCCTATTTTGTGAGAAAAATATATGCTTCAGTCCGTAAAAGTGACAGATTACATGACCCGTCAGCTCATCACGTTTTATGCTGACACCCCGTTATTTAAAGCAATTAAAGTTTTTTCTGAGCACCCAGTATCTGGTGCTCCAGTCGTGGATGAAGCAGGCTATTTAGTGGGTGTGATGTCTGAAGTAGATTGCCTTAGAGGCATTTTGAATAAAACTTACCACAAGGAAGAGGTCGGTGGCACTGTAGGTGAATTTATGACTACCAAAGTTGACACGGTAGATGGCAATACCGACATCATTGCTGTTGCAGAGCAATTTATTCAGCGTGGTCGGCGCCGTATACCGGTAGTCGAAGAAGGTAAGCTCATTGGCCAGGTTAGCCGCAAAGATATCCTTAGGGCTGTGCATGATTTCATTTGCAAGGAATGCCATTAAGCTAATGAGATGTTGGTTTCATTTATGCTAAAGTAGCAGGCTAATTTTCGTTTTAATCATCGGTTATATCTCCCTATGAGCCGCCTCACTAACAAACATATTATCCTCGCCATCACTGGCGGCATAGCGGCCTATAAAAGTGCGGAGTTAGTGCGGCTGCTAATAAAGGCAGGCGCTCAGGTTGAAGTCGTAATGACATCTGGTGCCACAGCGTTTATTACCCCACTAACTCTGCAAGCCCTTTCTGGCAACCCTGTGCATCAGCACCTGCTTAACCCTGCGGCCGAAGCGGGCATGGGGCACATACAACTGGCCCGATGGGCAGACTTATTGCTCATTGCGCCTGCCAGCGCCAACGTTATGGCGCGCTTGGCTCAAGGCCAAGCAGACGATCTACTTACAACCCTTTGTTTGGCCACCGATGCACCTGTACTTTTGGCACCAGCGATGAACCAAGCCATGTGGCGAGACCCAGCCACGCAAAGCAACCTAACGACACTGCTAGCAAGGGGCATACAAGTACACGGCCCCGCAGAAGGCGAACAAGCTTGTGGTGACACTGGCGCTGGTCGAATGTTGGAGCCTAGCGAACTGTTAACCACCGTTAAAGCACAGTTCGACCAAGGCCTGCTAGAGGGCAAAACTCTAGTGATTACTGCAGGGCCCACCAGAGAAGCCATAGATCCAGTGCGATACATTAGCAACCATAGTTCAGGCAAGATGGGCTACGCTTTGGCTCAAGCGGCAAGAGACCAAGGTGCAAAGGTTATCCTTATTAGTGGCCCTACTCATCTAGCAAAGCCTGCGGACATTAAATTTATCGCCGTTGAAAGCGCCCAACACATGCTTGAGGCAAGCCTTGAAGTGGGCCTTAGTGCAGATTACTTTATAGCTGCGGCCGCAGTAGCTGATTATCGTCCTATTATAGCGTCACAAGAAAAGCTGAAGAAGCTTAATGCAGATGACGGGCTCTCATTAGACCTGGTACAAAACCCAGATATATTAGCTACTATGGCTACACAGCACCCTCAAACCATCTGCATTGGTTTTGCTGCAGAGACGCAAAACTTAATTCTTAATGGGCAAACTAAGCTGAAGCGCAAGGGTGTGCATATGATCATTGCTAATGACGTTTCTAATCCTGACATTGGCTTTAATAGTGATAATAACCAAGTCAGTTTAATTACCTCTAATAGTGTCGAAGCATTACCCTTATTATCCAAACAACAATTGGCTCGCCGACTCATCGTGGCCATAACCAACATCTCTCACAAGGCATAAACCACATGACCCAACGTCCACAGTTAGCTGTAAAAATACTCGACCCACGGGTGGGCCAAGAAATTCCTTTACCTACTTATGCTACAGCTGGCTCTGCCGGCATGGATCTGCGTGCGTGTATTGATCACGCCATTACTCTAAACCCCGGCCAAACTGAGTTAATCCCTACGGGAATGGCAATTCACATTGAAGATCAAAACCTGTGCGCTATGTTGCTGCCTAGGTCTGGCCTTGGTCATAAACATGGCGTAGTTTTGGGTAATTTGGTAGGCCTCATAGATTCAGACTACCAGGGCCAACTCATGGTGTCCTGCTGGAATCGAGGCGCTACTCCATTTATAATTGAGCCAGCAGAGCGCATCGCTCAAATGGTACTTGTGCCCGTGGTTCAAGCCGAGCTCACCATTGTTGATGATTTTGATGCCAGCCTTCGAGGCCTCGGTGGATTTGGGCATTCTGGTCGTCAATAGAACCTTCACACACTGAATTATAGGATATTACCCGCATGGATCGCCTTCGCTATCAGTCCCCCCTTCCCCTAGCCAATGAAATTTTTCGGGCATACGACATCCGAGGTATTGTCGACGAACAGCTCAGTGAGGCTATGCTTTACCATATTGGCTTGGCCGTAGGCACCCAGGTGATACGCAATGGTGAATACAGCATCGCCGTTGGTGCTGATGGCAGATTATCTAGCCCAAGGTTGGGCCAAGCGTTAATGGCTGGTTTATCTGACACTGGCTGCCAAGTGCTGCATTTAGGCGCTGTGCCTACGCCAGTATTGTACTTTGGTGTTAAAACCTTAGACACCAAATCTGGCATTATGCTTACGGGTAGCCATAACCCTTCTAATTATAATGGTTGTAAAATTGTCATCGGTGGTCAAACTTTAGCTAACGACAGCATTATAGCGTTGCGAGACCTTATTGACCTACAAGACTACGAGCGTGGTGTGGGCAACATTGAAGACCATGTGATCGATCAGACCTATCAGGATAGAATTAGCCATGACATTAAGCTGGCTAAGCCCCTAAAAGTCGTACTAGATGCTGGCAATGGTATTGCTGGAGACATTGCACCAAAGCTATTTAAACAATTGGGCTGTGAGGTTATCGAATTATTCTGTGAAGTCGATGGCAACTTCCCTAACCATCATCCAGACCCTGGTAAACCGGCTAATTTGGTTGATTTACAAGCCGCCGTTGCAGAGCATAAGGCGGATATTGGCCTTGCCTTTGACGGTGATGGTGATCGTGTAGGAGTGATTACCGAGGCTGGACAAATGATTTATCCAGACAAGCTGCTTATGCTGTTTGCAGAAGATGTAATTAGCCGCAACCCTAATGCAGAGATTATCTATGATGTGAAGTGTACTCGCCTTTTGGAACCTTTTATCCAGAGTATGGGCGGCGTACCCACCATGTGGAAGACTGGGCATTCCCTGATTAAAAGTAAAATGATTGAAACAGGGGCTTTACTTGCAGGTGAAATGAGCGGCCACATTTTCTTCAAAGAACGCTGGTATGGGTTCGATGATGGCATATACAGTGCTGTTCGCTTGTGTGAAATATTAGCCAACAGTTGTGAACCAGCAAGCGCTATATTCAAGCGTTTTCCAGAAGATTTCAGCACACCAGAAATTAATATCAATGTTACTGAAGACGAAAAATTTGAGTTAGTAACACAGTTACAGCAGGCGCAGTTCCCCACGGGCAAAGTGTCTACCATCGATGGCATTCGTGTGGATTATAAAGATGGCTGGGGTTTAGTAAGAGCCTCTAACACCACCCCTGTTTTAGTGTTACGCTTTGAGGGCGAGAGCAAAGCTGCATTGCAACGTATTCAAGATGAATTTCAACGCCACTTACATGCCGTTGATGCCAAACTTACCGTGCCGGACTACCACCTATGACACTCGATCGCCAAGCTGCCATTAACGTAGCACAAGTATTAAGTGAAGCCTTGCCCTATATTCAACGCTTTACTGGCAAAACAATTGTGGTTAAGTTTGGTGGTAACGCCATGATCGACGACGACCTCAAGAACAGTTTTGCTCGAGATATTGTGATGATGAAACTGGTGGGGATGAATCCTGTTGTTGTACATGGAGGGGGCCCACAAATTGGCGATCTACTCACCAAGCTCAACATAGATTCGCACTTTGTTAATGGTATGCGTGTCACAGATACAGCCACCATGAATGTGGTAGAAATGGTGCTTGGTGGTGCGGTTAATAAAGATATCGTTAACCTCATCAACCAAAATGGTGGCCAAGCGATCGGTTTAACAGGTAAGGATGGCAAACTTATACAAGCTAAGCAATTAAGGGTGACTCACCAAACGCCAGAAATGTTGGCGCCTGAAATTATTGATATTGGCCATGTCGGTGAAGTAAGTGCCATTAATACCGACGTGCTCGACATGTTGCGCAATAGTGACTTTATTCCTGTCATTGCCCCTATTGGGGTAGACGACGAGGGTAATTCATACAACATTAACGCCGACTTAGTAGCTGGTAAAGTCGCAGAAATCCTGCAAGCCGAAAAGCTTATGTTGCTGACCAATACTGCGGGGCTGTTAGATAAAGAAGGTCATTTATTAACTGGCTTATCAACTAATCAAGTTGATGAATTGATTGCCGATGGCACCATTTATGGTGGCATGTTGCCTAAAATAGCTTGCGCGTTAGATGCCGTAAAAGGCGGAGTGAAGCGCGCCCATATTATTGACGGACGAGTCAATCATGCTACGCTATTGGAAATCTTTACTGATCAAGGTGTAGGCACCCTGATTACAGACACCACTGATAACACTAAAACACCTTAAAGAAGCCACAATAGCACTATGACTGAAGCTAAAATATCCCGTAAACAACAAATCTTACATGCCCTAATGGAAATGTTAGAAGATCCCAATATTCGTATCACTACAGCTGCTTTAGCTAAACGTGTAGGTGTGTCTGAAGCCGCTTTGTATAGACACTTTGCCAGTAAGGCGCAGATGTTTGATGCCCTAATTGAGTTTGTTGAGGACACTATTTTTAGTCGTGCAAAGATGATCCAGCAACAAGAACTAGGTGCTCTGGCTAAATGCCAGCAAATTCTTACGCTGCTACTCACGTTTGTAGAGCGCAATGCGGGGATCAGCCGAATATTGACCGGCGAAGCTCTAATAGGTGAGAACGAGCGATTAGGTAACCGAGTTAACCAGCTATTTGAAAAATTAGAGACTCAGCTTAAGCAAATTCTTAGAGAAGCAGAAATGCGTGAAAGCTTGCGAACTAAGGACACACCTAGTAGCAGTGCTAACCTATTGATGGCCGTTGTAGAAGGTCGGATTCGCCAGTACAGCCGCACAAACTTTCGCCATAAACCCACGGCCACTTGGGCAGATCAATGGTCTACTTTAAGCCAAAATCTCATGCGCTAGGGTTTTACGCTGCGGTGGCACTATGCCACAAGCACTCCAAAGTCTTCACGGTACCTAAGCATCGCCTCAACGTGTGCGTGATTGGCGCTATTTTCTTGCAAGTATTCCAGTACGTCATTAAAGCTAATAATACTGACCACTTTCATCGCGTAATCTCGCTCTACTTCCTGGATAGCTGACAGATCACCTTGGCCTTTTTCCATGCGGTCAATGGCAATCAGTGTAGCAGCAGGGGTAGCCTTATGGGCTTCGATGATGGTCATTACTTCTCGAATTGCCGTCCCTGCAGTAATGACATCATCAACAATAGCCACCCTACCTCTGAGCTCAGCACCCACTATAGAGCCACCTTCCCCATGAGCTTTGGCTTCTTTACGGTTAAAGGCATAAGGCATATCAATACCATGATGCTCACTTAAAGCTACCACCATGGCAGTAGCCAATGGAATGCCTTTATATGCTGGGCCTAAGATGACGTCACATTTGATGTCTGAGTCAACTAAAGCTTGGGCAAAGTATCGGCCCAATCGAGCCAGGGCAGAACCCGTGTTAAACAGGCCAAAGTTAAAATAATAAGGGCTTAGACGACCAGATTTTAGAGTGAATTCACCAAAACGCAAAACGTCACGCTCAATGGCAAACTCTATAAATTCTCTTTGGTAGTCTTTCATAAGTTTCTCTAAATTATTGGTCGTCATTTCACCTGTCTGTATTATACACCATGGCCTTAGGCGAAGGTTGCCATTAGAGAGAGTAAATGTAAGTAAATCATCAGACATTTCAGAGTCCGATGTGGGCCAAAAGTCTAGACCGTGGTATAATTATTTGGAAATAATAAAATCAATTCCTAATGCGAATTTGTGAGCTTTAATATAAGCTTATTTGCGAGTGACCCAACAATACCCATGCGTGTTATTACTTTAAATGTTCAAGGTTTACGTCAGGCAGCCGAACGCGGCCTGTTTGATTGGATGGTAACCCAAGATGCCGATGTGGTGTGCTTGCAAGATATCCGTGAAAAAGACTATCAGCTCGACGAGCCGTTATTCCATCCAGAGGGCTGGCATGTCTATTTCTTTGATGCGTTTGAGGATGGTTATGGTGGTACCGCCATTTACAGCCGCCACCAGCCAAAGGCAATTATGACAGGCCTTGGCTTCTCTGGGTGTGATTTTGAGGGCCGTTTTATTCAGGCTGACTTCGAAAAAATTAGCATAGCGTCTATTTCTGTGCCTTCAGGTTTGGGTGATGACGATAAACAAGACGCTAAAAACGAGTTTATGGACCAGTTTAGCAACCACCTTCGTAAAACCCTGCGCAAGCGTCGCGACTTTATTTTCTGTGGCACCATAAATACAGCACATAAGCCCGAAGACCTTTCAGGGTGGTATGTAAATCAAAAGAATTCTGGCTTTTTACCGGAAGAGCGCGACGTCTTAGATGAGATTTTTTTCCAACTAGAGTTTTGTGATGCCTTTCGTCAGGTCAACCAAAATGAGCGCCAGTTCACTTGGTGGCCAGACTACAACCGAGCATTTAAGCTTAACGAAGGTGCGCGGCTAGATTATCAAATTACTACGCCTAATTTACGCCGCAACGTACGCAATGCTGGTATTTACCGTGAACAGCGCTTCTCTAATCATTCGCCATTGATTATCGACTATACCTGCGACTTATGATGGCACTGCACTAGGGCTGCTGCTGACAATGACGAATCAGAGCAGCAACCCACAACACGCCTAATCTGCTAAAGCAGCTGTTTGTAGTGCTGCAATCTCAGTAATACCCTTGCGGGCTAAAGCCAACATTGCCATCATCTGGTCTTGCGTGTAGGGTGAGCCCTCGGCCGTACCCTGAACTTCGATAAACCCACCGTCTGCAGTCATTACTACATTCATATCCGTTTCAGCCTTAGAATCTTCGTCATAGTCCAAATCAAGCACCGGCTCATCTTTATATATGCCCACAGAGATTGCTGCAATCTGACGCCTAAGAGGATCTCCTCTCATAGCACCATTTTTATCTTTCTTTAGCACATTAATGGCATCTACCATCGCTATATAAGCCCCAGTAATAGAGGCTGTGCGTGTACCACCATCAGCTTGCAGAACGTCACAATCTAACGTAATGGTATTTTCACCCAGTTTTTCTAAATTTAGCGATGCGCGTAAAGAGCGACCAATCAAACGTTGGATTTCTAAAGTACGCCCACCCTGCTTGCCACGAGCCGCCTCACGACCGTTACGAGAATGGGTAGCGCGCGGCAACATGCCATATTCAGCCGTTACCCAACCACTGCCAGAGCCACGTAAAAATCGTGGCACACCACGCTCTACTGTCGCTGTGCACAGCACACGGGTATCACCAAATTCGATCAGTACCGAGCCTTCTGCATGCTTGGTAAAGCCACGAGTAATTTTGATGTCACGTAGTTGATCAGTTGCTCGGCCACTAGGACGTGTGAAATTGAGCTTGATACCTTTAAGCTGATCGGTAATAGAGGATGTCATGGATAACCTTGGTTCATTAATGATGGGCTACTATTTTAATCCAGTTAAGCACAGATGACACCTAGCATTTAAAATTTACTGCATGCAAAAAGTAATGACTGCCAAACAATGGCTTATTGTTAGGCTGACATTCCCGCCAAGCTTGCATATAATCGGGTTCTGTTTATTTTTTCAATACAGCGGCCCTATCATGTCCAACACTTCTGGCGCACTATATATCCTTTCGGCTCCCTCTGGTGCAGGCAAAACAAGCTTGGTAAAAGCTCTTCTGGCACAAGACAGCCAAATCTGCGTTTCAGTGTCTCACACAACACGAACGATAAGGGATGGCGAGCAGGATGGTGTGGACTATAACTTCGTAGCTCAGCAAGACTTTGCCCTTTTAGTAGGTCAGCAACAAATGCTTGAGTATGCCACTGTGTTTGAGAACAGCTACGGCACCTCTAGACAATGGGTTGAGTCAAGCCTTGCTCAAGGCAAAGATGTAATCCTAGAAATTGATTGGCAGGGTCGTGATCAAGTCTTGGACATTTTTCCACAGGCCATTGCTATCACTATATTGCCACCATCCCAACAAGCCTTACAACATCGCTTGCAAGGCAGAGGCACAGATAGTAATGCCGTTATTGCTAAGCGAATGGCTGAGGCACATAGCGAAATTAGCCATTACTCTGGTAGCCACTTTTTAATCATCAATGACGACTTTCAACATGCTTTAGCTGATTTGCAGTGTATTTTTACCTGCAGGCGCTTAAAAACCCCTCAACAAACACATAATCACTACCAATTATTACAAGAACTCTTGTCAACAGGTGGCTAAATTTTGTACACTAGCGCGTCTAATTTCGGCCGTTAGTAAACGCCGAACAGCATTGATCATAAATAACAGGTAACACACATGGCTCGCGTAACCGTAGAAGATTGTTTGGAAAACGTTGATAACCGCTTTGAGCTCATCATGGTGTCCACCAAACGTGCTCGCCAACTTGCAACTGGTGGCAAAGAAGCCCACATCGAGTGGGAAAATGACAAGTGCACTGTGGTTGCTTTGCGCGAAATAGCGGAGGGATTCATTAATGCTAGCATTTTGGATGATCACGATGAGATCAATCAACAGTTTACTGAAGTTCCAGCAGATCAAGATGTGCTCGATGAAGTGACACAAACTGTTGCTGAAGCAAGTGAAGAAGTTGTTCAGGGCAGCCCTGATATTGACGAGTAATTTCGTTGCTACTCTTAGGGTATAATTAGCCCATCTAAAGGAGCCTAAGGGCTCCTTTTTTGTGGGTTTTTATTAACCAATTCAACAAAGTTTCAACAAAACTGCCAAGTTTGGATAGTTTTCCGTTAACATGGGTCTATTACCCTAAACGGATGCCGAACTATGCCTACCATTGACGCCCTCGCAACGCGTCTCGACGACTACCTTGAACCCGCTCAAGTGAACGCAGTTCGGCGGGCATATTACTATGCCGAACAGGCCCATGATGGCCAGATGCGCAAGAGCGGTGAAGCCTATGTCACTCACCCCCTCGCAGTAGCAAGCATCCTGGGCAACATGCACATGGACCATGAAAGCCTGATGGCCGCCATGCTGCATGATGTTATTGAAGATACACAAGTAGACAAACAAGGCCTTGAAACTCAGTTTGGAGAGACTGTTGCTAGCCTAGTTGATGGGGTTAGCAAACTCACCCATCTAGAATTCAAAACTCGCGCAGAAAGCCAAGCTCACAACTTCCAAAAAATGGCTATTGCCATGGCTAAGGACATTCGCGTTATCTTGGTAAAACTAGCAGACCGCTTGCACAACATGCGCACTATAGGTGCTATGCGGCCAGATAGCCGCCGCCGCATTGCCAAAGAAACGACTGATATTTACGCCCCTATTGCTGGCCGCTTGGGCATGCATGATTTAAAAATAGAGTTAGAAGACCTAGCCTTTGCCGCCTACCACCCAATGCGCCACCGGTACATTCAGCGAGCAGTCGCTGCAGCGCGCGGTGAGCGCAAAGCGCTGTTGGAACAGGTGCAGATTGCTCTAGTTGATTGTTTAGAGCACGAAGAACTGCCAGGCATTATTAGCGGGCGTCAAAAACACCTGGCGGGCATTTACAATAAAATGCGCGAGCAGAGCAAGTCCTTCAGAGAAATTATGGATGTATTTGCCTTTCGTATTGTAACGGACAAGGTAGACACCTGTTACCGTATTTTAGGAGCAGTGCATCACCTCAATTTATATCGCCCCGTACCCGGACGTTTTAAAGACTATATTGCAATCCCTAAGTCAAACGGCTACCAATCCATTCACACCACGCTCTATCGCGCGGGTTCTGGGGTACATACCCCTATCGAAATACAAATACGCACCAAAGAGATGGACGACATTGCCAACCATGGTGTAGCAGAGCACTGGCTGTACAAAAACACTAATAGCCGTGCTCAGCGTGCCCATAACCACGCCCAAAAATGGATTCAAGAACTGGTAGAGATGCAAAAACGCTCTGGCAATGCCATGGAGTTCATTAACCATGTTAAGCATGATCTATTCCCAGATGAGGTGTATGTTTTCTCTCCTAAAGGTGGCGTGTTTTCATTGCCTGCTGGAGCAACGCCTGTTGATTTCGCCTACGCTGTGCATACGGACATTGGCAATACTTGTATTGCCTGTCGTATCAATCGCCGCCTTGCGCCGCTTAGCCAAAAGCTGGACAGCGGAGACACCATAGAGATTGTCACTACTGCAAGTGCGAAGCCCAACATGAGCTGGCTTAACTTTGTGGCTACAGCGAAGGCTAACAGTAATATTCGTCACGCCCTAAAGCACCAAGCGACTGATGACGCTGTGAATTTGGGGCGTCGCTTGCTAAACCAAGAGTTAGGCAGCAATGCGTTAAGCCTAGAGACGGTAGATGCCAATCAGTTAAAAAGCTATGTTGCTGAACATAAACTAGCGGATGTAGACGCTTTACTGGCCGAAATTGGTGCCGGAAAACGCCTAGCATATATTGTTGCCTCTGCTCTGACTCGGGACGCCTCAGATACCGAAGGGCATACTAGTGGTATTGGGCCTATGGAAATTCATGGCACCGAAGGCATTATGATTCGTTATTCACGATGTTGTCGTCCTATTCCAGGCGATACCATTGTTGGCCATCTCAATGCTGGCTATGGCATTGCAGTTCATCGAAGTTTCTGCAACAACATTCAAGACATCGGTCGAGACAAAGATAAAACCTTGGCGTTAGTCTGGGCAGAAACGGGAGACCGAGACTTTGACGTGTGCTTAGAAATTGAAGTATCAGCCAGTCGCGGCATCATTGCCAGCCTGGCCACCAGCGCCGCACAAGACAATGCCAATGTTGAGAAAATTGATGTGAATGAAAAAGATGCTCGCCTTTCTGTTGTTAACTTAGAAATTTCCGTGCTTAATCGTGTTCACCTAGCACAGGTCATTAAATCTATGCGCAAAATCTCAGGCGTCATTCGTCTTAACCGTACCTAAGGCCTTTATGTCATGGAAGTGACCCAACTCAGTGGTGTTGGCCCTGCACTCGCTGCTAAATTAGGGAAATTGGGCTTACATACAGTTGAAGACCTCCTGTTCCACTTGCCAAACCGCTACCAAGACCGCACACGACTGGTGCCCTTGTCAGCCCTAAAGCCAAAAACAGCTTGTTTAGTAGAGGGGCAAATCACTAGCACGTCTGTTCAACGAGGACGCCGGGTAAGTTTGCGCGTTGGCATTAGCCACAATAATGCAACTCTTGGCCTGCGTTTTATGCATTTTCATGCCAACCAAGCCAAAAGCTTCACTGCAGGCCGCAATATTCGCTGCTTTGGTGACATTAGGCCCGGGCCACAGGGTTTGGAGATGGTGCACCCCGAATATGTAATGTTTGATGATGTACCACCAGCTTTGGCAGATCAATTAACCCCTATCTATCCCACCACTGACGGCCTAAGCTTAACCCGCATGGGCCAGCTAATTAGCTTAGCATGGTTCCAACTAGAGCAAGGCAAACTGGTACTCGATGAGCTGCTGCCACAGCAGCTGATTAGTCGCTACCAATTACCCAGCCTAGAGGAAAGCTTAAAGCAGCTGCATTACCCAACTTTACATCAGGATCTAAATCAGCTGCAAAATGAGGTGACCCCGGCAAAGTTGAGGCTAGTACTTGAGGAGTTGATTGCTCAGCAGCTCACCCTAAGCCAAGCCAAGAAGCAGAGCCAACAGTTGCCTGCCCCTGTAATGGTGATAAAGGAAGGCTTAGAACACGGGCTGATTAAAAACCTTCCGTTTCAGCTTACCAAAGCACAACAGAGGGTTTGGCAGGAGGTGGCGAGTGACCTTGTCACTCCGGCACCGATGGTGAGAATGGTGCAAGGGGATGTTGGCTCAGGTAAAACTGTATTAGCGGCTTTAGCGGCTTGTCGTGCGATTGATAACGGCTGCCAAGTGGCCGTATTGGCGCCTACTGAAATTTTAGCAGAGCAACACCTACATAGCTTTAGCCACTGGTTAAATCCTCTAGGGGTCAATGTAGTATGGCTTACTGGCAAACAAAAAGCCCAAACAAAACGCCAATCTCTGGCTGCAATTACTAGCGGTGACGGGCAGGTAATCGTAGGCACGCATGCACTCTTTCAAGACGCGGTGCACTACCAACATTTAGGTTTAGTAATTATTGATGAACAACATCGGTTCGGCGTAGCCCAGCGCCACAGCTTAGTGAAAAAAGCACCCCAAGGCTGCGGCCTTCACCAGCTGGTAATGACGGCCACACCTATTCCTCGCACGCTAGCTATGAGTGCCTACGGCGACCTTGATCACTCCGTAATCGATGAGTTGCCTCCAGGGCGAAAGCCTATTAATAGTGTGCTACTCAACAACAATAGACGTGCGGATGTGATAGAGCGCATCCACCTAGCCTGCAGCAGTGGCCAGCAGGTATACTGGATTTGCCCTCTTATAGAAACCTCAGACGTGTTGCAATGTGAAGCAGCTCAAGCTACTGCAGCACTTTTAACCCAACAACTTGATAATATAAAAGTTGGCTTGGTTCATGGCCGCCTTAACGGGGCTGAAAAAGCCGATGCAATGGCGCGCTTTAAGTCTGGTGACATTCAGTTGCTAGTGGCCACTACAGTCGTAGAAGTGGGTGTTGACGTGCCCAACGCAAACCTGATGGTGATTGATAATGCTGAACGTTTGGGGTTGGCACAGTTACACCAATTACGCGGGCGTGTTGGCCGGGGGCAAGCACAGAGTCATTGTTTGTTTATGTACCAAGCGCCACTATCTAAAATGGGGCGAGAACGATTAGATATTTTACGCCAATCTAATGACGGTTTTGTGATTGCAGAAAAAGACCTTCAACTACGAGGGCCAGGAGAGGTGCTTGGTACTCGCCAAGCCGGTGCGATTGGTTTGAGAATTGCTGACTTAATGCGTGACGCCTACTTATTACCTGAAGTGAAGCACATCGCTGCAGGCTATACATGCCATCCAAAAAAAACCAGCCAAATTATTTTAAGATGGGTAGGAGACAAGCAAGCATTTGCTAAGGTATGAATTAGGCAATAAGAGGAATGGCTTATTTTAGAAAATATTCTCTGGTAATTATCTGCGCTTTATATCAATATAAGGTCGCTTTATGTATATTAGATGATTTTATTGGTTTACAATTCGTCAAATTCGTCTATTATCGGGTTCCTGAACTGTGAATTATAACTCCGATGAATAATGGAGATCCGGTAACCACTGGTTTCAGTAACAACAATAAAAAAATAATCTAATTTTTACCGCACTAAAAACGACAAAGCCCTTAGGAGGCTCCTTACTATGAAACTAATAAATAAAGTTTTAACTGGCATGGCTCTAACTGCTATGACTGCGACTGCTGCCCAAGCTTCTACTCTAGAAGACGTGCGTGCTGCTGGCGAACTCAAATGTGTTGTAACAACTGGCTTGGCCGGTTTTGCTGCACCTGATGCTAATGGCCGCTGGGAAGGCTTTGACGCCGACTTCTGTCGTGCTGTAGCTGCTGCCGTACTAGGCGATGGCGACAAAGTTAAGTTTGTACCTTCTACAGGTAAGACTCGCTTTACCATGTTGAACTCTGGTGAAGGCGATATCTTGTTCCGTAATACTACTGAAACCCTTAGCCGTGACGTTGACTTGAAGCTAAGCTTCTTGCCAGTTAACTTCTATGATGGTCAGGGCTTCATGGTTCCTGCAGCACTAGGTGTAACTTCTGCAATGGATCTTGACGGCGCGTCTGTATGTATTCAAACAGGTACTACTACAGAGTTGAACTTGGCTGACTACTTCCGTGCTAATGGCATGTCGTACGAGCCAGTGCCAATCGAAACCAATGAAGAAGGTTTCACTAACTACGTAGCGGGCCGTTGTGACGTTTACACAACTGATGCTTCAGGTTTAGCGTCTACTCGTGCCAAGTTTGATGATCCTACTCAGCACGTTGTGTTGCCAGAAATCATCTCTAAAGAGCCATTAGGTGGTGCTGTACGTCACGGCGACGACCAGTGGCATGACATTGGTAAGTGGGTTGTTAACGCGTTAATCAATGCTGAAGAAATGGGTGTTACCCAAGCTAACGCAATGAACCTTGCTGCCAACGTTGGCAAGAACCCTGGCATCAACCGTTTGGTTGGTTCTGAAGGTTCTATGGGCGCAATGCTAGGCCTAGATGCTAAGTGGGCTGCACGTGCTGTTGCACAGGGTGGTAACTACGGCGAAATCTACGAGCGTAACGTTGGCCCAAATACTCCTCTAGAAATTGCACGTGGTCTAAACAACTTGTGGAATAACGGCGGTGTACTTTACGCTGCTCCAATTCGTTAATTAATACGAATTTGCAGTGCTAAACTGGGGTGCTACGGCACCCCAGTTCATATCTGGAACTTAATAATCTTTGGTTGCTACACCTCTGATTACTAGTCAAATGTTAAGTTGGCAAACTACCCTTAACGGCTGATATTTACGTAGCACGGTTCACTCTATGAGCACTCCTACATCCAATACCAATCCTTTATTACGCGCTTGGTATGACAAAGAAACCCGTTCAGTCATTGTGCAGATTATCGCTGCCGCACTGATCCTTGCATTTTTTTCCTTCATCATTAATAACGCTGTAGTTAACTTATCCAACATTGGCAAAGATATCAATTTTAGCTTCCTATGGGATAATGCTAGCTATGACATCAACCAACACTTAATTGAATACAGCTCCACCTCTAGCCATTTTAGGGCGATGATTGTGGGCCTAATTAATACCCTACTCGTTGCCGTAGCCGGTATTGTGCTGGCCACCATTCTTGGCTTTCTGCTAGGTGTGATGCGTTTATCAAGCAACTGGTTAACACAAAAAATTGCTTATGTTTATATTGAATATATGCGTAACGTTCCGGTTTTGCTGCATATTTTGCTACTCCACGGCTTGATTGTAAGCTCGTTACCGCGCCCAAAAGGTTCTTACAATTTTGGCGATACCTTTTTCTTAAATAATCGTGGCTTTCAAATGCCCAGCCCAGAATTCCAATCTTTATTTTGGATAGTGAGTGGCTTTGTAGTTGGCGGCCTAGCGTTTGCTTGGTGGTTTAGCCGACATGCGCAAAAGGTTCAAGACACAACGGGTAAGGCATACCCAGTAGCCCTCATTAATATAGCGGCGATCGTATTGCTGCCCCTAGCTGTTTACTTTATTTTAGGCAGTCCCATTGAGTGGGATGTACCTGCCCTGAAGGGTTTTAATTTTAAGGGTGGCATGGTGATTCGCCCTGAATTTATCGCCCTATGGTTAGCTTTGTCCCTATATACCGCAGCCTTTATTGGTGAAATAGTCCGTGCCGGCATCGTGGCTATCGATCATGGCCAAACTGAAGCAGCCCAAGCTTTGGGTATATCTAACAGTCGGGTACTTAAGCTGGTTGTTATTCCCCAAGCACTTAGAGTGATTATTCCTCCCTTAACGAGCCAGTATTTGAACTTAGCTAAGAACTCATCGTTGGCTCTAGCAATTGGCTATATGGACATCGTGGCTACCATCGGTGGTATTTCTCTTAACCAGACAGGCCGAGAAATGGAGTGTATGTTAATTGTAATGGGTATTTACTTAGCCATTTCTTTGATCATTTCCTCAGGAATGAACTGGTACAACAATCGTATGCAGCTAGTGGAACGTTAAGGTAGAGATGACAATGACTAAAGAAACATATGCCCCAGGTACGCATCCTAGCCTGCCACCACCAAAAAACACTGTAGGTGTTATCTACTGGTTAAGAGAAAATTTATTTTCTTCGGCCACTAATTCCATCGTCACTTTGGTGTCTATTTATCTTTTATACTTAGCCCTACCCTCAGCCATTAACTGGCTGTTTATTGACGCTACCTATGTGGGAACAACCCGCAAAGACTGCGCTCCAGATGGAGCCTGTCTAGCGTTTATTGGTGAACGTTTTAACCTATTTGTATATGGCTTTTATCCAGCAGAACTGCGCTGGCGTGTTAACCTTGCAACCCTTCTTCTTGTGGTTGCAGGTGCAGCAGTATTGTGGGATAAGATTCCAGCTCGCAAGCACATGTTAAAATTTGCTATGGTTTATCCTTTTATTGGCGCTTGGCTGTTAACTGGCGGGTTCGGGTTAGAATCTGTTGGCACCCACCTATTTGGTGGCCTAATGTTAACCTTGACAATCGGCGTAACTGGTATCGTTTTCTCTTTACCGCTGGGTATCTTACTAGCTCTGGGTCGCCAGTCTAACCTACCTATTATCAAATACTTTTGCATTGGTTTTATTGAGTTTATTCGTGGTGTGCCTTTAATCACCCTGCTGTTTGTAGCGTCTACTATGCTCAGTTACTTTTTACCTCCAGGCACTACCTTTGATTTGTTGATGAGAGTTCTCATCATGGTGACCTTGTTTGCTTCGGCTTATATGGCCGAAGTTATCCGGGGTGGCTTACAAGCATTACCTAAAGGCCAGTTAGAAGCTGCAGAGTCATTGGGTTTAAACTACGGTCAAGCCATGCGTTTCATCATTCTGCCACAGGCGTTAAAAATCTCGATTCCTGGTATTGTTAACACCTTTATTGGTCTATACAAAGACAGTACCTTGGTTATCGTTATCGGCTTGTTAGACCCGCTTGGTATTGGTCGTGCGTCTGTTGCCGACTCCGATTGGCTGGGCTTGTCGACTGAAGTTTATCTCTTCGTCGCCGTTTTCTTCTTTATTTCGTGTTTTGGTATGGCTCGGTACTCTCTTTATCTTGAGAACAAGCTCAACACCGGCCACAAGCGATAGCAACTAATTTTAAAAGGTTTATCAAGATGTCAGAAGCACAAAGTAATGCCACCAACGATCTCTGTATTGAAATTCGTAACATGAATAAATGGTATGGAGACTTTCACGTTCTAAAGAATATTAACCTTGCAGTCACTCGGGGTGAGAAAATTGTCATTTGTGGGCCTTCTGGATCTGGCAAATCAACTATGATTCGCTGTATCAACCGTCTAGAAGAGCACCAAGAAGGTGACATTATTGTTGATGGCACTGAGTTGACCAACGACCTTAAAAACATTGACGCTGTGCGCCGCGAAGTAGGTATGGTATTCCAACACTTTAATTTGTTCCCGCACCTAACCGTGTTAGAGAACTGCACTTTGGCTCCAATCTGGGTGCGTAAAGTTCCTAAGGCTGAAGCAGAAGCTACAGCAATGGAGTTTCTTGAACGGGTTAAGATCCCTGAGCAAGCGAACAAGTATCCTGGCCAACTATCTGGTGGACAGCAGCAGCGTGTGGCAATTGCCCGTTCTTTATGCATGCGTCCTAACATTATGTTGTTTGACGAACCCACGTCTGCACTTGACCCTGAAATGATCAAAGAAGTACTTGATACAATGGTGTCTTTGGCTGAAGAAGGCATTACCATGCTATGTGTAACCCACGAAATGGGCTTTGCCAAAAAAGTAGCAGATCGGGTCATCTTTATGGATGAGGGTGAAATTATTGAGTCAAATACACCTCATGAATTCTTTGATAACCCAAAGCATGATCGGACTAAGTTATTTTTAAGCCAGATATTAGGACACTAAGATAACCTTCTCATGGCACTCACGTAACGCGTGGGTGCCATAATTAAACCTTACTCATTTTTCTAGCCCCCCAAACAATCATGCTCTTGCCCCAACAACTTGCGACTATTGAACAACAGCTAGGCCGCCGCCCCAGAGGTTTGAAAGCAATTGCTTCCAGCTCTGCTAATGGTGTTCCTTTAGTGCTTAAGATGCGTCCTTTAGTTGATAACAAGCCATTCCCTACCTTGTACTGGCTATCGTCTAGGGACCTTCATAAGGCCATTAGCCAGATAGAAATGGTGGGCACCGTAAAAACACTAGAAAAGCGCTTGCAAGATGACCCAGATTTGATGACCGCTTATCAAACAAATCAGCGTGAATACGTAGCCGAGCGTTGGGCAAGTTGCTCATCAGAGGACGTGGCTGAGCTTACTCGTTTGGGTTATGTCGATCTACTAGACACTTATGGCATCGGAGGGTTGCGCGATTGGGAGCAAATCCGCTGCTTACACATGCACTATGCCCACCACCTTTGTGGTAATAATGTGATTGGTCAGTGGCTAGATGAGCATTATGGACTCAATGAGTTATTGATCACGAACTAAAGCCCGGTCAGAGGTCTTGAAATTGCGACTCAGAGCGATTCTTCGCCACCCTGTCAACATCATAGATCCTTCCACTCATGCACAGGTACACCCCTTCTGGAAGCGCCTGCACTGCAGCTACAGCCACACCTAGATTAAAATCTGCATCTGTTAGCTTCATTATAGCTGGCTGCATCGCCCCCATGATCACCACAGTTTTTCCCAAGGCCTGCTTTAGCACCTGCCCAGTATCCACCATAGTGTCGGTTCCGTGAGTGATAATCACATGTTTTGCCGGATGAGCTTGAACTGCAGCTAGAATTTCTTCACGATCAGCATCAGTCATGTCCAAACTATCTTTAGAGATCACCTGGCTGACGTCGTAATCAAAATTTACGTTAATCCGTTGTAGAATTTCAGCAGCAGCAGGTGGTCCAATCTTATAGTCACTTAGGGCGTCGAAGTAGACCTTGTCGATAGTGCCACCAACGGCAAGAATATGGAGTTTCATAACATTATTCCTATTTGCCCCAGGGGCACAGTAATTCAACCTTTTGGCGGCCAAGTTTATTAAGTGTCTCAATGTTGTCTGCAAATATCTGCTCAGGGTCTGCGACGTGAGCTAAGGCTTTGGTCATTTGCGCTTGACGCAGAAGATGTATGGTTGGATAAGGTGAGCGATTTGTAAAGTGACTAAGGTCCTCAAAAGCCACACCCTCGAACTGATATTGAGGATGGAATGACGCTAATTGTACATGCTCTGTCAGTTCTGCCTGCTCCAATAGCTGCTGGAACCAATCTAACAGGTCTAGGTAGTCATCGAAGGCCTCTAGGCCCTGAGGAAACATCAACAAGCTTGTGGCAATAGTATTTTCACTAGTCTCAAGTAACCGCTGTAGTTCGGTAACATAAAATTGCTTGAGCTGGGCGTCTTTGGTGCCACTGCAAACGCTATAGTGCACTTGGTCTTGAGCCACCACACTGTGTGAAAATGGACATAGATTTAAGCCTAGCACCATTTGGTTAAGCCAAAGGCGGGTGGTTTTAATCACCTCGTGATCAGCCTGGGAGAGTTTCTTAGGGCTATACTTATTGATACAATGGTTCCTTTATTTGTCGCATAATTGATGAGCTTACTGTGCCTATTTCTCTGGTTCATTCACAAAAACCTTACCCATCCACATGGCGCAGTTACAGGCGGCCAATGTGCCATAGTATTCCTCGGCACTGGCAAGCTTGGCTGCAGGATAAAGGGTCATTAACACAACGTCTTATCCATGCAAGTCATGGCCAGTTTTCAGTGCGTGTGGTTAGTAATAAGTGGGGTATCCCAAGCCAGTCCGAAGCTCAAGCACTGGCACTAAAACCACGCCAAAAAGCCATTATCCGCGAAGTTGAGCTGCTTTGTCACGGCCAAGTTTGGGTGTGCGCCCGAAGTATTATACCCCACAGCACGCTTAGTGGTGGTTTACGGAAATTTAAAAATATCGGCAGCAAGCCATTGGGCGCTTTGTTATTTAAGCACCCTAATATGGTGCGCGGCGCATTAGAAGTAACCTGCCTTCAACAAAGGCATAGCCAACAACAGCATTGGGCGCGGCGATCTGTATTTTACTTAGATAGTAAGGGCATTTTGGTGACCGAAGTATTTATGCCTCCGATGGCGTTTGTATTGCCGCAAGACGTTTAGGCAGTAGTTCTTGTAAACTAGAAAACAGCTGTTCATAGGCGGCAAGCCCGCAGTTTAGAGGATCTACAAGCTCATGAACCCCTGCAAGCAACCGGCAGCAGGGCAGGCTGTCTGGGTTTAAATCAGCGCCAAGTTGAGTAACAAAATCTAAGTGTTCCTGCGTCATTCCCCATAGGTCATCTGCCCACTGCAAGTCTGCAGCCGTGAGTGGTTGACTAGTACCTTGCCAATGAATGTCAGCTGCACCTAGCACTAAAATAGCTTCTTCTGTTGTAGGGTCACCTGCCTTTGCTCGAATACCTCGAGACTCAATTTCAAGGTTTAATCCATGTAATAACGCCCATTGGTGAGACATGGCATGGGCCATTTGTGACCTACAGGTATTTCCTGTGCAGATTAATAGCAGCTTATGGGTTTTTATTGGCATCATGATAACTTTCAGCAGCGACAGTAAAGATTCATATGGTAGCATGGTGACTTTGTTATAAGTTGAACCATTATTGTGATTTCGATACTGCGCCGCTGGCCCCACTTTAAAAGTCTTATGCGTCTAGACCGGCCAGTGGGTACCTATTTGCTTCTTTGGCCGGCTTTATGGGCGCTTTGGTTAGCTGCTGAGGGTTTGCCTAAGCTAGATGTATTGCTGATTTTTGTAGTTGGGGTGTATGTGATGCGTGCTGCAGGGTGTGTGATTAATGATTACGCAGATCGCAACGTAGATGGGTTCGTGCAACGCACTAAACAAAGACCATTAGCAACAGGCACGGTTAGCCCAAAGGAAGCGTTAGTGTTATTTTTTGTCCTGTGTTTAGCCGCGTTTCTATTAGTATTGTTGACTAATGGTTATACCATTGCCTTGTCTTTTGTAGCGGTTATCCTGGCGGCTGCTTACCCATTTATGAAGCGTTATACCCATTGGCCGCAGGCGATCCTCGGGGCGGCATTTGCAATGGCTATACCCATGGGGTTTGCTGCACAAACACAAGCCACAGGCCTTACCGCGTGGCTTACCTTCTGCGCAGCGGTTTGTATGACGATCGCTTACGACACCTATTACGCCATGGTAGACCGAGAGGATGACTTGAACATTGGCATAAAATCTACTGCAGTGCTTTTTGGTCGTTGGGATCTAGCTATAATTGCATCGTTTCAGCTAGGGTGTGTAGGATTATTGTTTACTGTGGGCCTAATAAATAGCCTTAGTAGCCCATTTTATGTGGGCTTAGCCGTTATGGCAGGATTTTTTATATATCAAAATCACTTAGGCCGAACTAGGCAAAACACAAACTACTTTAAAGCTTTCATTAATAGTCAGTGGGCAGCATTGAGCGTGTGGATTGGTCTTTTAATCAACTATATTTAATGGCTCATGCTCATTGACATAGAGGGCTGTGGCCCCAGCTACGGCGATTGGCATGGCAAAGAAGTTGACCACAGGAACCATTAACAAAAGTGACACACCACCACCGAACCCCAGATGCAGTAAGCGCTGATGGCTCAAACTACGTTTCATTTTTCGGAAGCTTATGCCATTATTATCCATTGGATAATCAACATACTGAATAACCATCATCCAAGCAGTGAGCAAGACCCACAACCAGGGGGTTATCACGTTAATTCCTGGAATCAAGGTTAGTATCAGTAGAATGAGAATTCTTGGGAGGTAATAGGTTAATTTACTAATTTCTCGGCCTATAGACCTCGGGATACTCGCCAGAATTGACCCAAGGTTAGTGACACCTAGTTCTTTCCCAGTTAAATGAAGCTGTACTTTTTCAGCTAACAAGCCATTCAGTGGCGCGGCTATAAAATTAGCCAGCAAGTTAAAGCTAAAGAACACGGCCATGCCAAATAAAATGACCAGAAGAAACCACAAGAACGAAGTTATTCCACCCATCCACTCTGGTAGCCAGGCCACAATTTCCCCCATCCAACCACCTACGAAGGAAATTAGTACCAACAGGCCCACACTAAACATAATAATGTTTACCAATAGCGGCAGCAGCACAAATAGTCTTAAGCCAGGGTGGGAAAGTAGTCTTGCCCCTTGGAGCAAGTAGCCAAACCCTTTAACTAATGTCATTACTTAGGTCTCTTTGTAAGCCAATGGCAAACAGCTATGGGCATGGTCTAGGGTAAGGGGCATTATCGCGCGAGCTGGGACGTTACCCATGGCTCATGCTAATACCGATATTGCTAACGCCGTCTGCTATGGCGACCAATTTAAGCTGGTCTATTTGTGAGGCTTTTGCAATAGGTTGAGATAATAACAGCGTAATCACATCAGCGTGAAATGCTAGTTCTTTCACCATGAGTTCATGGGTGGATATATGCCGAATAAGTTGCTCATCACTTAGTTCATCGTCGGCATGAAGTTCAACAAACTTAGCTACGCTCTCTCGTGACAAGTGGGCCACGCTAGCCGCATCTTCAAAGCTAGCGTTATCAACACAGTGAAGGGTCGCCATTAAGGCCACAAGGGCGTCAAACGCCAGGCCTGCACCAAAGCTTTCATCTTCTTCACTGTGGACGATCGCCTCAATTTTGGTTAGCTGAGTATCTGCGTTCATGTTGCCACGCAGGGATAACTGCTTCCAAACCTGATCTAAAGCTGTTCTAGCAATACTAACCTGGTTAGTTTCTGAGAGGCTATCGTACAACGCATAGTGAGGAAAAATGCGCTCACATAGGGCAGCAGAGAACGCTATTTGCTGCCAGTCCTGCATGTCTCGAAGTGGTGCATATAAATCGTCAAAGTACATAATGTTTCACCCAAGTAACCAATATAACCCTATTATAAAGGGTTATTGCCTTAGGGTCATGGGCGATCAACCAAAGCCTATCAGTCAACCGCCACATTACCCTCGTGCAATGGCGATTGCTGCAATGATTATGCCGCCACCAAACACTCTTGAAATGGTGTTGGCCCAAGTAGATTCGCCCATATAATTAAACATTCGCCGCCCCATAACGCCATAGCTAATCATAACTACGGCCAAACAAGTCATTTTTAGTAAACCAAAATAAATAATATCCTCGATAAAATATTCTGGCCGAGTAAACTGGGGAAATAACGCCATAAAAAATAACAGCGCTTTTGGGTTGGATAATGAGGTAAGCATACCCTGTCGATAGCTCGACCAGGTGCTTTTGTGCTGCTCAGCATGGATATTGTCATTCGCCTTGGGCTTACCAATGCCATAATGAATGATTTTGTAACCTAAATAAACCAAATAGACAGCTCCAGCGTACCGCAGAGCATCAAACACACTGGGGTTTTGAGTTAACACTAGGCCTAAGCCTGTGGCCACTAGGCTGATCCAAATAACATTTGACGTTAATAAACCTAGTGTTCCAGCCACAGCATTACGGAAGCTAAAAGCTGATTGGTAGAGGATAAACATCACCCCTGGCCCTGGGGTGACTTCTAGGAATAAGGTGATTGCTAGGAATTGTAATGTGGACTCCAATGTCATAATTTTTCCAAGTTTTAGTTGGC
>Ga0209482_1000366_pt1 | contig 40103 bp, 31 predicted proteins | sample CoawatmetaG10DNA_FD_187512 | JGI IMG/M metagenome (GOLD analysis project Ga0209482, IMG submission 187512) | Marine microbial communities from the West Antarctic Peninsula - Coastal water metaG104-DNA (SPAdes) (version 2) | ecosystem: Environmental > Aquatic > Marine > Coastal ...
GCTCAGGGAGTGCCTATAGGTGGAGAACTAGATTATCTCGACGATGGTACTATTTCAGCTGCTTTAAATGCACGTAAGTTATTTTAATGGTATAACACTCGATAAATAATTATTCTGGAGCAATAATCCGCAAGCCCAACTCTCTCAGTTGTTCGTTGGTCGGCTCAGACGGACCGCCCAACATTAGGTCTTCAGCTTTTTGATTCATCGGAAACATTATTACTTCTCTAATAGATGTTTCATCAGCTAGAAGCATAACGAGCCTGTCTATTCCAGTTGCACAACCACCATGAGGTGGAGCGCCATAGGTGAAGGCTTTAACCATCCCTCCAAATCGTTCGTTAACATCTTCTTTAGAGTATCCAGCTAATTCAAATGCTTTATACATAATGTCTGGTTGATGATTTCTTATTGCTCCTGAGAGTAATTCATAACCATTACATGCCAAATCATATTGATAACCCAAGATAGCAGTTGGATCCTGATCATTGAGAGCCGCTAAACCGCCTTGTGGCATTGAAAATGGGTTATGACTAAAATCTAATTTACCACTTTCTTCATCTCTTTCATACATTGGAAAGTCTACAACCCAACAAAATTCAAAGGAAGCTTCTTCTGTTAATCCAAGCTCTAAACCAATTTCATTTCTTGCTCGCGCTGCTACTCCTTCAAAAGCAGAAGCTTTACCGCCGAGGAAAAATGCAGCATCTCCTTCTTTCAAATCTAATTGAAGCCTAATCTCTTCAGTTCTTTCTGGACCAATGTTTTTTGCTAAAGGCCCAGCAGCTTCTAGGCCATCATCACCAGGTCTCCAAAAGATATACCCCATGCCAGGTAGTCCTTCTTTTTGAGCAAAAGCATTCATTCGATCACAAAATTTTCTTGACCCACCGGTTGGAGCGGGGATTGCTCGAATTTCAGTTCCTTCGTTTTCTAACAAATTTGCAAAGATCTTAAAACCTGAACCCCTAAAATGATTACTAACTATCTGCATTTTTATTGGATTTCGTAGATCAGGCTTATCGGAACCATACCATAATAATGCATCTTTATAAGAAATCTGAGGCCAAGTTTGATTAGTAGGTCTCCCTGATCCAAATTCTTTCATTAGACCCTTTAAAACTGGCTCAATAGTATCAAAAATATCTTGCTGTTCAACAAACGACATTTCCATATCTAATTGATAAAAATCTGTTGGAGATCTATCAGCTCTAGGATCTTCATCTCTAAAACATGGTGCGATTTGAAAATATTTATCAAACCCTGCAACCATAATTAATTGTTTAAACTGCTGAGGAGCTTGTGGAAGCGCATAAAACTTACCAGGGTTAATTCGTGATGGAATCAAAAAATCTCGAGCACCCTCTGGACTACTTGCAGTAATAATGGGTGTTTGAAATTCATTGAAACCTTGGTCATTCATACGAGACCTTATTGATTTCACTACATTAGATCGCAATATCATATTATTATGCAGCTTTTCTCTTCTCAAGTCTAAAAACCTATATTTTAAGCGAGTTTCCTCAGGATAATCTAAGTCGCCAAAAACTGGTAAAGGTAATTCCTCAGAGGCGCTTAACACCTCAATATTTTTTATAAAAACTTCAATCTCACCTGTTGGTAATTTTGAATTTATGAGATTGGAATCTCTAGCCATTACATTTCCATCAATGCGAATAACCCACTCTGCACGCAACGTTTCAACTACATTAAAAGCTGGACTATCTGGATCAGCTAAAATCTGGGTCATTCCGTAGTGATCGCGCAAATCAATAAATAAAATTCCACCATGATCACGTACTCTATGAACCCAACCTGATAGACGAATATTTTCACCCACGTTGGAAGAATTAAGGTCTGCGCATGTATGACTGCGGTAGATATGCATAAAATCCATCCTAATATTTTACATTCAGAGCCGATACACCTTGGTTAACTTGAGAAGTCAAGAGAACTACCCCAAATAAATAAATGGATTATTACCAGTGTGTTTAAAATAACAAAATTTTTTAGAATTAAACATTGCCAATTAACAATATTAATCTGAAATAACTTGCACCCAAAGATACGACGGCTATAACAAAAAATAATTTGTGCAAGATAGGCCAGATATATCACAAATTAAATTGGATTAATTTATGCCAAAACGTACTGATATAAAGAAAATTATGATTATAGGGGCTGGTCCCATTATAATAGGTCAAGCTTGCGAATTTGATTATTCTGGTGCTCAGGCATGCAAAGCATTAAGAGAAGAAGGTTACAAAGTAATTTTAGTTAATTCGAATCCTGCTACAATTATGACAGATCCGGATATGGCTGACGCAACATACATTGAGCCCATCACAGCAGAAGTAGTTGAAAAAATTATTGAAATAGAGAGACCAGACGCATTGCTGCCAACTATGGGCGGTCAAACTGCTCTTAATACATCACTTGCTTTGGATGATCTTGGGGTTTTAGAAAAATATAATGTCGAGTTAATTGGAGCAAGCCGCAAATCCATCGAAATGGCTGAAGATAGAAAGTTATTCCGTGAGGCAATGGATCGATTAAATCTTGAAAACCCAAAAGCTGCTATCATTACTGCGCCTACTAACAAAAATGGTTCAAGCGATATAACCGCGGGTGTCAGGCTAGCAATTGATGTTTTGCCCGAAATTGGATTGCCCGCAATTATTCGTCCAGCCTTTACATTAGGTGGTAATGGCGGCGGCGTCGCATATAATCGCAAAGATTATGAGCATTTTTGTAGAACAGGTTTAGATGCTTCCCCAGTCAATCAGATTCTAGTTGATGAAAGCCTTTTGGGCTGGAAAGAATTTGAAATGGAAGTAGTCAGAGATAAGGCTGATAACGCAATCATCGTCTGTTCGATTGAAAATATAGATCCAATGGGTGTTCATACTGGTGATAGTATAACTGTAGCGCCAGCCCTAACCCTGACCGACAAAGAATATCAGATGATGCGAAATTCAAGCATAGCTGTTTTAAGAGAAATTGGTGTTGAAACAGGTGGGTCAAACGTCCAGTGGGCCATTGACCCCAAAACAGGTCGAATGGTTGTAATAGAAATGAACCCAAGAGTTTCTCGATCGTCCGCTTTAGCTTCTAAAGCAACAGGATTTCCAATTGCAAAAATAGCTGCAAAATTAGCTGTTGGTTTTACTTTGGACGAATTAAATAACGACATAACCAAAGTTACACCTGCAAGCTTTGAACCCAGCATAGATTATATTGTTACAAAAATACCTCGGTTTGCATTTGAAAAGTTTCCTGGATCTGAGCCAAACTTATCCACGGCTATGAAATCCGTTGGGGAAGTAATGGCGATTGGTAGAACCATTCACGAAAGTTTGCAAAAAGCTCTTACATCGTTAGAAACTGGACTAACAGGTTTTGATGATATTGAAATTCCACAAAAATCAAATAAAACTGCCATTATTAAGGTACTTTCACAACAGACACCTGATAGATTGCTTCTGATCGCCCAAGCTATTCGTGAGGGTTTAACAGACAACGAGATAATTGAATGCACTTCCTATGATCCTTGGTTTATTGCACGTATTAGAGAGATTGTAGACATCGAAGCTGAGGTAAAAGTTACTGGGATACCAACTAACGCCCAAGACATGCATAACCTAAAAATGTATGGATTTACAGATGCACGCATCTCAACCTTAACTGGATTAACTGAAGAAAAAGTCAGGGCTAAAAGGCTATCATTAGGGGTAAAATCAGTTTTCAAAAGAATTGACACTTGTGCAGCAGAATTTGAAGCTCAAACACCATATATGTACTCTACATATGAAATTTCAGCTATGGGCTATGTTGAATGTGAAGCTAAGCCATCAAATAAAGAAAAAGTAGTTATTTTAGGCGGTGGTCCTAATAGAATTGGGCAAGGTATCGAATTTGATTATTGCTGTTGTCATGCATGTTTTGCTCTTACTGCTAAGGGTTATGAAACAATAATGATAAATTGTAATCCCGAAACTGTTTCAACTGATTATGACACCTCAGATAGATTATATTTTGAACCATTAACTTTTGAACATGTGATGGAAATACTCAGAGTAGAACAAGAATCTGGTAAATTACATGGCGTAATTGTTCAGTTTGGTGGACAAACACCATTAAAATTAGCGAATGCGCTTGAAGAAGCAGGAATACCGATTCTTGGAACGTCGCCGGACGCAATAGACTTAGCAGAAGATCGTGAACGATTTAAAAAACTACTAGATAAATCTTCGTTAAAACAACCAATTAATGGCGTTGCATATTCCCCAGAACAAGCTTTTGAGATAGCAAAAGAGGTAAAATACCCTCTTGTTATCCGCCCATCTTATGTTCTTGGCGGTAGGGCTATGGAAATAGTAAGGGATGATACTCAATTAAAAAAATATATTAATAATGCAGTAACTGTTTCCGGGGAAAGCCCTGTACTTTTAGATAGCTATCTAACAAACGCTATAGAGGTTGACGTAGACGCGATAAGTGATGGAAAAACTGTTCATGTAGCTGGCATTATGGAACATATTGAAGAAGCTGGCGTACATTCTGGAGATAGCGCATGTTCCTTACCCCCTTATAGTTTAAGTAAACTCACACTAGACGAACTTGAAAGACAAACCAAAATTTTGGCACTTGCCTTAAATGTAGTTGGGTTAATGAATATTCAATTTGCAATAAAGAATGATGTTATTTTTGTTCTTGAAGTTAATCCACGCGCATCAAGAACTGTTCCTTTTGTAGCAAAGGCTGTAAACAGCCCAATTGCTGCTATTGCGGCTCGGGTAATGGCAGGGGAACCTTTAACAAATTTTGAATTAAAATCGCCAAACATAAAACATATCTGTGTTAAAGAAGCCGTACTACCATTTAATAGGTTTCCTGGTGTCGACATATTATTGGGCCCTGAAATGCGCTCAACTGGTGAAGTTATGGGCAGAGATACTAATTTTGAGAGAGCATTTTTTAAAGCTCAATTGGGAGCTGGAGTAGAATTACCTAAAAAGGGTAACGTTTTTATATCTGTTCGAGACAATGACAAATCACAAAGACTAATCGAAACTGTCAAAGTTCTAACTAAATTAGGTTTCGTAATAATAGCAACTAAGGGTACGGCGGGATATCTAGCCAAAAATAATCTACAATCAATTTCAATAAATAAGGTTCATGAAGGTCGTCCAAACATTGTAGACATGATGAAAAATAAAGAAATTGACTTGGTAATGAATACCACTGAAGGCACTCAAGCAATCGAAGACTCTCGATCTATGCGAGCTGTATGTCTATCTGATAGAATTCCATATTACACTACATTAGCAGCGAGCGCTGCAGTCGCCATTGCCATTCAAAAGTGGCGTGAAGGTGAGATTGGCGTTAAATCATTACAAGATTATTAATGATTAAAGCATTATTCAGCAGCTATTTTATCTTCCACCTTCTCAACTTTTACGGCACAAAATTTAAACTCAGGTATTTTCCCATAAGGATCTAATGCAGAATTCGTTAGAATATTAGCCGCTGCCTCTACATAGGCAAAAGGTAAAAATACCATATCCTCAGAAACTCCTCTGTCGGCTCTTACCATAATTTCAATAGCACCTCGACGAGTGGATAGTTTGACCATTTCTCCAGGCATCGCATCCAGGTTTCTTATTGTTTTTGGATGCATTGAACAGTTAGCCTCAGGTTCAACGGCATCAAGAACGCTTGAACGCCTCGTCATTGATCCAGTATGCCAATGCTCTAATTGTCTACCAGTTGTTAAAATCATTGGATAATCCAAATCTGGTGTTTCATCAGGTGCTATAACATTTGCTGGCGTAAACTTAGCACGCCCATCAATTCGAGGAAAACCGTCTCCAAAAACAATAGGCTGACCTGGATCATCTTTTGATAAAGATGGGTATGTAACAGCACCTTCATTTTCCAAACGATCCCAGGTAATGTTTTCCAATGACTTCATACCTAATTTCATTTCAGAAAAAACTTGTGAAGGATGGGTGTAATTCCAATTAAGCCCTAGCCTTTTTGCTAACTCAGTTGTTATCCACCAATCTTGCTTTGCTTCACCTGGTGGTAAAACAGCCTGCCTACCCATTTGAACTTGTCTATTCGTGTTGGTCACAGTCCCAGATTTTTCTGCAAATGCAGAAGCAGGTAGTATTACATCTGCATAATTAGCTGTTTCTGTCACAAAGATATCTTGAACTATCAAATGTTCCAACATCGCCAACGCATCTCGAGCATGATCGACATCAGGATCAGACATGGCTGGATTTTCACCCAAAATATACATGCCTCGGATTTCTCCTTCATGAACTGCGTCCATAATTTCTACGACAGTCAACCCTTTCTCAGCAGAAAAATCAACATCAGAACCCCAAATATCATTAAAAGCCGAACGAACGCCATCATCAGTTACTGTTTGGTAATCTGGTAAAAACATAGGGATCATTCCTGCATCCGATGCACCTTGCACGTTATTCTGCCCTCTCAATGGATGTAATCCTGATCCAGGTCTCCCAATTTGCCCTGTCATTAACGCAAGTGAAATTAAACATCGCGAATTATCAGTTCCATGAATATGCTGACTGATGCCCATTCCCCAGAAAATCATTCCTGCTTTAGCTCCTGCAAAGGTTCTAGCAACATCACGCAACATATCTGGTTCTATTCCACATATTTTAGACATTTTCTCTGGTGTAAAATCAGCTAAATGAGCTTTTTCTGCTTCCCAATTTTCCGTATATGCCTCAATGTATTGCTGATCATATAGCCCCTCTTCAACAATAACATTCATTATTGCATTTAGCATGCTTACATCTGCACCTGGACGGAATTGAAGCATATGTGACGCATGCCTCTGAAGTGCCTGACCCCTAGGATCCATGACAATTAATTTTCCACCCCTTTTGGAAAATTGTTTAAAATAAGTTGCAGCAACTGGATGATTTTCAGTTGGATTAGCACCTATAACAATTGCAACATCTGCATTTTCTATTTCATTGAATGTTGCTGTTACCGCAGCTGATCCCACATTTTCCATTAAAGCCGCAACGGATGATGCGTGGCATAATCTAGTGCAATGATCGACATTATTATGTCCAAATCCTTGCCTAATTAATTTTTGAAACAAGTACGCTTCTTCATTTGAACATTTTGCTGATCCAAATCCTGCCACTCTTCTTCCTTTATCAGATCGCAATTTGGACAAACCATTGGCGGCAAAATCTAATGCTTCATCCCAAGTAGCTTCACGAAAATGTGTCCAGGGATTAGCAGGATCAACATTCAAACCTTTTATTGGTGCATCATCTCTTCTAATCATAGGTTTTGTAATTCTGTGAGGGTGATCTATGTAATCAAATCCAAAACGGCCTTTGACACACAATCTACCTTCGTTAGCCGGTCCATTTATTCCATCAACCCACTTAACTTTTCCGTCTTTTATTTTTAGACTAACCTGACATCCAACGCCACAAAATGGACAAACAGACTTAACCTCTTCATCATAATCAGAACTATCTCCAATTTGGTCATGGCTTACAACAGAGGAAGGCATCAATGCGCCTGTAGGACATGCTTGAACACATTCACCACATGCTACACAAGAGGACTCCCCCATCGGATCATCAAAATCAAAAACAATTTTACTTTCATGCCCACGTCCTGCCATTCCAATAACATCATTTACTTGAACTTCACGACAAGCTCGGACACATAAATTACATTGGATACAAGCATCTAAATTAACACTCATAGCTACATGAGAATTATCCAGTAACGGTATGTTTTCAGACTTCATTTGTGGAAATCTACTATCGTTGATATCCTGCTGATCTGCCATTTTCCATAAATGGGAAGATTTATCATGAGCTTGCTCTCTCACAGGTTGGTCAGTCACTAGCAGTTCCATTACCATTTTTTGTGCTGAAATTGCTCTATGACTCTGAGAAGAAACAATCATCCCTGCAGATGGTTTTCGAATACATGACGCCGCTAAAGTTCTCTCACCATCGATCTCCACCATGCACGCTCTGCAATTTCCATCACTACGATACCCTTTTTTTCCAGAATGACATAAATGGGGTATCGAGGTGCCTTCTCTCTTGGCAACCTCCCAAATGGTTTCGTCATCTTTGGTCGAAACGACCTTTCCATCTAAAGTAAATTGGATTGAATCAGTCATCTTATATTTCATCCGAAAAATGTTTTATTGTTAGTCTAATTGGATTAGGTGCCGCTTGTCCCAAACCACAAATCGAGGCATCTATCATCATTGAAGAAAGTTCTTCAAGCAAACCCGTATCCCATTTATCTTTTTCCATTAATTTTACAGCCTTTTCACAACCTACTCTACACGGTGTACACTGCCCACAGCTTTCGTCTTCAAAAAATCGCAACATATTTAAGGCAGCTTCTTTGACACTATCTTTATCAGACAAAATAATAATTGCCGCTGACCCAATAAAGGTTCCTTGCTCTTGCAATGTATCAAAATCCATTGGTACATTATTTATGGACGCTGGTAACAGTCCTGCTGATGGTCCTCCAGGCTGGTACGCTTTAAAACTATGACCTTCAATCATTCCTCCAGCGTTATCAATTATATCAGTAATTGTTGACCCCGATGGCAGTAGATAAACTCCAGGCTTATTTACACGACCAGAAACTGAATAACTTCTTAAACCTTTTCTTCCATTTTTTTTAATTCCACTTAAAATTTCAGGACCCTCTCTAAGAACTTTAGATACCCAATATAAAGTTTCTATATTATTTACTAAAGTGGGCTTTCCAAAGATTCCAACTTGGGCAACAAAGGGAGGACGATGTCTTGGTAAACCTCTTTTCCCTTCAATAGATTCAATCATCGCACTTTCTTCACCACATATATATGCACCAGCACCACGTCTTAAATCAATGTAACCTTTTTCAACAATTCCTTCATTTTCTAGTGCAATAATTTCTTTCCTAAGTATTGTTAGAACTGCAGGATATTCATCTCTCATGTATATAAAGCATTTATCTGCTTCAATAGCCCAGGCTGCTATTAACATACCCTCCAAGAACACATGGGGTTGTCTTTCCAGATAATACCTATCTTTAAATGTTCCCGGCTCACCTTCATCACCGTTGACTGCTAAATATCTCGGACCACTTTCTGCCCGCACAAATGACCATTTTCTTCCGGTTGGAAATCCAGCACCACCAAGGCCACGCAAACCAGATTCCAGAAGAATATCTTGACATCTTTCAGGGTCACCATCTCCTCGCAATTCGAGCAATTTTTCATATCCACCGTTAGCTTTGTATTTTTCAATTTTTTCATATTCTGGGATATGTGCATGAGTATCTTTAGATTCAATTGCATCTTTCACTTTTTCTTCATCAGCATAATCTATATGATTGTGCCCAATCTCTAATACTGGTGCTGTATCACAACGCCCCATACAGGGTGCACGTAGCACTCTAATTTTTGAAGAATCCAAACCTTTTTCTAATGCTTTTTTTAAATCCTGCGCCCCTTGCAATTCACAAGATAAAGAATCACAAACGCGAATAGTCAGTTCTGGTGGAGCAATTTCTCCTTCCTTTACTACATCGAAATGTGCATAGAAGGTTGCAACTTCATAAACTTCTGTTTGACTTAACTTCATCTCAAATGCCAAAGCACACAAATGTTCAGAGGAAAGATAACCATACTTGTCCTGAATCAAATGCAAGAACTCAATTAATAAATCTCTACTTATTTTGTGATTTTTCAACAAAAGTTTTATATCTACTAAGGCACTATCCGTATATTGGCGGCCCTTTGGCAAATGTCGTCCTTTGCCTTTTCCTGATTTCCAAACGCCTTTACCCTGATCTAGAGGAGCCATTTTTGAAACCTTTCCTGTCTATAAAAAATGAAATATTACTATTTTTTTTAAAATTCAATTTAAAAATTACGACTATTAGTTACTCAAAAAAGTCATTTCACATATTTTTAAACAAATTCTGTCAGAAAAATTCTGAAATGCTTAACTTTAACCGATCAAATTCACCTTTAAGCTAATTCACATTCTGTAACGATGTTTCCAACGCATGTAAAAATGATTTAGCAGAACTACTTGCTGACATAACTAAATAGGAACCTCCTTTTTCACAGATTACAATACTTCCCAAATGCTCCATTATAGTTCGCGCAATATCATTTTCTAAAAATACATCTGGTTCCAAATTTATAGGACAAATCCGCTCTAAAGCTTTCAAGGCTAAAGGTCCACTTATTCTAAGAATTACCCAAGCATCCGTTTGTGTAGTTAAATAGACATCGTCAGATAAAGCATTTTTAAAAATCGCTTCTGAGTCACGCTCATCACTTTCAAAAATAGCTAACCATTGATCCATTGAAAGTCCAATAATTCGAGATTTTTTATCTTCAGAAATACTAGATTTTCCCGTTAAAGGTAAATTTATATTCAAAAGTTTAATAATACTTTGGTCAAGTAATTTTTGGTTTTCAACAGATGTTGCTAATGAAATTATCTCTAAATTAGTTACTTCCTCTAAAATATTCTCACCAAATTCTTTTGAGTATCCATTTAAAGGAGAGATCGGCGATAAAAATTTACTAGCCACGAAGCTTATCTCCTTCTGGATCAACAAAATGACAAGAACAAATTTTAACATCCACAGAGTTGTTTCTCATTTTATCATAAGCATGAACGGTGTCACCAATACGTTTGTTACCATTTTTGATAAACCCTAATCCAATGTAATCCTCTAAAATTGGTGAATAACATACCGACGACATCCACCCCAAATCATTTTCAATTATTTCTTTGACACCCTTATCTAAGAAATGGGCGCCCGCAACTAATCTATCACCTTTGTTAATTGGCCTAAAGCCAACTAATCTTATCTCATCTTCCTTATTCATTTCAGGTCTTTGAGCTAATATCTTTCCAATACAATCCTTCTTTTGACTAATCATTTTTTGCAAACCAAGATTTAACGCTGTTGTTTGGCCATTTAGCTCATTTCCAGCAGCATGACCCTTTTCAATTCGCATAACGCCTAACGCTTCAGTTCCGTATGGAGTTACATCAAATTCTTCTCCAGCCTTCATTAATTCTCTAATCAAACCATCACCATATCTGGCTGGAACAGCCAATTCATATGCCAATTCACCAGAAAAGCTAATTCGGAACAATCGAGCACGGGTACCATTACATACAGTCACTTCACCACAAGCCATAAATGGGAAATTTTCATTAGAAATACTATAATCTTTATCAATAATTTTTTCCAATAATCGTCTTGCGTTAGGACCCGCTACTGCAAATTGCGCCCATGCATCTGTAGTGGAAATAATATGAACGTCCATATCTGGACATAAGCATTGTCTAACAAATTCCAAACGTCGAAATACTAAAACAGCATTCGCAGTGGTAGTTGTCATAATAAAATGATGATCGTTTATTCTTGCCGTTGTTCCATCATCATACGCGATACCGTCCTCGCGTAACATCAAGCCGTATCTCACTTTACCAATTGGCAATTTCCCAAAAGCATTCGCATAAACAATATTCAAGAAATTAGCTGCATCCTTTCCCTGAATATCAATCTTACCCAAAGTTGTAACATCACAAACTCCAACTGAATTTCTGGTTGCTAAAACTTCTCGATCTACAGTTTCTCTCCAAGCTTTCTCACCAATTTTTGGAAACCATTGCGCTCTCATCCAATTTCCCACCTCAACAAAAACTGCCCCTTGTTCCTCAGACCATTTATGACTTGGCGTCAATCTATAGGGTCGAAAGTCCTTCCCTCTAGATCTTCCAGCCAACGCACCAAGTGGTATAGGAGTGTAGGGTGGACGAAAAATGGTAGTTCCAGTGTTCTGAATCGTTTTACCAGTGCACTCCGCCATAATAGCCAAACCTAGAATATTTGATGTCTTCCCCTGATCAGTCGCCATACCCATAGTAGTATATCTTTTCATATGCTCAACAGATCGAAACCCTTCTGCATGGCTTTGCTTAATATCCTTGACTGTCACATCATTTTGCAAATCGACCCAACCCCTTTTAGTGGATTCTTTAACATACCAAAAAGCTGATGATTTTGTCCTATCATCTGATGATGACGGGACCTTAATTTTACTTGCTTTGATATCAAGATTGTGAAGGACATCATTTGCCACTTTTAAGCCTTCAGTTAATACTGATTGCAAATTAAAAAACCCATTGGCTGAACCAGCAACTGTCATATTTTTTGGTAAATTCACACCAGGTACAAAAGCATTTAGGTCAGGATTCCAGTTTGGTTTACCCCCTTGATGACAAGTCAGGTGGACATTTGGACTCCATCCACCCGATATGGCTAAGCAGTCACAAAGAATAATTTGACCATTAGCTAATGTTATACTTTTAATTCTTTTCCGCCCAGCAGTATTAACAATCTTTCCACCCATAATAATTGAAGCACCAGGTATATTCTCAACAGGATCACATTTTCTACTATCAATAACAGCGGTAACTTCTAATCCTCTATCTGACAAAGTTTTTGCTGTCGCCCAGCCATCATCATTATTTGTAAAAATAGCCGTTCGTTTTCCAGGCAGAACACCCCAACGATTCACATAGGCGCGAACAGCACTAGCCGTCATTATTCCAGGCCGATCATTATTCCCAAACGCAATTGGCCTTTCTATTGCTCCAGCGGCTAAAATACTTTTTTTAGAATAAATTTTCCACAAAATTTGTCGCGGCTTGCCATCAGAATGCAACAAATGATCTGCACATCGCTCCAAAGCCCCAAATACTCCATGATCATAAGAACCATAGATGGTTGTTCTATTCATTAGCCTAACATTTTTCATATTAGATAATTGCTCAATAGCTTTTCTTGCCCAATCCGGTCCTAACATTTCATCTATCTCTAAAAGCTCTGAATTTAATCGTCCACCCATTAGGAAATCCTCGTCTGCCAAAATAACTTTGGCACCAGCTTTTCCTGCCGCCAGTGCGGCAATAATTCCAGCGGGTCCAGCGCCTACTATTAAAATATCACAATGCAAGAATCCCTTATCATAACAATCGGGATCTTCTAACTTGGACAGAGAACCTAAGCCAGCCGACATACGAATAATGGGTTCATACACTTTTTCCCAAAAAGCAGCAGGCCACATGAATGTTTTATAATAAAAACCCGCGCCCAGAAACGGTGACAAAAATAAATCAGTAGCCGCCATTAAATCAAAATTTAAGGGCCCTCGATGGTTCTGACTTGATGCTTCTAAATTATTAAATAATTCTATAACCGTTGCTCTAGAATTAGGTTCTTTAAAAGCACCTCTCCTCAATTCCACTAATGCATTTGGCTCCTCGGATCCACTTGTGAAAACCCCTCGGGGACGATGATATTTAAATGAACGGCCAAACAACCTGACACCGTTAGCAAGTAATGCTGAAGCCAAGGTGTCGCCCTGATAGCCTTGAAGTTTTTTCCCATTAAATGAAAAATCCATTGGGGTGTCGCGATTAACTAACCCACCTGGTATCCTATCTGCTTGATTCATTTGGATCGACCTCTTGAGCGAGCAATGCTTCGCGCCAATTCAACATTACTAATTTCGTGAGTAATTGTGTTTCTTGTCACAACAAGCCAACTTCGATCACCTTGTTCATGATACCACAATTCTTGCATAGGCCCTGCTAAATTGTCTCTTAAATATTGGTATTCATAAAATAATTCTGAAGCATTTTTATCTGATGGATCAGGCCTATCAATCAATGAGGCATCACCAAGGTAAACAAATTCTGATGCATCACGTGGACCAAGAACTGGATGGTTTATTATCATTTTTATCCCTTAATGTAGGTTTGGTTGAGCACCTACACCCTTTTCATCAAATTGAGCACCTGATCTAAAACGATCTAAACGCATTTGTTTCGAAAGAGCATGAGAATCATCAGTGGCGAGCAAGTGTGCATAACAAAAACCACTTGCAGGAGTTGCTTTGAAACCTCCATAACACCACCCACCATTAAAATAGAGTCCATTAATATGAGTTCTATCTATAAATGGGGATCCATCCATAGACATGTCCATAATACCTCCCCAGCTCCTTAACAAACGTGCCCGTCCAATCATTGGCATAATAGCCATGCCACCCTCAACGACATCCTCTACAACTGGAAGATTACCCCTCTGCGCATAGGAATTGTAACCATCAATATCACCACCAAATACTAAGCCACCTTTATCAGACTGACTAACATAAAAATGACCAGCTCCAAATGTTATAACACCTGGAATAATTGGTTTAAGCCCTTCCGTCACAAAAGCTTGCAAAACATGACTTTCAATTGGCAAACGCATTCCTGCTTTTTCCGCCAAGATACCTGACGAGCCCGCCACACACATAGCCACTTTCTTTGCTTTCACGGGTCCAAGAGTGGTTTCTACCCCAAGGCAAATACCGTTTTTAATTTGAAATCCTGTAACCTCACAATTTTGTATTAAATCCACACCACGCATGTCTGCACCCCGAGCATAACCCCAAGCCACAGCGTCATGTCGAACCGATCCACCTCTCTGCTGCCAAATACCCCCTTTTATTGGAAAGCGAGCATTATCAAAGTCTAAAAAAGGGCACATTTTCTCAACACCTGACTTATCTAATAAAACTGCTCCAGAGTTTGTTAGATGCATTGCATTTCCACGTCTAGCGTAAGCATCATGTTGACCATCTGAATGAGATAAATTCAAAATACCTCTCTGACTGACCATTGCATTATAGTTAAAATCCTGCTCTAGACCTTCCCATAATTTCATGGAGAACTCATAAAACGGTTGGTTACCAGGCATCATATAGTTTGAGCGAATTATTGTCGTATTTCGACCAATATTACCAGAACCGATCCAACCCTTCTCTAAAACAGCCACATTTGTAATGCCATACTCTTTGGCCAAATAGAAAGCCGTTGCCAAGCCATGGCCCCCACCCCCTATTACTATTACATCATATTCTTTTTTCAGCGAAGGCTCTCTCCAATGAGGTGTCCACCCTCGGTTACCTGTGAGGCCTTCTTTTAGTATTTTGAATGCTGAAAAACTCATTAATAACCCTTTCACTCTTCTAAGAAATATAAAAAGTAAACCGTATATAGACTTTATTAAAAAAGACTGAAAGTATAATAAAATGGACAGTAACTTAAATAATAAACCTTACAGTATTGGCCTTCTACTTACGGAAGGCTTTGCATTGATGTCCTACGCGAGCCTTATTGAACCTTTGAGGGCTGCTAACCTATTAGCTGAAAATGAATTATATAAGGTCACTGATATAGCAGTCCAAAGTAGTAGAATCAAAAGCTCCAGTGGTGCTATAATCCAAACCAAAGATGCTACATCAGATATATTTGATCTAGTTTTAGTTATTACTGGTGGAAATCCAAAAAAATTAGAAAATACTGCTCTTTTTGATACATTAAGGAGATTAGCAAGATCAAAAACAATAGTAGGAGGAATATCAGGTGGTCCATATTTACTTGCGGCCGCGGGTTTGATGCATGGTTATAGAATGACAGTTCATTGGGAACACGCACCAGCAATGCTAGAAAGGTGGCCCGACTTATTACTAGAAAGATCGTTGTACATATTTGATAGAAAACGGGTAACATGTGCTGGGGGCACTGCTCCATTGGATTTAATGCACTCGCTAATTACTGAACATCACGGTCACTCTTTTGCTCGTAAAGTAAGCGATTGGTTTATGCATACTGACTTTCGTCCAGCTGCAGGACCTCAAAGGGCCGGCCTAGTAGAGAGAATAGGTGTAACAGATCAGGCTATACTGAATGCCATTGGAGCAATGGAAAATCATATTTCTGATCCTTTAAATTTATTAGAACTATCGAGAATAGCTCAGGTTGGAGAGCGGCAGTTAAATCGATTATTTAAAATTAAATTAAATATTACAACTATGGGATATTATCGAGGTCTACGTTTGGAAATGGCAAAAAACCTCTTAAGGAACTCATCTTTATCTGTTACTGAAATCTCACTAGCCACTGGGTTTTCTGGATCAGCACATTTTTCCACTTGTTATTCTCAAAAATTTGGGGGCCCGCCGTCTTCTCAACGACGTTAGAATGGATTTTTTGGATATATTACATTTGTTAAATACAATCCTTCTGGAGGACTGACAGGACCACATAAAGATCTATCTTTAGCTATGAGTGCATTCTTTACATCCTCGGCTTGCCACATACCCGATCCTACCTTTTCCAGGGTTCCAACTAAACTTCTAACTTGATTGTGTAAAAAACTTGGAGCACAAAATTCAAACTGGTATTCATGACCATAAGTAGACATCAATTTCGTTATATTTATACTTTCAATAGTTTTTATTGGTGATTTACTCTGACAGCTAGTAGATCGAAAAGTAGTAAAGTCATGCTTTCCAATGAGGCACTCCTTTGCTAACAGCATGGGCTCTAAATTTAACTCATGTCTAACATGCCATGCTAATCCACTATCTAAAACTAATGGTGAACGTCTCGAAATCAACCTAAACAAATACTTGCGTTCAATTGCAGAAAATCTGGCATGAAAGTCATCTGGTACTGCTTTTACATCTAAAATTGCTATCTTTTGCGGTTTTAAGTGAAAATTTAGTGCTTCTTTTAATTTGAAATTTTCCCATTTTTTCGTTAAGTCACAATGGGCCACCTGCCCAAAGCTATGAACACCAGCATCTGTTCTACCTGCTCCAAAAATAGAAGAAATATCAGGATCTAACTTTCGCAATGAAGTTTCTATTTCTCCTTGAACTGTAATATGATCTTTTTGGCGTTGCCAACCGGCAAACCCTTTTCCATTATATTCAATTTTAAAAGCGTATCTTGGCATATTTAACCTCTTATCGACGCTTGATTGTTGTGCCAAGGCCTTCAAATGGTAATTTATGCTTTTTACCAAGAATATGTCACTTTACGCAACACAACAGTTCGTTTATAAAAAAGTATGTCGTCATTATTGGGCTTGTATATTCGAATTATTTCTCCAGCACTTTGTTAAAAATGTTGGGCATGAGCGTTTGACTAGGCGCACAAAATCTTGAAACTTTTAATTTCTACCGGAGACTTAATTAATGTGTTCTGAAACGTCAAAAAATAACGTGGACTACAAAAATACTCTAAGCCTACCAGAAACAGACTTCCCAATGCGTGCAGGGCTGCCCACGCGTGAACCTGTCTGGTTAGAACACTGGGAAAAACTTGATATATATAATACTTTAAGAAAACGAACAGGAAGAAAGCCATTTATTTTACATGATGGACCACCTTACGCAAACGGCAACCTGCATATTGGGCATGCATTAAATAAGATACTTAAAGACATGGTCGTTCGCTCACAACAAATGTTAGGAAATGATGCCCCCTACATCCCAGGTTGGGATTGTCACGGACTACCAATTGAATGGAAAATAGAAGAAAAATATCGTCAAAAAGGAAAAGACAAAGACGACATTCCAATAATTGATTTTAGACAAGAGTGTAGAAATTTTGCATCTGATTGGGTAAAAATTCAAAAGGAAGAATTTAAACGTTTAGGAGTTATAGGAAACTGGGAGAACCCTTATCTGACAATGGATTTTTCTGCAGAAGCGGTAATTGCTGAGGAGTTTCAGAAGTTTCTAATGAACGGTGCTTTATTTCAGGGATCTAAGCCAGTTATGTGGTCTCCTGTTGAAAAAACTGCGTTAGCAGAGGCAGAAATAGAATATCATGATCACAAATCAGATACAATTTGGGTCCCATTCAAAATAATAAAGGGCTCTAAAGCACTAGAAAATGTAAAAATAGTTATTTGGACAACAACTCCATGGACCATCCCATCTAATAAAGCGATCGCTTATAACAAAGATATTTCATATGGTATTTATGTTGTGAAAGAAACGCAGCAAGAGAGCTGGACCAAAGTGAATGATCTATATGTTATCGCGAATTCATTAGCAGAAGAAACATTAACAAAAGCCCGCGTAACAAAATTTCAAAAAATACAAAATGTGAATAATGATGAGCTTAATGAAGCAATTTGCAGCCACCCATTCAATGCTCTACAAGATGCCAATGGGTTTTGGGATTATGATGTTCCAATTATTGAAGGTGATCATGTTAATGAAGAGGCTGGAACAGGTTTTGTACACACAGCGCCTTCTCATGGTGCAGATGATTATGATTGTTTTGTAAAAAGAGGCTGGATAGATCGACTTACCCATAATATTGGCGAAGCTAGCGAATTTTTATCTCATGTTCCATTTTTTGCTGACCTAAAAGTATTTAATCATAAAGGTAAAGAAGGTGATGCAAACAAAGCAGTTATCAACAAACTTGTAGAAGCCGATAGTTTAATAGCTAGAGGGCGATTAATTCATAGTTATCCTCACTCATGGAGATCAAAAGCCCCCGTAATTTTTAGGAATACTCCTCAATGGTTTGCTGCTATTGATAAAAAAATTGGCGGTGATAACACTTATGGGGAAACTATTCGCGAAAGAGCGTTAAACTCTATTAATAAACTTGTTAAATGGACCCCAGTTACTGGACAAAATCGCCTACGATCCATGATAGAAAGTAGACCAGACTGGGTTTTATCACGACAGCGTGCTTGGGGAGTTCCATTAACGTGTTTTACTAAAAAAGATGCTGCACCTACTGATAATGATTTTATTCTCAAAGATGAAGAAGTGAATAGTCGAATAGTTGGAGCCTTTAAAACAGAAGGAGCAGACGCCTGGTACAAAGAAGGAGCAAAAAAACGGTTTCTTGGGGAAAAGTACAATCCTGAAGAGTGGGAGCAAGTTTTTGATATATTAGATGTGTGGTTTGATAGTGGCTCTACTCATGCATTTGTCTTACGTGACAGAACGGATGGATCTTCGGATGGGTTAGCTGATCTTTACCTTGAGGGAACGGATCAACATCGTGGGTGGTTTCACTCTTCGATGCTCCAAGCGTGTGGAACAAAAGGTCGAGCGCCCTATCATGGCGTGTTAACTCATGGTTTTACATTGGACGAAAAAGGCACCAAAATGTCAAAGTCAATCGGTAACACCACTTCACCTGAACAAGTAATTAATCAATATGGAGCTGATATTTTACGACTATGGGTTGCCCAAGCCGACTACACTTCAGATCTTAGGATAGGCCCAGAAATATTAAAAAATGTAGCTGACAGTTATAGAAGATTACGTAATACAATGAGATTCATGCTGGGAAACCTTAATGAGTTCCAAGAATCCGAAAAGGTAGAATTTAAAGATATGCCTGAACTTGAGCAATGGATGTTACATAAACTCGCAACTTTAGACAAAATAGTACGAGATGGGTACACGAATTATGACTTTCAGCACGTTTTTCAACAGTTATTTCAATTTTGCACAGTAGATTTGAGCACCATATATTTTGATATCAGAAAAGATGCACTTTATTGTAATTCAGAAAATGAATTAACTAGGCGATCTTCAAGGACTTTATTGGATATACTTTTTAGGAGGCTAACAACATGGTTGGCCCCCATGCTTGTTTTTACAATGGAGGACGTTTGGCTCACGCGCTTTAAGGAAAAAAATACTTCAGTTCACCTCGAAGACATGCCTGAAACGCCTAAAGACTGGCTAAACCCAGAGCTTGACCAGAAATGGAAGGTAATTAGATCAGTCCGAAGGGTTGTGACTGGTGCAATTGAAATAGAGCGCAAAGAAAAAAATATTGGTGCGTCATTAGAGGCTGCACCAACAATATTCATTGAAGATGTAAGTAAATTTGAAATAATAAATAAACAAAATTTTGCTGATATCTGTATAACTTCAGCTGTTACGCTAATCAATAAACCTTTCGATAAAGAGGCTTTTACTCTAGAAGACACTCCAGGTATTGGCGTGATATTTAAAAAGGCAGATGGAATTAAATGTGAAAGATGTTGGAAAATTCTTGAAGAAGTTAAATCTGATTCCAAAACATGTTTATGTGAAAGATGTAATGCAGCAATAATTTAATTAAGTTATTGCATATGTAAAATAGTCATGGATTAATATCTGAATGTCATTGTCCATCTTCATAGCTATACTGTGTGCAGCACTATTACATGCAAGTTGGAACGCCTTAGTAAAAAATAGCAGTGATAAAATACAAGGTATGTTGGTATTAACTCTAACGCATGGATTTTTGGGCGTAGTTATTGCCTGCTTTGTAGAATTACCAAAAATTGAGGCTTGGCCATGGTTGTTAGCTTCAGTGCTTTTTCATGTTATTTATCAATGCCTACTAGCACTCGCTTATAATCATGGCAGTTTGAGTAGGGTATATCCAATTGCTCGAGGCACTGCCCCTTTGATTGTTTTGTTGGTTTCTTTTCTTCTTCTTGAAGACATTTTAGTTACAATGGAAATAGTGGGCATTTTAATTTTAGGCCTTGGTATATTTGGAATGGCGCAAGGAGTATTTTCTAACCACGAAAGTTTGAAGTTACTTCCTTACGCGTTTGGATCAGCTATTGCTACGGCAGGCTACACTTTGTCTGATGGCATAGGTGCCAGAATCTCTGAAAATGCTACATCATATATTGCTTGGTTATTCATCTTAACAGTTCCCGTTTTCATACCTTTAGCAATCGTTTTGAAAGGGTTTATTGTTATTAAAATTCCACTTAAAACGTGGAGAGTTGGATCTGCAGCAGGAGTGTTTTCTTTTTTATCATATTGGGTTGCTATTTGGGCTATGACAAAAGCATCTATACCTTTGGTCGCAGCATTAAGAGAAACATCCATTTTATTTGCGTTTTTAATAGGAACTCTTATTTTCAAAGAAAAAATAACTAAACAAAAAATCATCGCAGCACTATTTATTCTATCTGGCTTAGTTGTAATGCGACTATAACATTTAAATTGAATAGTAATTTTTAACACGATTAAACTAAAAATCTAAATAATAAACATCAATTCTATTTAGACTTTATAAATAATTATGGCTTTTTCAATTTTTTTCTTTTCTTTTTGCCTCAATTTTACTATACGCCCTCATTCCTAACGATTTTAGGAATAAATGAAACAGCCTTGCTGGACGACATCCTGGCTTGTGCACATAAAAAGGAGATAGGGATGTCGATAACAGCAGAAAAAAAAGCAGCCGTTTTGAAAGAATTCGCAACAAAAGATGGTGATACTGGTTCTCCTGAGGTGCAAATAGCAATACTTTCCTCTCGAATAGCAACTTTGACTGAGCACTTTAAAATTCATAAAAAAGATAACCACTCCCGACGTGGCCTTCTAAAATTGGTAGCTTTGCGACGTAAATTACTTGATTACACACGTGGCAAATCAGAAGATCGCTATCAAAATCTAATTAAAAGTCTAGGATTACGCAGATAAGTATTAAATACTTACCTTTAATTACGTTAAGATTAATTAACTCGTAATTATAATCATTTTGATTTAATTTGATATAATATAGTTGAATGCCTGAACCTCAGGCTAAAGATTGCTTTAATCGTCAGGCCTTCCGAGTTTAGCATGATAATAATTAAATTAGGGCCACAAGCTAGATAGCTTGTCCGACCGTGAGATCTTAGAAAATTATAGATCCACTTGAATAGGAAATAAAATGTTTAATGAAGTAAAAAAAACAATAAAATGGGGTGAGGAAACGCTCACTTTAGAAACTGGCAAAATTGCCAGGCAAGCAGATGCATGTGTATTAGCAACTCTTGGGGAAACGACTGTAATGGCCGCTGTAACCTTTGCTAAAAAAGAAAAGCCAGGCCAAGACTTTTTCCCACTAACAGTACATTATCAAGAAAAGTACTATGCTGCAGGCAAAATTCCAGGTGGCTTTTTCAAACGAGAAGCAAGACCTTCTGAAAAAGAAACTTTAACGGCACGTCTTATAGATCGGCCGATTAGACCATTGTTCGTGCCTGGATTTAAAAATGAAGTTTTAGTAATGAATACCGTATTATCCCATGATCTGATAAATGACCCAGATATTGTAGCTATGATTGCAACATCTGCTGCTTTAACATTATCTGGCGCGCCATTTATGGGACCAATAGCAGGTGCTAGAGTTGGGTTTTCGAATGGCGAATACAAACTAAATCCTGAAGTTTCAGACATGGATAATTTAAGATTAAATCCGGAGCAGCGCTTAGATCTAGTAGTAGCAGGCACAAAAGAAGCCGTTATGATGGTTGAATCAGAAGCCTATGAGCTTTCGGAGAAAGAAATTCTTGGTGCTGTAAAATTTGGACACGAACAACTACAACCAGTCATTGATCTGATTATAGACTTAGCTGAAGATGCAGCAAAAGAACCAATGAACTTTTCTGAGCCTGACTATAAAGAAATTTATTCTCGTGTTGAAAAAATTGGCAAAAAAATAATGACTAAAGCTTTCTCTTTTACAGATAAGCAAGAGCGGACAACTGCAGTTTCAGAAGCAAGAAGTAATATAATTGAAAAGTTAACTGAAGAGGACCAATCGAACGCGCTACTGGGTTCTGCGATGAAAAAACTTGAAAGTAATATAGTTCGAGGAGCTGTTATAAAGAGCGGGAAAAGAATTGATGGTCGTGATAGTACTACCGTCAGACCCATCGTCTCTGAAACAGGCTTTCTTCCAAGAACTCATGGCTCCGCACTGTTCACCAGAGGCGAGACACAAGGTCTAGTAATTACAACATTAGGTACCGGTGATGATGAGCAAATAGTAGACGCTTTACACTTAAACTCACGTCAAAACTTTATGTTACATTATAACTTTCCTCCATACTCAGTAGGGGAAGCCGGTAGGGTTGGACCTCCAGGTCGAAGAGAAATTGGTCACGGGAAATTAGCTTGGCGAGCTTTACAAGCTGTTTTACCAGCTCCAACAGATTTTCCCTACACCGTCAGAGTTGTATCTGAAATAACAGAATCAAATGGATCATCATCAATGGCTTCTGTTTGTGGCGCCTCCTTATCAATGATGGATGCCGGTGTGCCTTTGAAAGCACCTGTTGCTGGCGTTGCAATGGGATTAATTTTAGAAGATAGCGGCAAATTTGCGGTATTAACAGATATTTTGGGAGATGAAGATCACCTAGGTGATATGGACTTTAAAGTTGCGGGCACTCAGGCAGGTATTACCTCCCTTCAAATGGACATAAAAATCGCAGGAATAACTCCAGACATAATGGAGAAAGCACTTGATCAAGCTAGAGACGGAAGAATTCATATACTTAATGAGATGTCGAATGCCATTTCAGAAACACAAGATTTCTCCGTCCACGCACCAAGAATAGAAACAATGCACGTAGCTACAGATAAAATTCGAGAAGTGATTGGATCTGGTGGTAAAGTGATACGTGAAATTGTTGAAATTTCTGGAGCAAAAGTAGATATAAATGATGAAGGTGTTATTAAAATTGCCAGTCCAAATGGCGAAGCAATAAAAAAAGCATATGACATGATTTATGCAATAGTTGCTGAACCTGAAGTTGGTACAATCTATACTGGTAAAGTTGTAAAGTTAATGGACTTTGGAGCATTCGTTAATTTCTTTGGCAAACGAGACGGTTTGGTTCACATTAGTCAGATTGAAAACCGTCGTTTGAGCCACCCATCAGACGTTTTGAAAGAAGGTCAAGAAGTAAAAGTAAAACTTTTGGGCTTTGATGATCGTGGAAAAACAAAACTAGCTATGAAAATGGTTGACCAGGAAACTGGAGAAGAAATAAAACAAGATGTTGATGACAAATAAAAAATCTTTATAATATTACTTACGCGTTCTTGTTTTTGATAACCAAGATTAGAGCGCGTAAGCAATTTGTCTAAGACAATAGCAACAATCAATTAAAAATTTTAATAATAACTTTTTATAATTTTCTTTTAAGAGGTAATACAAATGTTAGACAAACGCTTATTTTATATTAATGGCTCTTGGGTAGAACCAGAACTTTCTAATGATTTTGATGTTATTGATCCTTCAACAGAAGAGACGTGTGCGGTCATCTCATTAGGATCTCAAGCGGATACCAATAAAGCTGTTGCTGCAGCTCGAGCTTCATTTGAAAGCTGGATGTTCACTCCTAAGAATGAGCGGCTACAGCTAATCGAAAGTATTTTAGAAGAATACCAAAAAAGAGCAGAAGATATGGCTAATGCTATTAGCCTTGAAATGGGTGCTCCAATCGAAATGGCTAGGCAGCAGCAAGTTGGAACTGGGCTTAATCATATCAAAGGTTTTATAAATGTTTTTAAAGATTTTAATTTTGATCAAAATCTGAATGAAAACACACCCAATGATAAAATTCTTTACGAACCTGTTGGCGTCTGTGGATTGATAACTCCTTGGAATTGGCCAATGAACCAGGTCACATTAAAAGCAATACCAGCGATAGCAGCTGGATGTACAATGATACTAAAGCCTTCAGAAGTAGCACCACTTTCTTCAATAGTTTTTTCAGAAATACTACATGAAGCCGGATGTCCAGCTGGTGTTTTTAATATGGTTAATGGCGATGGCGTGGGAGTGGGATCACAGCTATCAGCACACCCTGATGTAGATATGATCAGTTTTACAGGATCAACCCGAGCAGGTATTGCCATTTCCAAAGCAGCTGCAGACACATTAAAGCGTGTGACCTTGGAGCTAGGTGGCAAAGGAGCCAATCTAATATTTGCAGATGCAAATGAAAAAGCAATTAAGAATGGTGTCTTGCGGGTAATGAATAACTCTGGTCAATCATGCAACGCCCCTACCCGAATGATTGTTGAAGAATCAATTTACGAGAAAGCTGTTTCAATAGCAGCTGAAGTAGCTGAATCAATAAAAGTTTCATCAGGTCATGAAACTGGTCGTCACATAGGACCAGTGGTGTCTGAGGTGCAATTTGATAAAATACAAAACTTAATCAACAAGGGCGTAGAAGAAGGTGCCAAATTAGTGGCTGGAGGACCCGGCAGACCAGAAGGTTTAAATCGGGGTTATTATGTTAAACCAACCGTTTTTGCCGATGTCACTCAGAATATGACAATATATAATGAGGAAATTTTTGGACCAGTGCTATCAATCATGCCATTTACAAACGAAGATCATGCAGTGGAATTGGCCAATGATACTGATTATGGATTAACTAATTACGTCCAATCAGAAGATAATGAAAAGCGTAATCGTGTCGCCAGACGTTTAAGATCAGGTATGGTTGAAATGAATGGTTTACCACGAAGTTCTGGCTCACCTTTTGGAGGCTATAAACAATCTGGAAATGGCCGCGAAGGTGGTATTTGGGGTCTCGAAGATTTTTTAGAAGTTAAATCAGTTTCTGGATGGTCTTCATAAAAACCTGTGTTTCACAACTTTGAATGTTTATTATTCAAAGTTGTGAGGCTTAAAAATTGCGTGTTTTCTTCGCTCCCAGATATAGGATATCCAAGTATTCTTTATTAACTTTATTTCTTGCTGCAGCAGTAAAAGCTTCTAGTTATTTTTTTCTAACTCTTATAACTGGTTTTCAATCTTTGAGCAGTTTTTATTGAAAATTCATTTATTGGCGACAAAACCCTTCAGTATTAAATGCATCAATTTTGTTTTGACTTAAATATTTCCCCATATTTTAGGCTGCTCCAATATACAACCAACAAATACGTATAAAAAATGTTGATAAATTGACCAGCCTCAAATACGGTATTTATCTTTTCAAGAAAAGTCAGCTTAATTACTTGCCAGACAGACAGAAATTTGAATATACCAAGTTATCGAAAAGGTTCATTTTATGAAAATTTATTTAAATTTAAAGCAATATTCCATTATGATATTGTTTTTGCTTTGCTCTGCTTGCTCAATTTCAAACTATTCAAAAGAGATCCCAACCATTCCAAATATTGGAAACTTTAAGTTAGGCCACTTAGTGGTAAAAGCGGAAAATGCCCAAAAAGGGTTTTTCAGTCGGAATGCTTCCAAGCAAACACTAGAAAAAACGTTAAAAGAAAAGTTATCAAAATTATTAAGTAACCAAAATGGAGATCATTTTTTCCATATTTCTGCAATAGTAAGCGGTTATGTTTTAGCTCAACCTGGGATACCAGTTCTATTATCACCAAAATCAGTACTTATAATAGATGTTTTTATTTTTGATGATCAAACCCAACAAAAGGTCTTTGAAAAACCCAGGCGCTTTGCCATATTTGAGTCTTTCAGTACTGATACCATCATCGGAACTGGCTTAACATTAACAGCAGAACAGCAATTGGATGATCTAACTACAATAGCGGTAAACAAAATCGGTAATTGGTTAATTGATAATAAAGAAATATTCAAAAAATAATAATGATATAATAGCTTGATTTTTTCAAATAAAATATTCACTTTTAGCCAAAAAAACTAAAAGCATAATTGACCTTTGGGTAAGATTTAATCCATAAGAAAAATATGGCAAAACTATACTTTCATTATTCCACTATGAATGCAGGGAAATCTACGGTTCTCCTTCAAGCTTCACACAACTATCATGAGCGGGGGATGCTCACATACCTTTTGACTGCAGAAATTGATAAACGGGCAGGAGATGCAAGAATAGCATCTAGAATTGGCATTAGTGAACCAGCTGAAACATTTAAGCAAAACGAAGACTTATTTGATAAAATTAGCTCGCACTTAGCCAACTCATCTTGTGCGTGCATATTTATTGATGAATCTCATTTCTTAACACCAAAACAGGTATGGCAATTAACAGATGTAGTTGACAACCTTTCAATACCTGTAATGTGTTTTGGATTAAGAGTAGATTTTAGAGGTGAGCTTTTTCCAGGTTCTGCCAGCTTATTAGCCCTTGCTGACGAAATGCGTGAAGTCCGAACGATCTGTCATTGTGGGAAGAAGGCAACCATGGTGATAAGGTCAGATGAAAATGGTAAAGTCATTAAAGATGGTAAGCAAATTCAAATAGGTGGTAATGAAACATACACATCATTATGCCGTCGCCATTGGCGCCAAGAAATCGAAAAGTAAATAAAAACCTTTAATTAATTAAATTTGGAGTGGTTTTTTTTTCTAATAAAATTGTAATAATATTTTGTAATGCGATAAAACCCATTTCCTCCCTAACGGACAATGCTGCAGTTCCTAAATGCGGCAACAGCACAACATTTTCCAGATCAATCAATTTACTTGAAACTAATGGTTCAAATTCATAAACGTCCAAACCGGCTCCACTTATATTCTTATCTCGCAGTGCAGTGATTAGATCAGACTCTTTTACAATTTCTCCACGAGCAATATTAATTAAAATCGATCCAGATTTCATTTGATCAAACGCTTTTTTATCAATTAAATGGTATGTATCAGGACCACCTGGTATAGAAATTACAACCACATCTGATACTGAAAGCAATTCGTTCAAACTACTTGCCTGGTAACTATTCTTTAAATCAACACTATCTACTTTAGAGCGGTTATAATACACAACCGGCATTCCAAATCCCATATTACATCGTAGCGCTATTGCTTTACCAATTCGCCCCATCCCTATTATTCCTACAGTACTACCGGTAACATGTGTACCCAACATCTGCATTGGGTTCCATCCCTTCCAATTACCACTGCGAACCAACTTATCTCCTTCAATAGCCCGTCGCGCTGTCATTAAAATTAAAGTCATAGCAATATCAGCTGTAGCATCTGTAACTACATCAGGTGTATTTGTTACTCGTATTTTTGATTTACTCGCAGCATTTAAATCTAAATGATCATAGCCAACACCAAAATTTGATATTATCTTTGTGCGTGGAGATCTTATTTTAAAAAATATCTCTTCATCGAATTTATCACCAATCGCAGTAATTATAGCATCGTAATTTTGTAAAGCATTTATAAGCTCAGTCTTAGACGTCGGTAGAACTGAATTGCGCACCTCTACATCAAAAAACTCTCTAGCCTTCTCAATAACTTTATCTGGAATGGGCCTAGTAATTAATAATTTATATTTCAATGTAATTTAGCCCCAACGGGAACAGCACTATCAGGAGTAATTAAAACGATATTTCCGTTATCATCTGATAATCCCAAGACTAACACTTCTGACATAAATTTACCAATTTGTCGTGGTGAAAAATTAACAACTGCCAAAACACTTTTTCCCAATAAGTCATTAGGAGTGTAGTGATAATTAATTTGAGCAGAACTCTTTTTAATACCTAGCTCATCCCCAAAATCAATCTTCAGTTTTAATGCTGGCTTACGTGCTTCTGGGAAGTCCATGGCCTCAACCACTAAACCAACCCTTATATCTATCTTGGTAAAATCATCAAATGAAACAATATCCATTACTGTTTTCCCAGGTGTTTGCTTCTTAATGTTGCCGCATTAACCACCTGATTAATTAATGGGGCAAGTCCAATTTTATCATCCATCAAAATATCTAATGCAGCTTGAGTTGTTCCTCCAGGTGATGTCACATTGACACGTAATTGAGATGGCAACTCCAAAGTTAATTCAGTTAAGGCTCCAGCTCCAACAATGGTGGCTCTTGATAATTCCATAGACAACTCTGGCGAAAGGCCTTGGGCCTCTCCAGCTTTGGCCAGCGATTCAATTAAGTAGAAAACATAAGCTGGACCTGACCCTGAAATTGCTGTTACAGCATCCATTTGCTCCTCGTTGTTCAAACGGAGTGTTTTACCAACAGCATTCAGTAGATTTTCGGAAAGAACTAAATCATCTTCTGTAGTTAGTTTATTTCCAATAATTGCAGTAATTCCCTTATTTACTGAAGCTGGCGTATTAGGCATTGCTCTAATAATTATAGAACTTTGCCCCAATTCTTTTTCAAACATTTTAATTGTTGAACCTGCTGCAATGGATAGAAAAATTGTCTCAGTATTTGCAAACTTTAATATTTTGTTAAGAGCAACTTTCATCATTTGAGGTTTAACCGCCAATACTACTACAGCTGCTTTATCAGGCAGATTCTTGTTCAAAGAGATTTCAGGGAGATTCAAAAGCCATTTTGATGGATTCGGCTCAACTATATTAATAGCTTCAGGGCAGACGCCATCAGCCAACCAACCTTTAAGAAGTGCTGAACCCATTTTCCCACACCCAAGCAATAACAACCCATTCTTATTAATTAGATTGATAGACATATTATCTCCTGATATTAAGCCTCACCCTGAGGCATCATCATCGCAATACCGACAGCATCGGAAGGGCTTTGCCCACCCCATATGACCTTTTGTAATGTTGGGTAAAAACAGTCACAAGAGTTTATGGCATCAGATAGTATTTGATCAATTTGACCGTCAGTCACTTCAGCATCATCATTTAATACCAATCCATATCGATAGACGATCAAATTTTGGGAAGAGGTATAAGTAAAAGTGCCTGTCCATATGCTATCATTTATAACATTTAGAGTTTCATAAATTTTTTCTACCGAATTTTCTAAAGGGGCAATTTCAAATGAACATGCCAATTTCAACATTTCTTCTTTGTTTGATAACGCCAGTGTTATTGCATAAGTGCGCCACAAGGCATCAATACTCATAACAATCTGATCATCTGCTAGCCTATCAAAATTCCAAGCATTCTGTGATGCTAATTCCTCAACCATATCTATAGGATTTGGGCCTTCATAATGCCGAACATAATCTGTACTAAACAATCTTCATTCCTTCATTTATTTCTCGAACCAACATTACCATATTTTGTGTTATTTGCGATATATAGTAATTATAAAAAATATTATACAACATATAGTGTTACATAAGAAAGCAATCGTAAAGATGCTTTCTTAAGTTATCCACAGAAATCTTCATTAAAAGTTGTAGTTTTTATTATGCTTGTTTAAGAATTAAATTTTCTTTTTTAATTTTTTTTCAAGACTGTCTATTCGTGACTTAAGGACATCATTTTCAGCAATCACTTTTTGCACCATTATTTGAGTAACCTCAAATTCCTCACGCCCAACTAGGTTTTTTTCGGACACCCAACGATCTATAAAGCTTTTCATTGCTGTATCCGCCTCATCTTTTGCGCCTTGCGCCACTCCCATGGCATTAGTCATTAATTCAGATAAATCATCAAAAAGCTTGTTCCGTGTTTGCATTCTTAACTCCATTTGAAGTAATATCTATCCATATGGGGATTAAATCACTATTTGCCAAGAGGCTATTGAAACTGATGTGCCAAGAAACTGAATACTATTTATGTTAAGTGCAATCAATTTCCCAAATATTTCTCCAGATATTTTTAAAATAAATATTGGTTTCTTATCTTTTGCACTCAAATGGTATGCTTTATCTTACATTATTGGTCTTCTTTTAGCTTGGAGAATAATTGTAAAAATGATGGTAAACTCATCTCTTTGGCTCAATCAACAGCCACCGATGACAAAAAACAAACCAGAGGAGTTATTAACCTGGATGATAATAGGTGTGATTTTAGGTGGCCGTCTAGGATTTGTTCTATTTTACCAAGCAGAATATTATCTGCAAAACCCCACTGAAATTTTTATGGTGTGGAGAGGCGGTATGTCATTTCATGGCGGGTTCATTGGGGTAATAATTAGTGGAATTATATTTTGCTATAAAAATAAGTTATCTATTTTTTCAGTAGGCGATTCAATCGCGATAACAGCTCCTATCGGTCTCTTTCTTGGGCGTATTGCAAATTTTATTAATGGCGAGCTTTTTGGTAGACCATCGATCATGCCTTGGGCAATCATATTTCCCAACGAAGATAGTAAAAACTGCTTACTCAGTATTGTTGAAATATGTGGGCGACATCCTTCACAGATATATGAAGCCATTTTAGAGGGACTCCTATTAGGGTTAATATTATTTTGGGGAGCATACTTCAAATCGTGGTTAAAGACCCCTGGATTTTCAATTGGCATTTTTTTTATTGGCTATGGAATAGCAAGGTTTTTTGTAGAAATATTTCGACAACCAGACACCTACTATATCACCCATAACAACCCAGTTGGTTATATGATTCAAATACTTAATTTTGGACTAACTACGGGGCAAGTACTATCAATTCCAATGGTTCTAATTGGTATTCTAGTCATGATTAGGGCCCTAAAAATACTATGAGTAAACTTTTAAACATTTTATTAAGGCAAATAAGGCAGACAGGACCATTAACTATCGCTGATTATATGAAAACGTGCCTGTTGCACCCAAATTATGGGTACTATTCAAAACAAGACCCTTTTGGAACCAATGGAGATTTTATAACATCACCTGAAATCAGTCAAATGTTTGGGGAACTATTGGGTTTATGCTTAGCACAAAATTGGATTGATCAAGGAAAAAAACCATTTGCTCTCGTGGAAGCTGGACCAGGAAGAGGGACCCTTATGGTCGATATTCTACGGGCAACCAAATCAGTGCCTGAATTCCATCAAAAGATGACAATTCATTTAATTGAAGAAAGTACGGAATTACAAAAGATTCAAAAAGAAAATTTATCAAATTTTTATGTACAATGGCATACATCAGTTCACACTATACCTGAGAAAGCACTATTCTTTATTGCAAATGAATTTTTTGATGCTCTACCAATAAGGCAATTCAAGAGAGCAAATACATGTTGGGAAGAGGTTCTTATTGGAGAAAAAAATAACAAGTTAATTTATTATCTAGGGAATAAAATACCCTTAAATACAATTCCTTATCATATTGAAAATACTAAAATTGGTGATGTGATAGAAATGTGCATGGCAGCAAAACCTATAATCACAGCATTATCGACCCGAATAAAGAGTTATGGCGGCTGTGCAATTATTATCGATTATGGAGATGATAATTTGATAGGCAATACTTTTCAGGCCGTTAAGAATCATAAAAAAATTGATGCTTTAAAATTACCTGGAGATTCTGACCTAACAGCACACGTAGATTTTAAAGAATTAACAAGAGATATTTCAGAAATAATGGTAACCAAAACAACCTCCCAAGGAATACTTTTAGAGCGATTAGGAATTAATGATAGAAGTAAGAAATTAATATCAAACATTCCAGATAATCAAAAAAATATCCACACCACCGCTATGAGACGCTTAACACACCCCAGTGAAATGGGAAGTTTATTTAAAGCTATCGCATTATACCCGTCCAAATCGTTCCCTCCAGCTGGGTTTGATTTATGAAACTCAAAATACTAAAAAATGATAACCTCTTCGGTGCAAAACACGGGTTTTTTACCCGATTAGGAGGAGAATCAACAGGAATTTATAAGGGTTTGAACTGTGGTTTGGGCTCCATGGACGATAAAAAAATTATTAATAGAAATCGTGTGTTAGTTGCAAACTCAATGGGCATTAGCCAATCGAGGCTTGTTTTTGTTCATCAGATTCATTCTCCTGATGTAATTACAATTAAAAAAAATCCCACATCCCTAGTAAAAGGTGACGCACTTGTAACTGCAAATAAAAAGATTGCTTTGAGCATTTTGACAGCTGACTGTCAGCCAGTTCTTTTTTTAGATAAAAAAAATGGCATAATTGGGGCAGCTCATGCAGGATGGAAAGGGGCATTCACTGGTATTCTACAAAATACAATAAAAAGTATGAAAGAAATTGGCGGTGAACCAGATCATATCTCAGCTACAATTGGACCCAGTATAAGTCAAAAAAATTATGAGGTAGGACCAGAATTCTTTTATACTTTATGTAAAAATAATAAATATAATGAAAAATTTTTTTACAAAGGGAATAAAGATAGATTTCATTTTGATTTAGTTGGTTATAGTATTTATCAAATTAAAAAATCAGGCGTGCGCAAGGTAAATTGTATCAATAGTTGCACTTATGAGAACCCTGATTTGTATTTTTCTTATCGTAGATCTGTTCATAAATCAGAACCAGATTATGGACGAATGATTTCAACAATCATGTTAGAAGATTAAAATCCTTTCAATAACCTTTCTTCCAAAATCTCAAAAGGTACACCTGGTTCGTCTTTAGCACATCGAATAACTAGTGACGTTTTCACACTTGCAACGTTTTCGGCAGATGTTAAATGCCCCGTTAAAAAACTTTGAAACGTACTTAAATCAGGCGCAACACATTTTAAAATAAAATCGATTTCTCCATTCAGCATATGACATTCTCTAACCAACGGCCAATTTCGACACTGCGTCTCAAATGCTGCTAAGTCTGTCTCCGCTTGTGAATGTAAGCCCACCATGGCAAAAACTTGCACTTCAAAGCCTAATTGTCTTGAATTTACATCAGCATGGTATCCGTTTATGTAACCCTTCTCTTCAAGTGTTCGCACTCTACGCAAGCAAGGGGGAGCCGAGATTCCAACTTTTCCCGCTAAATCAACATTAGTCATTCTGCCGTCATTCTGCAATTCTGACAAGATTTTTCTGTCAACCGCATCTAATTTTGAAATTCCCATATCGATTCCTTAATAATAATATTCTAACATTACAAATTAGTACTCAAATAAGCAATAATATTTCAAACCTTTATAATAAATTTCCAAGCCTTTCTAACAAATCATTTGCAAGTAACCCTCACTTGGCCTTTTACTTATTCCAGCCGCAAGTTATATCGATATAAATAAAATTAAGAGGGTTTTAATGACAAAAGAAATAAGTACTCGTTTACTGATAATTGGTTCGGGGCCAGCTGGTTATACGGCTGCTGTTTATGCGAGTAGAGCTATGTTGAACCCAATACTAATTCAAGGTTTTCAACCTGGTGGACAATTAACAATTACTACTGAGGTGGAAAACTGGCCTGGAGAGAAGGAAATCCAAGGACCAGACCTTATGACCAATATGGAAGAACATGCAAAAGCAGTTGGCACAGAAATCATATTTGATCATATCGAAAGTATTGACCTGTCTAAAAGACCATTCAAAGCAGTCGGGCAATCTGGTGATATTTACATTGCAGAATCTGTTGTCTTAGCCACTGGCGCTCAGGCAAAATGGTTAGGATTGAAATCTGAAGAAAAGTTCAAAGGCTTTGGAGTCTCTGCTTGCGCAACTTGTGATGGATTTTTCTATAAAGAACAAGAAATTGTTGTAATTGGTGGTGGGAACACAGCAGTAGAAGAGGCATTATTTTTAACAAAATTTGCAAGTAAGGTAACTTTGATACATCGCAGAGATCACCTTAGATCAGAAAAAATATTACAAGATAGATTATTTAAAAATAATAAAATCAAAACCCTTTGGTTTCATGAGGTTGAGGAAATATTGGGAGATGAAAATCCCCTAGGCGTCACTGGCATTAAAGTTAAGCACACAAAAACCAACAAAATAAGCCACATAGATTGTAAGGGGGTATTTGTCGCCATAGGTCATGCCCCTGAAAATGCGTTGGTCAAAGATCAACTAGAAACACATATGGGGGGATATGTTATAACGAAACCAAATAGCACCTCCACATCAATACCAGGAATTTTTGTGGCAGGTGATTTAACTGATTATATTTATAGACAGGCTGTGACTTCTGCTGGAATGGGATGCATGGCTGCTTTAGAAGCAGAAAAGTTTTTAGCGGAAGAGGAATAAAGAATGCTGACACAAAACGCTACACTTGTACCTGAATTATATGTTCCAATGGCTGAAATTTCAAAATTACGAAATGATGTGAATAGCTTAACTCGTTGGGATTTAACAGCAAGGCAAATATGTGATTTAGAACTATTAATGAATGGAGCATTTAATCCATTGAAAGGTTTTTTAGGTAGAGACGATTATAACAATGTATTAGATCATTTGAGGCTTAAAGATGGTACATTATGGCCTATCCCAATTACATTAGATGTTTCAGAATTATTTGCAGAAACTATAGGAATTGGAGACAGCATAGCGCTTTGTGACCAAGAAGGTGTTATTCTTGCAAAGATGGAAATCAGCGATAAATGGAAGCCTGACAAATCTTACGAAGCTAAAAAAGTTTTTGGTACAGTTGATGACTTTCATCCAGGTGTTGATTATTTAATCAACAATTCTGGTAACATTTATTTGGGTGGCGCAATCAAAGGGATTGAGTCTCCTAATCATTACGATTTTAGAGATCGCAGAAACACTCCAAACGAATTACGTTCTCATTTTGCAAAAATCGGGTGGAAAAAAATTGTAGCTTTTCAAACTAGAAATCCACTACATCGTGCTCATCAAGAATTGACCTTCCTAGCAGCTAAAGAGGTCGAAGCTAATTTATTAATCCATCCTGTGGTTGGTTTAACCAAGCCAGGAGACATTGACCACTTCACAAGAGTAAGATGCTACGAAGCCGTACTAAACCATTATCCAACGTCAACCACGTCACTCTCTTTATTAAACCTTGCAATGCGAATGGCTGGCCCAAGAGAAGCAGTATGGCATGGATTGATTAGAAAAAATTATGGCTGCACACATTTTATTGTGGGTCGTGACCACGCTGGACCTGGTAAAAATAAAGTTGGTGAAGATTTTTATGGTCCTTATGAAGCTCAAGAATTATTTAATCTCTATGCTAAAGAAATGGGCATAGAAATGGTAGATTTCAAACATATGGTATATGTTGAAAACAGGGCTCAATATGAGCAAATAGATATTATAAACAAGGACGATAAAATTTTAACAATTTCTGGAACTGAAATGCGTAGAAGGCTTCGGGAAGGGCTCGACATACCAGATTGGTTTAGTTATCCGGAAGTTGTTAAAGAACTCCGAAAATCTCATCCACCCAGAAACAAACAAGGTTTTACAGTATTTTTTACTGGCTTATCAGGATCGGGAAAGTCAACAATTGCAAATGCTTTAATGATTAAATTAATGGAGCTGGGTGGTAGGCCCGTAACCTTACTAGACGGTGATGTTGTTAGGCAAAATTTATCCTCAGAATTGGGCTTCTCAAAAGAACATCGGGATATTAATATTAGGCGTATCGGTTATGTTGCATCAGAAATAACAAAAAATGGTGGAATCGCTTTGTGCGCACCAATAGCCCCATACGAGAAAACGAGAAGATCAGTAAGAAATGAAATCGAACATTATGGTGCATTTATCGAAGTATATGTGGCTACAACGGTAGAAGAATGTGAGAGAAGAGATAGAAAAGGTCTCTACAAGCTAGCGCGAGAAGGAAAAATTAGGGAATTTACCGGAATTTCGGATCCTTATAATGTCCCAGTTAATCCAGAATTAGTGTTAGAAACTGAGCAATTTGAGGTCGATGAATGTGCACAAAAGATTATATTAAAACTTGAAAGTATGGGATTAATTAAAGGATAAAAAATTTAAAACAAACTATGAATGAACAAACTTACGTTTCACTAACAACGGTTCCACCAAGATTCTCAAATGTTGGTAAAACATTAGAGTCATTACTTTTTCAAAAAGCAGAAATTTTTGAAATTAGGTTAGTGATTCCAAGACATTATTTGCGCTTTCCAGACTGGAATGGTGATCTACCAAAAGTGCCAAAAGGTGTTAAGATTCAAAGATGCAAAAAAGATTTGGGACCAGCATGTAAAATATTCTCCACATTACAAAATATTCCTGACCCTAATTCCTATATACTTTATTGTGACGATGATTGTGAATATCTACCCCAATGGGCGCAGAGTTTTAAATCTCACTCTGAACAAAAAAATTCTGCAATTGCAGGAAGTATTTTTAATGTAGAGCGGTTGGGGAAAAAAAATGGATCTATTCTGCAAGGATTTGGAGGAGTCCTAGTTAGAAAAAAATACTTTAAAATACAGGACTTCAGGATTCCAAAACCCTATCACTGGGTAGATGATATTTGGATTTCCACATGTTTAGAAAAAAACAAAATACCTATTGTTGAAAATAGGGATGCTAAACACCTTATTAAGAATAGTTATCAGGATCAGTATGGATTACAAAATACCACTTTCTCTAAAAAGAACCGTGCCGAACTTAATCAAATAGCAGTTAACTATTCTTCAGAAAATTTCAAAATCTGGACTTAATTATAAATCAAAATAGATAAGTTAAAAAATACTAACTCTGATTTTTGGAATTTCTACTGACTAACTCAGCCATAAAACGATGTCTAATTACTACTGGATCAAGTTCGATCACAGGGACTTTAACATTTCCACTTTGACATTTTGAAACAATAATAGTCATCTTATCAGAATTTATAGCTTGCTCGAGTACGCTTGCAGTATCTTCTGCACTACACTCTACAACATTCTCACACCCACATGCCTTAGCCACCTCAGAAAGGGATGTTTTTTTACCTGCATAAGTCGGTTGATCACCAGTCGATCCGTAACTTCCATTATCTATGATTAGTAATATAAAATTATCGGCATTATTATTAGCAATTGTTGGAAGAGTTCCAAAGTTAGTTAATACAGAACCATCTCCATCGATGGAAATAATTTTTTGTTCCTGCGCTATTGCCAAACCAAGCCCAATAGAGGAGGCCAAGCCCATGGTGCCTAGCATATAAAAATTTGTTGGTTGATCGTCTAAATAATGTAATTCTTGGCTAGGAAGGCCGATATTACAGACTACAAAATGGTTTTTGATAATTGGTATTATTTTTTTTAAAACATCATAACGTCTCATTTCTAATATCCATTCCAAAAACTAGCATCCGTCAAAATAGCAACTGGTTTTTTACTCATAAAAGTATGTTTTAGAATTCCATCAAACTCTTTAACATCACTTTCTCTGTGAAAATGGTAAGTTGGTATTTTTAATTGTTCCAAAAGTGCCTTGGTATGTACAGCCATCTCAACTTGACAAGCTACAGGCTCTCCAACTTCTCCCCGGTAGCTAATTAACATCGGAAGAGGCATTCGGTAAAACTGTGTTAATGTAACCAATGTATTTATCGTCACACCTATTGCAGTATTTTGCATGATTATTGCAGACCGCTTTCCACCCATGAATGCACCGGCACACAATCCCATGCCTTCATCTTCTTTATTCGATGGGATATGATAGATTTCTGCGCATTTTTCAATTTTATCAATAACGTCAGCTAACTGCTTACATGGTACTGTGGTAATAAACTCTACTTTATTTTTCACAAAATCAGACACAATTGTATCACTTACAGACATTATAAATTTCCCAAATTATTATAAACAATGCGCCACCTTAACTACAATTCTTCAAAGTTGTTAATCAATAATAGTTAGATTAATATTTTTTATGACTAATTAAGTATATTAAAAACTTACCTTCTGATAACAAACAGGTAAGTTAATTTTGATTTGATCTTTAAGTCAGTTGCTCAAACTCAAGAATACTCAAAATTCTAATTTTTATTTTCCCTATTTTTAATTAAGCTTTTAACAACCATTGGATCAGCAAGTGTTGAAGTATCACCCAAAGACTCAAAATCATTTTCAGCTATTTTACGTAATATTCTGCGCATAATCTTTCCTGATCGCGTCTTGGGCAATCCAGGCGCCCACTGAATTGAATCAGGTGTGGCTATAGGACCTATTTCTTTTCTAACCCAATTTCGTAATTCCAATCTTAGATCCTCACTTGGTGTCTCATCAGCCATCAAAGTTACGTAACAATAAATTCCCTGCCCCTTCACATCGTGGGGGAAACCTACAACTGCGGCTTCACTAACTTTTCTATGAGCTACCAGTGCACTTTCAATCTCGGCAGTTCCCATTCTATGGCCAGAAACATTTATTACGTCATCCACCCTGCCAGTAATCCAATAATACCCATCAGAGTCTCTCTTGCACCCATCACCTGTAAAATAATACCCTTTGTAATCTGAAAAATAAGCCGAAACGAACCTGTCATGGTCTCCAAAAACCGTACGCATTTGTCCAGGCCAACTATCCTTTATGCAAAGCACACCTTCGGCTTCTACTGTATCAATTTTAAGACCACTTGCTGGATCAACAATAATTGGTTCAATCCCAAAAAATGGCAACGTACAAGATCCAGGTTTTGTCGCTATTGCACCCGGTATTGGAGTCAAAAGATGACCACCAGTTTCAGTTTGCCACCAAGTATCAACAATTGGTGTCTTACCTTTTCCAACTATATCATTATACCAATTCCATGCCTCAGGATTTATTGGCTCCCCAACTGTCCCTAAAACTTTAATCTTATCCAAATTATATTTTTCAACTGGAGCGTTACCGTGTGCCATCAATGCTCTTATAGCAGTAGGCGCCGTATAAAACTGATTTACACCATGCTTCTCACAAACAGCCCAAAATCTACCTATATCAGGATACGTTGGAACACCTTCAAACATTAAAGTGGTAGCTCCATTAGCGAGTGGACCATATACAATATAGCTATGACCGGTAATCCAACCCACGTCAGCAGTACACCAAAAAATATCACCATCATGATAATCAAATGTATATTGGTGTGTCATAGAAGCGTAAACTAAATATCCACCACTCGTATGCTGAACCCCTTTTGGTTTTCCTGTTGAGCCAGAGGTGTACAAAATAAACAAAGGATCTTCAGCATTCATCGGCTCTGGCTCACAAATCGCTGACACACTTTTCATTAATTCTGTATAAGAATAATCTCGCCCTGATTTCATATTAACAATTGAATTAGTCCTTTCAACCATCAAAACGTTTACATCCCCAGAGATTTCCAACGCCTTATCAACATTTTCCTTAAGATCTATTGCGGAACCACCTCTTGGCCCTTGGTCAGCAGTTATTACTAACGACGCGGCACAATCCGTAATTCTTGATGCTAACGCATCTGGAGAAAAACCACCAAAAACGATTGAATGAACTGCGCCTATTCGCGCGCAAGCAAGCATTGCATATGCAGCTTCAGGTATCATAGGCATATACAAAACCACCCTGTCACCTTTGCCAATTCCTAATGACTTATAAACATTTGCTAATCTGCTAACTTTTTCATGCAATTCAATGTAACTAATATGTTTCTCATCTGAAGGATTATCACCTTCCCAAATAATTGCTGTCTGATTTCCTCGCGTTGCCAAATGTCTGTCTATACAATTTGCACTCACATTTAATATGCCATCTTCATACCATTTAATCGATACATTCGGATGAGAATAAGATACATTTTTCACTTTTGTAAAACGTTTGATCCAATCCAGCC
>Ga0209482_1000368_pt1 | contig 39863 bp, 38 predicted proteins | sample CoawatmetaG10DNA_FD_187512 | JGI IMG/M metagenome (GOLD analysis project Ga0209482, IMG submission 187512) | Marine microbial communities from the West Antarctic Peninsula - Coastal water metaG104-DNA (SPAdes) (version 2) | ecosystem: Environmental > Aquatic > Marine > Coastal ...
AGTTCTATAAGCTCATCTTCAGTAAGCTTTTTATTGAACGGGTTAATAAGGTATTCAATATTCTCCTCTTCAAGCATTTCCAGAGGCAGGGAGTTTTTGTTCCCAAAAGGGATTGTTGTAATTAGAACTTTAGACATAGCAATATATTCTCATTGATTAAATTTAAATCTCTACTCTATATTTGGGGTTGAATTTTAAATATGTATCATTTTCATAGCACTGCACTAATATTAGCTTCGAATTTTGAGTACAGATCGTCCTTTGTATTAACTCCTGAAAGATCAATAATATCTCTTACCGATTTGCCAGATTTATATGGACAACGAGAAATAATATTTTTTTCTAATTGCTGTATAGAGAAGGATGCATTAACCACATCAAAGAGTGCATCAACCATAGATGTACTCATTTTTTGAAAAAATGTATGCTGGTACACATAGTAATCTTTACCTAACAGCCCAGCTTCGATAAGCGCTGTAGATGCAGGACCAACAACAAAATCAACACCATCCAGATAAGATGGGAAATCCTTATAACCAGACAATAAATTCAAAGAACAGCCGCCAATATCAAGCATATTATTATCGATTCCAAGATTCTGATAGTGAAAATGGTGCCTTGCTTTTATCCCGATAATTTCAATATTTAACTTTTTAAACAATAAACCTATTTGCTCATAGAATCTATATTCTTCTGATATTTTCTCTCCCGGAAAGAAATTAAAAAAGTCTGGAGACAAAATTAATACCTTTTTGTAGGAGCTTACCTTTCCTCCTTTAACAAACGGCAGAAATCTTTCAAAATATGGGAACGACGTAATTTTTACGTTATCAACCGGAGCTCCTGAGAGGATAAAATTATCAGCATCAACTTTACCAAATGCAAACAAATAATCAAAGAGCTTATATTTACCAAGCCTCAACTCTATATATCCCCAATCGTATATGCCGTGTGGAATCATAGCAACAGGAATATCATTTCGAACAGCTGCTTGAGCTGCAATAATAAAGTTTTCATATCCATCGTCAGACACAACAACTAAACTTGGCTTCAATGAAGTCATTGTTATTCTCGCACTATGGTAGTAACCTAAAGCACCTTCAAAATATGAGAAAATATTTCGACTAAAAACATCTATCATCATTGATGAATCAATAATATCGTTAAAATTTTTTAAATTCTCCTTTAATTTTAATGTAACTATATCAATATCTCGTGAGTTACTAGTTCCAATATTACAAAAATAATAACTTAGCGTAGATCGATTGAAAAAATTTTTAATATCTGCGAAACCGGATAAGGGAAACATCCAAGCAAAGTCTTTAGCATTATTATTAGTTGTCACGTCATTAATATATTCATCAAGTTTGCCGGCAGGAACTAGAAGGACTCTATTATTACTATCAACAACCTGAAAATTCACCAGCAACCTAAATATTACCCTTTTGAATAAGCTGGCTAATTTAAAACTCGTAGATAAATCTCGTTTTCTTCCATTAGGGTCAAAAGTCTGAATACCGTCTTCTAATGTTGCTTTTTTTTGATCTTGATTGTATTCAACTTCAACGCATTTAAAGTGCATTTTCTTCTGCAAACTATGAAGCACATCTATAAATATATCTTCTGTCCGACTGCAATAATATACAACATCATCTGATTTAAGTAACGAAGCCAAGCCGTGTTGATAGCGAAGAATTGTGTTGAGTATAATTTCTACTGATGGAGTAAACACAATGCCTAATGAACACCCATCGACGTTACTCAAATCACGCCCATCATCATCCTCGAACCATTTCCAAAGAATCCGATGTATATCTTTATCCATCCTAGTGGCATCACTAGAAGTGATATTTTCATCATACGAGTAAAATTGACGCTTTTTAAATTCCACTAATGAATGATATGAGAAATTACTACTTAGTAAAATAAGTGGGGCATTACTCAGAGATGGATTACATGATTCTATATATCTCAACTCGGATAAATTATCGACCGCGATTAAATTTCGCATATTATTATCCCAACTCCATATGAATCATCCAAGCATCTTATATTACAATGCCATGTTTACGCTTTCCAAATTGGTTGCCTTAACTTCCATTCTCCGTGTTCTTTTTTCCAGAGGTGGTCAGGCCTTGATTCATCAGTAATATCATAAAATTTTTGTTCTGTAATATCCAAATAATCAAGACAATCTTTCAAATACTGAGCTGGAAACTCTCCATCAAATCTTTTAACTAAAGCGATGCCCTCATCGCGAGTTATTACGCCAGCTCTAATTTCCTGAAATGAAGCAGCTGTTGCTCTTCCAATTCCAAATTTTGTATAAAAAGTATAAAAATGTAACCAATCTATTTTGTCATCCATTGAGGCATATTTATCATAACTACCCTCTAGCCTTTTTGAGGCTGGCAGAAAATTAGAGTTCTCAACTGCATAGTAATAATTATCATGAAAATTCCAATTTTTATAGTAACTATAGAAGTGAAACTCTTTGTTATTGCCTTCAAATTTTTCTCTATCTAATGGTAAATAAGCCTCTAAATCAGACAAAGAAAGCCCGTATTTATCAATTAATTCTGTGACTGGAAGTCCACTTAAATAGATCTGCGATATATCGTTATTGTCTACAGTAAAAAAACCTAGATCCATAGTTGGGATATTCATCCTATCCATATTAACTCCAAATTCTGCATCATGCTCACCAAACATGATCAAGTCAATATCCAGCTGTGCTGCAAGTTTAGGAGCCATATTTTTTTGCCCAATAATAAAGGGCTGAAACGGATGACACAATTCTTCAAATGCCAGCTTAGTTAATAGTCTATGGACTTGCTTGTTTTGATAAACCATATAATTAGCAAAACCCATGTCAAGCCATGCATTAAAATTCTGTATCCCTTGAGATGTCTGCATGTTAGGGGCCCAAGTTGTCAAAACAGGGTGCATTCCATATTTATGTTTTAACTCATTGGCAACATAAATACTGTCCTTTCCTCCACTTCCTGGAACAAGAACATCAAATCTACCATCATCTTTCCTATGTTTGTCACATAATTCCTTTAGTTCTTTTTCACGCTCAGCCCAATCAATTGCTTTCTTTATTTCTACATATTCACATGCTTTACAAACACCAGATGTAACTGGAACGAACTCCTTTTTATCGCTAGAAGTTTGTTTAAACTCATAAGCTGAATTAGGCCTCTGATTACTAGATGTACATTTAGAGCAAAATTCAACTTTCAATGGCAGCCCATATTTTCCATACTTTTTCATTATTCACTCACACTATAGATCGATAAAGTTTTGTATAATACGAAGGCCAGGTTCTCTACTTTTTTCAGGATGAAATTGGACGCCAAATACATGGTCTTTTTGAATTGCGCAGACATAACTATGATTATTATATGTACTAATAGCAATTGTTTCAGTATGATTAATTACTTCATAGGAATGCATAAAGTAAAACTCATCATTCTCACTAATTCCTTTAAATATTGGCGAGTCCTTAACTATCTCTATTGTCCTAAACCCCATATTTGGCACAACACCAGAACAATTTAACTTTCTCACCTCCCCACGAATAATATTTAACCCTGAAACCTCCTGAAATTCATGCCCTACTCCACATAAAACCTGGAGCCCGAGACAAATACCTAATGTTGGTTTGCATTTCATTGACTCAATTAAAGCGTGGTGAAAATTATTGTTTCTAAGCGCATCCATTACATAAGGAAATGATCCTACTCCTGGCAAAATAATTTTGTCATATTTGCTAAAATCATCTTCCTGTTTAATCAATCCACACGTTGCTCCTGTATAACGTATAGATTTAATAACGTTAAACACATTTCCTGAGGAACCAACATTAACCACGCCTATATTAGGTAAGTGCATTACGGATACTCTCTATAATTGACGGTATTTTAAGCTTGTTATAGTGCAGTACACTTGATAAAGCTATACCATGTGGGTTAAATTCTTTCACAACATCGATAATATGACTTATATTTCCAGCACCACTACCAATGATAACTGGTATATGACTTCTTTCAATCACCTTGCTAATGAGATTAAAATCAAAACCTTTTCTAGACCCATCTCGATCTATTGATTGAAGAATAATCTCACCTGCTCCTCGCCCCTCAACTTCATCCACCCAATCAACCACATCCTTCGACGATGGTATTCTTCCATTATCTGAATAACAACTCCATGTGTCTGATTTACTTTTAGCCTCAATATTAACAACTACAGCTTGAGAGCCGAATATTTGCGCTGCATTATCAATTAGCGTTGAATCTGATTGTAAAGCATGAGTATTAATGCAAACCTTATCTGCCCCAGAGTCAAAAAGACGATGACAATCATCTACTGTGCGAATACCGCCTCCTACTGTTAAAGGAATATAAATGTTATCCGATGCTCTTTTTATTTGCTCATAATCAATTCCACGCTGATAAAGGCTGGCAACAATATCAATGTAAATTAACTCATCAGCTCCATCTGAGAAGTATTTTTGTGCCATTTCATGAGGCATCCCTACCCGTCTCAACCCTTCAAAATAAATAGGTTTAACTACATGATTTGACTTAATTTCCAACTTTACAATTATTCTTGGCTTATACGAATTCATAGTAAATCACTCAAAGTTAAATACGCACATCTAAAAACAGCTTAGTATTGCCACCAAAGCCTGATTTGAAATTACTGATTCCAAGTTCTTTTTTTGTTGGGAGTTGATCACTTGGATGATGTAAAAAAGATAAGTCACCAAATTCAAACCATTTGCACCCTATTATTTTCGCATGTAACATTGCTGACCACATTAATGAATGAAACAATGGTTTATCAAACAACTCTCTTTTAGATGCAGAAACTTGATAATCACAGTTAGTACCGTTAAAGCTAAAGAGTCCCGCTGATACCATTTCATTATTACTATACCCACAAACTATAAATGCTTCAAAATGACTGACCATATCCATTTGTTTGCGCCACGTCATTTCAGATCTTACTTCTTTGCCAGCCTCATGAATGTGCAGTAAACGAAATTCATTTACAATATTCCAATCTATATTATCTTGTGTGAACACTCGGGGCCGCAACTCTCTAATCCCCCAGTTTATTAATGATTTATAACTTGCCCTAATATTTTTGTGTATTTCTTCTTTCTCTTTCGATAAGTCCAATACATTTGAGAACACATGCTCTGAGCGAGCCCCTTTTTCCAACATAATTTTTGTCAATCTTGAAATAGATCCATTGTGCATGAAATCTCTAATCCAAAGATGTTTCTTGGCACTCAAAACCTGTGATTCAAATTCATGCAAGAACTGCTTAAACACCTTAGGAGCGATGTATTCATCCTTTTTGTAATAGCATCCCGGCACATCAACCACATTCTTATCACTAGACACAAAACCGAAAAATACAATTAAGGGGTTATTGTTCCATAAAAAGATAAAACTTTTATTTTCTACATCTCCTCTTTCTTGAATTCTAATATAATTATTATGAACATTACCTGCCAGCCAATTTGGCCATACCCATTGTTTTCCAGCTATTATTTCATTCACGTGAGAAAAAAATAATTCGGGCGAATCGTTATATGTAATTGTAGCCGTCAAACTCTAGTAAATTTCTGCAACATAAAGGTCTATTAGTTGTTTAGAACCCAATATTAACTGATGTCTATTAGCTTCAGTCTCTATAGTCCATGTCCTCATTGGGTCATCACTTTTTTCAATTCCAAATGGCATCCTAAACTCATGCCATTTCACTTTTTTATCATATTGTTTAGCAATGTCTTCAATTGTTTTCATTGAAAAAATATTCCATCCACTTTCCCAAACATTTTCACCAGAATCTACACGTCTATATCGCATAATGACATCAATTGAATCATCGCTAAACTGCTCAGACAATAACAATCTTCCTCCATCCTTCAGACTAGAAATCAAATTACTTAATGTAATTTCAATTTCATCAAAGATGCCAATTACTCCAAGGCATAAAACTACATCAAATTGCATATCAACCCACAATGGCAACTCAAGAATTGATTGATTATTCAATTTAGCAAAACCTATTTTTCTTTTTGCCAAATTCAGCATATCATCAGAGACATCGATCCCATAATAACTGACATTAGGAAACTGTTTTTCTAAATAATAAACTAATTCTCCTGTAGCACATCCCACATCAAGCATACAAAGCTCGTCTTCATGAACTACAAACTCAGAAATAATGCTAGATAATTTCTTAAATAATTCTTTAGGTTCATCATGTCGTTCTTCTTTAAGATAGATAGCATCATCAGCAACTCTTTCTGCTTTTTTCATATCATTATTTAATCGTGATTACTTGTTCGATGGTATTGGGATGTTGTACAAATTTTTCATTGGGATCCGCCTGGTCAAAATAATCAGAATGAAAATTTTGTAAACACTGCTTACATACATCATTTGGATTGTTCAATATAAATCCTTTTCTTACTTCCTGCATTTTCTTTCCATTCCATATTTTACTAATAGACTCATTTATTACATTGCCAATCGGTATTTGATTTCCTATTGTATTACAACATGGAGCAACTTGACCATTAGAATAAATCGACATCTGTGCCCAAGGCTGGTTACATTTATAGTCAAAGTTATCATCATTGATACTTAACTGTTCTTCATTTCTTAAATTATCAAAAGCAGTTATAGTGAGCTCTTTTTGAATTTCTACACTATCAACAATGTTAACCCATTTATTTATAAAGCTCTCCACTTCATGACTGTTCTCTGTTTTTGCTACAAAAGACACTCGAACTAATGGTAATTGTCTTCCTAGGGAATTTCTCTTATCAATGAAGTTCCTTATATTACGTTCCAACTTGTGAAATCGATTTTCATCACCACTGCTAACTTTTTTGGCTGTTGGCCTAATGATGCTATATGTTTCATGACTGTTCGCATCTATTGATACAAACAACCTTGTTACAGAAGAGTCAAGAATCATGTCTATTCTTTTTGAGTCTAGCAGGGTCCCATTTGTAAACAAAAATAGGTCCATGATTTCTGCTTCTTTTGCCATATCCAATACCTTTCCAATATTTTTATACAACAGTGGTTCGGATAAGCTAAGCATTAATGCGGGCAGTTTATTTTTCTTAAAATCTTTAAATAACTTCGTTAATATCTCATCCGACATGGTGACCTTATCAATATCATTCCGAAAACCCTGGTCACACATAATGCAATCCAAGTTGCATCTATTTATTAGTTCTAGTAAGACAGATAAAGGATATGCGCTTTGCATAAAACGATCATCCCCACTGAATTTTATATTTGCATGATAATCATCTCTGTATTTAGCAAATCTTTCACCATATTTTTCATTCAATGCCTTTAGCAAAATCTCTTCAGTATCGCCAGATGAATGCTTTATTATATTATGTGGTATCTCTTCCATATTTTAATTCCCTATTGTTCAATATGTTTTATTGAAAACTTTACCTATTTTCTCATAAGAATGGTGATGTAATTTCAGATTATTAATTCCCAATTCACAGCAGTACCTTTACTCACATTCATACTGACCTTTCTCCCTAGAAATTGCTCATAATACTTTGGTGGTAATCCAATACCAGGTCGTATAATTTTTAGATTATTCTCTGTAAAAATCTCTCCTATTACCATATCTTCGGCAACATAAAGAGATCGCCTGAAAATCTTAGACTTCACTTCGCTACTGGTTCCCCCATAAACAACATCACCAAGTGATTGCCAGGCACGTTCGGTCTCGATCACCAGTGATTCCAATTCGTTAGGTTCCAATGAGAATGCACTGTCTACCCCTCCATCAGCACGAGAGAGGGTAAAGTGTTTTTCAATCACCGTTGCGCCATGCGCAACAGCAGCAATTGATGCACCAATCCCTATGGTATGGTCAGACAGACCAACCTCACAGCCAAACAACTCCTGCATATTAGGTATCGTCAACACATTACAGTTTTCCGGTCTAGCGGGATAGGCGCTCGTGCATTTCAGTAGAATTAGTTCCCTGCAACCCTCCCCGCGTGCAGCATCTACCGCCTCATGAATCTCAGCTACTGATGCCATGCCAGTTGAGATAATCACCGGTTTACCGGTAGATGCCGCCTTTCTAATTAGTGGCAGATGGTTATTCTCAAATGAGGCAATCTTGTAGGCCGGAACATTCAGTTCTTCGAGAAAATCGACTGCAGTCTCATCAAAAGGTGAGCTAAAACAGACCATACCCAATTCATTTGCCCGCTGCATGATTGGCTGGTGCCACTCCCACGGCGTGTAGGCTTGTTTATAAAGATCATACAGACTGCTGCCATTCCAAAGGCTTTTCTCATCGTCAATGAAGAACTCACCTTCATTAATTGCCAATGTCATGGTATCTGCTGTATAAGTTTGCAGTTTCAGTGCATGAGCACCCGATTCAGCCGCTGCCTCGACAATCGCAATCGCCCGTTCCAGTGACTGATTGTGATTGCCAGACATTTCAGCGATTATAAATGGGCGACTGCCTTTACCGATTGAGGCATGTGCAATTGTAAATTGACTCATTCTTCTATCTTATCACAAACTCTAGCTGAGCCTTTAAAATCAACCAGTTGTTGGCCTTTCCGAGCCTGCTCTTGAAGTTGGTGAGGGTTTTTAATTGCTCTCAATATTGCTCCATAGATATCATGTTCATCGACTTGATCCCCATTACCAAGCCATTGTAGATATCCATCCTGCTCAAGATCGCTGGTAGAGGCAATCTGGTTTTCTGCAATGGTTACAACAATGCTGGGCAGACCTAGAGCCATCCGCTCCCAAGTTGTAGAACCGCCAGCACCCAATGCAATATCAGCATTGGCCATCAATTCAGCAATATTCTCAATTTGGATGTGGAGTTGTGCGTGTGGATGCTCTGCTACCTGTTTTTTTATTTCCACTATATTTGGGTTAGCTAAACCTACTACTACATCCACCAACAGATGTCGCAAATTAGGATGTTTCAATGCCTTGATTGCGGTTGATGTAAGGTTATCTAGATCGGATACACCAAAGAAGATGAAGATCCGATTGATTTGATGCTTGCTCCTAACAGAGCCATTATTGCGTGCTGCGAATTCTTTCCGCAGGAGGGCATAAGAGGGCCCTAGTAATCTTAATGTGTTAGGGAATAGTAATTCATCATATCGGTGTTGATCATGAATATAATTTTGGTCGAGCAGCAAATCACAGTCATGACTTCGATTGGCGAGGTCATCAATAACCATAATTTTTCCTGTGTGAGGTCTAAGTCTCTTTTCCCATTCATGGTCTAGTGCATAGTGATCAATGATCATCCAGTTCGAGTCTTTACCCTCCACTGCCTCAATGGTCTGAGACGCATCTACCTCCTGCGGAACACCAAGCCACTGCTCATATCCAGCCAAGCTCTCTTGTGACTTAGATATTTTCCTATCAGGTAGCAGATGAGCCTTGAAGCCTTTGCCAATGATATATTTATTCAAATTGCCCGGGTGATCACGAGTGACGAACTCGATGGTCACTCCAGAATCACGAAGTGATTCAGCCAACGTTAGACAACGCATAACATGGCCAGAACCAATTTTTTGTGAGGCGTCAGTGCGGATGATAATCAATTGTGACATTATCATTCTCGCTGTTTATATAGGTTGCCAATACTATTTGATCAATCTGTTTGGCTTTAGACAATCTATGGAGCAATATTTCTATCAGTGGCTGCCTGTTTACTTCTCTTAAAAGCTTTCCTGGCAACCTTGTTGAACCCATTCTTGACTGAACAATTGTAACAACCTTCATTGCAAATTCCAACTGGATGGATTTATTAGATCATGATCTGTCACTGATAAGTCAGTTGGATAATTATATAATTTCGTATCCATTGCTCTTAATATCTCGCTCAACTGCTCTATATTGTCAACACCTACAATTACATGTGATATTTTTGATTCTGATAAAGCAAAATTAATGCATGCTTGTAGTGCAGTTATTTGGTTATCAGACAACCAATTGTCCCACTGCCGCCATAACTTATCCCATTGCCAGAATCTATCAGGCCTCTTGTCGAAGTCTAATAACAATAAACCTTGTAGAAATATTGAGCGGACATGAATTTCAACGCCTGCCTCATATAATCTGTGGAGCCACCCTGATGTTTTAAGTCTTTGGTCCACTATGTTATAAGGTGATTGTATGATATCGGGCTTAAATTTACCCCAAAGTATATCTAGTTCTGTTGGGTCATAGATAGAATAACCAATTTTCTTAACTAAATTTCTGTCTTTCAGCGACTGCATGGTTGACCAGATTATTTCTCCATTAGCACTATTTAGCTGCATTGGATGATGCAGCATAAGACCTGTGACTTGTTCTTTACCAAGCCTATCTAATGAGGCTTCTATCTGCTCTTCTATCCAATTTTGAATATTATTATGATCTTTCGGGATTTGTGGTAATTTGGTGATAACCCTCCACCCATCAACACCTACATTTCCTAGGCATTTCTCACTATCCCCATAGTCAATTGCTGTATCAAGTGTATCTATTCCAGCCATCTTGGCCTTATAGAGAATTTTCTTTACATCTGTTTCTCTTACTTGGCCATTTTGATTCGCTATGCCGTATGGCAATCCAAATTGTACTGTGCCAAGAGCTAATTTCATGCTATTAATAAGGATTTTATTACCTTGATTACTCTATTTTGATCATCCTCTGAGAGCGTTGGATAGATTGGCAACGTAATTGCTTGTCGACAATAGGAAATCATTGTTAAATATTTTCTATCTTGTTTCTATTTTGGTTAATCCAATCACGCAAGGATTCAATTGACATCCACTCTGTATTATTATCTGAGCTATAAATGAAATCTTCAGGAACTCTTCTCCCATCTTTAATTCGACCAGGGTCTGAGCTCCACTCATTAATAGCTGGTAGTACTTTGTAGTGCGATCCATATTCAAAAGTATGCTGAGCATCTTCTGGTCCAATCATCTGCTCATGTAGTTTTTCCCCAGGTCGTATACCAATGATCTCCTGTTTAGCATCTGGTGATATTGCTGTCGCTATATCTAACACCTTCATGGATGGTATCTTTTTGACGTATATCTCACCACCCTTCATATCATCAAATGCATGCCACACTAGCTGAACAGCTTGCTTTAGTGTGATCATGAACCGTGTCATTCTTTTATCTGTAACTGGTAACGCACCACTATCTGCCAACGACAAAAAAAACGGAATAACCGACCCGCGTGACCCCATCACATTACCATATCGGACTACGGAAAATAGAGTTTCACTATCTCTTCCAACATAAGAGTTACCCGCGACGAATAGTTTATCGCTGGCGAGTTTAGTAGCACCATAGAGATTTGCCGGTGCGCTGGCTTTATCAGTGGAGAGTGCAATTACTCTTTTTACATTATTATCAATACAAGCATCTATCAGATTCATTGCGCCGATAATATTTGTCTTAACACACTCAAAGGGGTTGTATTCTGCGGTCGGAACAATTTTAGTAGCTGCTGCATGAACTACATATTCAATCCCTCCTAATGCGCGATATAGTCGGTCTTTGTCGCGGACATCACCTATAAAGAAACGTACTCTGTCATCATCACTATATAGCTTGGCCATTTCCCACTGCTTCATCTCATCACGAGAAAATATTACGAGGCGTCGTGGGTTGTATTTAGCGAGTGTCCATGCCACGAAAGCATGTCCAAATGACCCTGTTCCGCCAGTAATCAATATTGATGAATTTGTTAGCATTCTTATTTCCCCTGGTCTATATATTTGATTCTTCTATAAAGATAAAAATTCTATTTTTGTCCAGACTGGAATTTTTTAGCATCTTGTTTTAATTTACCAATTTCGTTTTTTAGTTTTTCATATTCTTCCAACTTTGTTGCTAGAAATGAAAAAGTAAGTCTTGTCTTATGTTCAATTCCTTTAGGGGTAAGGAGATAAATATAGTTCACTTTTTGTGGATGATGACGGAATCTTGATAGTTTTATCCATCCTTTTTCAACCAATTTTTTCATGCAATAATTTATCTTGCCTAAGCTTACCCCCATTTCTTGGGAAAGTTCTCTTTGAGTGTATTCAGGGTTTGCTTCTAATTTACGAAGTAGATCAAGATGAATATCTTTTTTGTTCATTAGGACCAGAAAAAAAAAAGGAAAGTCAAATATTGGGCAAGCTACCGCCATATTGTACAAAGAAATTTGCACAATTAAACGGCATTTATAAGTCTTTATTGTATCATGTATATTGCTATTGTTCAACAATTGAACAAACTTTCTTAAAATCAATAATTACATTAAAAATATCAAAGTTTACTTAGGTGGAGTTCTTTTCATCAGGTTTTAACGCATCCATAACTAAAACCAAAAAAATACTAAGCGTAAAACTACAAATAAATGCTAACAATACAATCAGTCTTGTGTTCGGCTCGATAGGGTTACTTGGAGTGACAGCAGCTTGTCTTAGCAGAAAAACGTTAATACCAGTCATATCATCCATTATGCTTGACTCAAATCTGAGTTTTTCATTATCTAGGAAGACTAATTCTGGAATATAAGGTTCATCACTAGTACGACTTTCTAATAATTCAATTCTTTCTAGAAGTGCTTTTTCACCATATAAATACCACTCTGGAAGATTCTCGTCTTCATTAGCTCTATACCTTGTAGCACCAGAGTGATCTATAAATTCAGTAGAGCCGTTTGATGTATTTGAATGTATTAATAATAATGTATTACTATCAGAAGTAAAAGCAGTTGTACTTGGTGCAAAGTTTGAAGTATATCTTGCTTTATTAGAAATACGGAATTCGTCTAAGTTTCCCTCCCAATATTGAGCTTCTGAAAGATTCGAACGACCAACTTCAATAACTGAATCATCAGTTCCTAGTTTAGCAGTGCTCCAAGTATCATCCATATCATCGTAAGAAATCAGTTGCTCTACCCCATCCCAGTAAAATTTATACGTTTGATTGTGACGAACAAGAGCAAAATGATGCCAATTAGTATCAATGCCAGGACTAAACCCCTTATATTTTTCAATACCATTTTCTTTAAGACCAAGATAAATTCTCGAGTCTGTTTGAAGAAAAATATAAAAACCTTCATTATTTCCCATATTCGATACAATATATTGTTCGTTAGATACTGAAGTAGTACTCTTCTTATTCCAAGTTTCAATTGTAAAATCTCCAGTAATCTCTAATTCATCAGTGTTGGGAATCTCCAAATAACTATTACTACCATCAAAAGCAATTGATGATGAACCAATCTTATTCTGACTTGTGGTGTGCTGTGCATTACCATTAGCAGTTATAGGATCTTGTCTTCCAGAAGAAGGACCTTCATCCCAGTACCAAGTTACGCCTGTTTTTGCAGAATCATTAGCTGCAATTTCATTAATAGGAATAGTAAAATTAAAGGTGTTTTCATTATCTAGAGCGACTGATTTTGGGATAATAAAATTAAAGTTGTTTTCATTTTCACTAATCTGATCAAGGTTATTTTCTATAATTCCAAGAGAGCCTGCCAATTTGGCTGCATCAGTTAGCATTTCTATCTTATTTAATCGTAATTGCTTTGCTTTAGCTACAAGCAATCGACGTTCTTCCGATACTTGATCTAAACGAATGGCAATCTTTTGATTTGTAATGTTAATAAAATCATTAACAGTTTCGCTATTTGCGGAAACAACTAATTCATTCAAAAACCTTGAAATAATCTTACCATCACTTCCTTCCATTGAAATCGAATAAGGACTCTCTAGAAGATTGTCGACTATCTCATCTTTAACTTTCTTTGTAACTGGCGCCTCTACTGAAATAGAGCTAAGAAAGCCAGAAACATAATCTTCAACATCATCGATTGGTTCGTTCTCTGGATTGAGAGCAGTTAGATAGTCATTTTCATAAAAAACTTTTTCTTGTAATTCTTTTATCGATAGCTTGTTTAAGAAACTAGCGAAAGACGCTTCAGATGTTTCACTTGTTAATGGAAATCTATTCAAAGACAGTACTGAACTTTGACTAGATGGTGTGAATGAAGAAAATGATCTATAAGTTGGTGTGACATTAAGTGCATATATGATTGCAACTAGAGTCACAAAACCAGTGAAGCCAAGTACAAACCAACTGCTCTCTTTTAATATTTTAACTAATTTTCTGAGGTCGATTTCATCCGTTTCATAAGGATATTTTCCTTGGTTGTTTTGGTTCATTTTGATTTATTAGATTTATTTATAAACTATTTTATCTAAATAAAAGATTTATTGTAAATCAATTAAGAAGAGCAAGTGATAACGAGCTCACAGCGACAGCTATCAAAAACATAATCAGAGATAGTACTATTTACTATAATACGCTTAGTGAAAAATCTAAAACTATGATGGAATATTGTGTTTTAACAATCATTAAAAAAATCTAAACAATATCATTAACAACAACAAAAATACATCTCTTTTTTTACGACGAAGTTGATAAAAGTTTTTTATTAGAAACCATCTACGTAAATTAAATTTATTGGGATCATCAACACTAATTAACGCTGATATTTTGCTTACTTCAGATCGATACCAACCATTTTTAATCATTTTTATACGTTTTAAATATGCTTTAAAACCAATATTTGAACCAAACTGATTTGACTCATGTTGCCTGTAGAGCATTAACACTTTACTGTCAATATACCAGGGCAAACCTCTAGATCGAATAAATGCATACATAAAAAAATCATGTGAATCAATATCATTGACTTCATCCCAATTATTATTAGTAAAAACCTGGAACAACATTACACTATCAGAATCTAATAAAAATGTACAACCAGGTCCAGGAGACTCAAAATAGTAGTCAAATCTTTTTTGAGGAAATGATTTTTTAACTAATTTTTCCACTTTATTATCCCAAAATGCCATAACATCACTGGAATATGCCACTGCTTTATTATTTTGCAAAATCTTAACTGCATGAGACAACTTCTCTGGAAGCCATATGTCGTCTTGATCAGCTAAAGATACGTAATCAAAATTTGAAAAATCAACGTCCCGGATTAATCTATAGAAATTTTTTGCAGCGCCACCAAAATGCTCTCCATATGGCAATACTTTAATACACTCATTCTTTTGCTTTAATCTATTACACAAGTTGAGTGTATCGTCATTAGATATGTCGATACTTATAAAAATATTGATATTGACATTTTTTTGGGATAGTATTGTATTAATCTGTTCTTCTATCCGTTCTCCACTATTATGCGCCGCCAATAGGACTGCTATATATGGATTATGATTATGTATTATATTTTTCATAAGCATCAATAATGAGAGCCTTGCCTTTTTCTAAGGATAATATTCCAATACAAGATTCCAAATAAAAAGAAAACAATATGTCCACTCTTGATACTAACCAAGCCCTCATTCAAAATACTATAAATAGCAACAAACAATACAGGCGCGGTCAATACATTGAAATGCAACTTAATATGATGTAAGTTCTTTACAATAATAAGTATGAACATTGCAACAAAAAGCATGAATGAAACCAATCCAAAATCACTCAACATTTTTAGATAAAAAGAATCAAGAGGGCCGGGTATACCACGCTGATATGAATATTCTAGATGTGATAAAACACCCCCACCCAATATAAAATTATTAGAGCTCTCCCACCAATCAATCATTTTATCCATATTTCCAAGCCTCACTAGCAAACTTGGGTCATCAGCCAATTTACTGTAAGTCAAAGTTAGAAAAGAAAGTGATTTTAAATAAGCATCTGTAAATAATAAAGAAACATACAGAAAAATAGCACCACCTATAAACCATAGTCTGTAACTAGAAGCTACAATCATAGTTACAAAGAAAGCACCAGTTGCAATTCTAGATTCACAGAATAACATTGTGATTATTAACATGATTTTTTCTATCTTGCTCACTCTATACCCACCTGTCAAAACAACAATTGCAAAGATCCCAATGACAAGTGCAAATGGCGAAGGTATTTCAAAAAAACCATACGCCAAACCATACACTGGAGTTGCCTCAAAAATCCTTTCGTAGCCAATAACCCTCCAGCTGAGAGTATCAATTAAATGCATTACTACATTTATATTAATAAAAACTCTTAAAAAATTAAGGGCGCTATTCAGTGATAAATTAAGCAGCATATTTCTAGATAAATAGAAGGAAAACAACATAGTTGCGTACCAAAAAATCTGAAAGAGTGCATAAATAGTATTGTTACTAAGCAATACAAAAATCAATGAAACATATAATAATATTACAAATACACACCAAGAAAAGTGTGAAAATCTTACTATTCTCTGATTAGAAAACAACAACAGTACAAATATTGCACCAAATAATATCATTGTTATAATATCAAACCTTAAATCAGAAGTTGATCCAGGAATTTGCAAAAAATGTAGCCTAGGAGAAAATATAAAGAGTACGAAAAAAATGTATTGCCAAAATACAATTTTACTTTGATAGTATAAGTCTATTGCAGGTTTTATTATATTGGCTACAATTATTTTGCTAGATGAGACAACATCGTAAGAATGATTTACTTTTTTATTTATTAGAGTAGAAAAAAAGTTCACTAACATCTTAAACCAACTGATATTACTAATAGAGCTTGTTGTATGTTAATAGTATCTATCACTATCATCATTGAGAAAAATAACTTTTCGCCAATAAAAAGTCTTCAAATGTGTCAATATTAACTGATCTTTCATTAGGCATAATATATGCACGGCTTCTCTCGCCAATAAAACTTTCATTCTTTAAAAGAACATCGCGTCTAGTTGCATAAATTGCACCATTTCGAATATAGACGGGAGGTAATTTTTGTCTAGGGCGCATATCCTCTTGCCCTTGATCTATATAGTTAATTAAACACCCTTCTACAATTCTTTTCATTCTTAATGGATGGCATCCTCCAACCTCAACAACGCTTATTACAGAATCTGAGTTTGTATCAAAAAGTAAATTAATAGTATTGTCAATATCACTTGTAAGTCTTAATGGTGTGGTTGGTTGCAACATAATTACTGCATCATATTTATACTGTTGGTCATTCTCCATAAACTGAACCGCATGCTGAACCACAGGAAGTGACAATGCGTCATCACCTGAAAGGTGGTCTGGCCTTTTAAATGGAACCAAAGCTCCACATGATTTAGCAACGCTAGCAATTGAATCACTGTCAGTGGAAACAATACAGTGCGTTAACAATTTTGACCCTAAAGCTGCATCGATCGTGTATTTGATCAATGGATTGCCGTTAAGTTTTTTAATATTCTTGTTTGGAACACTCTTTGAACCACCTCGTGCAGGAATAACACCTAAAATTCTTTTTTCATTCATCTTCTATACTTCCATTAATCACTCATATCGATAATATTGTGCATTAGGCCAGTATCATCTTCAAGATAACAGATTAAATTATGAATAAATAAATCTGCCTGCCTATCCCAGTAACCTTTGCTTAATCCAGCAACATGAGGAGAAAGGATCACATTTTGCATTTCCCATAAAGGAGAGTCGACTGTTAATGGCTCGTCATCAAAAACGTCTAAACCTGCGCCCATAATACTCCCGTCCTGCAAAGCAGTAATTAAGGAAGCCTCATCTACAGTCTCGCCACGTCCAATATTAATAAAAAAAGCACTAGATTTCATGTGTTCAAACACATTCTGAGAAAATATCCTTTCAGTTTCTAAAGTTAAAGGCAATAAATTGAAAACATAGTCTGCGTCCGACACCGCAATTGAAATCTGGTCAAGTGTATAATAATTATAAACCAAATCACTTCCAATTGCAGTCCTCCCAATTACAGAAACATTCATTTCTAAAGCTTGACAAACTCTGGCTAACCGTCGTCCCACATCACCAAGCCCAACTATAAGGCAACGCTCACCTGATAATTCGTGAATTTGATCAAAATAAGCATCAAAACTATCGCGATTCATATTTTTCTCATTTCTCAGAGTTTGATTAAAATGCAGCCCTCTGGCTAAACTTGTCATAAATGCTAGAGCAGAGGCCACCATAGAAGATGCAACAATCCCTTTACTACTAGTTATTAAGATGTTTCTTTTGGACACATCCTCTACATTAACCCTATTAACTCCGACAGAACCGAAATGAATCCACTCTAATTTTGGCATACTATCTATAATCCCAGGTGTAATACGATTACCCCAGTAAACTGTTGCATCTTCTTCGACTTGAGGAGAGTTTGGTGTATTGACAGGAATAATTTCTACATTAGGAAATGCAATCTTTAAACGCTCTTGTAGCCAATCTGGCAAATGATACAAGCGCAAAGATAGAAACAAATCGCATGCAATCACAGCCTTTTTATTTGAAATAACGGCATTGTCTTTATTTGTCATTATGGTAGTCGATAGCCACTATTAGGATTGAGTTTATATTTATGCATTAGTGAGTCGTCTAAAGTCACGCCTAAGCCCGGCGCATCAGAAGAGTACCATATTCCATCTTTTATTACTGGGGGCTCTATCCACATTTTTTCAGTTAGCTCTAAGGAAACCATAGGAATTTCAAGAATATCTATAGATGGCACGGTCAGGGCAATCTGTGCATTAGCGGCTATAGCTACTGCACTACCCCAAACATGAAGAGCACTATCTAATTTCAACAATTCAGCTTTTCTTGCCAACTCAACACAAGAAAGTATGCCACCAGAATGAGTGGCATCAAACTGCAAGATATCCACCGCTTTCAAATCAAGTATGGCTTGATATTCTCCATTACCACTATATGCCTCACCTGCTGCAATAGGAACTAACTCACTATGACAAACTTCTGCCAAACCTTTTATATTCTCAGGATGCACAGGTTCTTCTAGCCATCTAAGATTAAAATCTACAAGGTCTTTGGCGCGACTTATTGCTTTTTCAGCACTCCACGCAGGTCGAATTGTCCCCATAATTGCATCCACCATAAGGTCATTATTACCAAATGTATTTCTTGCACTTTCTACTCTTTTTATATCTGTATCCCATTCTTGATAACCTACTCGCATCTTGTAGGCTGTATATCCAAGATTTAGAATATTTTCTACATCCGCTATAATTTCATCAGAGGTAAAAATAACTGTGCCACTGCTTGCATATAATGGAATACTTTTTCTAGAATTCTTATTTATCAACTGACTGGTTGGCACTTCTAAAATCTTACCTCTCACATCCCATATAGCTATCTCAATAGCACTAAATACACTTTGTAAGATGCCATTACCCCCAATAAATGGGATATTTTTTATGTCATCGAAAATTAAATCATCTCCTATCAAACGACCTACAAGATAACTTTCCAAAAAATTCACTATCGGTTGTATCAACTCTGGCGCATAAACACCAGAGTAAGTCTCTCCCAAACCATAAACACCTGATTCAGTATAAACCTTTACCAACCCTACTGATTTAACCCCTAGAGGTTGCCCGAGAGATTCGCCCTTGCCATAAGGAGATGACAAAGCAAAGCCTTCTACTTTCTTAATGCGTTCATCAATCTGTTTATACATTTTTCTCGTCTTTCTTGGCACGCTCAATGCCACCTAGAATGATTTCGATTGGTGTTTCATCATCTAATCGTAAAGCATACAATAAATTATTTAATGGGAAAATTCCTACCTTATCTCCGACTAAACTTCCCATGCGTATAATCGGCGTTGATGTCACACATCCAACACCATAGAGAGCACGATGTAATGGGTGTTTTTCCACTCTCGGCATCAATGCATCGCCAACTTGAGAGTAATCGCCATCTGCATCTTCTTTCCAATAATTACCAAAATCAATATAACTAGAGAACACCGAATCTAAGCCCTCATATTGCAGCTCTAAAATTAACTCATCAATCAATTTAGCCGGTCGAAAAGGATATAAATAATTTATATATACCACTGCCTCTGGAAAATCATCTAATGCTTCAATACACTTTAAAGTATATTGCAATACTTTTTCTAATGGTAGGTTTGGGTCTTTTATAGTGTCAGATCGAGCTATGACTTTAACCTTGTTTTGAATCGCTAAATTACTAACAATTTCATTGTCAGTTAATACATATACGTTGTTAATATATTTAACTTCTTTTAAATAATCTAAAGAGCGTTGAAGAAAGTCAATATCGCCCACCACCTTGTGCTCCCCAAGCACAGGTAAAACTGCAACAAAATTAGCAATTTCAGGCTTTAAAGATTCAGGTAAATCACCGACACCTTCTTCATCTAGCTCTCCTAATATTGTCGCTATTCCTTTAGCTCTTACTGATGTATTGCCATGCTGGTGCAGTCCGTGATAATGATAAACAGAAGCACTTGGTTCGTAAATAATCTCATAGCCGGCCTCTATCACCAACTTTCCCCAAATCCTATCTTCAATATTAGGTGCCTCTTCATCAAAAGGAAACTTATCCCAAATGGCACGTGGCAGCATACTGTTTGCATTATGAAAAAAGTAATCTTTGACTTGTACTTTTTTATCTTGACCAAATGCAATTAACAAGTCTCTTTTGTCAGCATCACTGGTATAAGATAGTGGCAATTGGCGACCGTACACACCCGCTAATTTTTCATTTTCATCAAAATTATTGTATAGAGTTTGCAGCCATTGTTTGTCTTTAGGAATGCAATGAGCAGAGATGCAAACAATATAATTTCCTGTCGAGGCACGAATTCCATCATTTAACGCTTTTCCTGGGAAAAACTTATCAATCTTAACAATAGTAGATATAGGATATCGTTTTGCTACTTCAACCGTATGGTCAGTACTATTATTATCAACCAAAATTACTTCAAAATTATCAAAGTCTTGACTGAAAATCGCACCTAAACAATGCGCTATCCACTTCTCCTCATTATAGGTTCGAACAATAATTGATACTTGTGGGGAATTTGAATTCATTCAAACATTTCAAGACTTAATAATTCGTCTGCCGATATCTCTTGAAGAGCTTTTTTGCCAATAATTTTGTGCGCATCCTTGGATGGAATTCCTGTGCCTGGATTACGGTATGCAACCATATCAGCTGTCAACTCTGCGCCTAAAGGAATGTCTTGTGATGATGCCATAGAAACATGATATTTATGCCTAGTAATCCATTCTGTCTCACTGACATTTTTTTCACCTGTACCTTTGATTTTTTCAATGCTTCTAATATCTTTTACCATTGCAATAAAATCTTTTGGATTCAGTGACATTTTATGGTCAAAACCTATCATATTATTGTCCAGCGTATAATGCCTTTCAATAGCAATAGCTCCCATTGCAACCGCTGCTAATGTTGGCAAATAACCTAATTCATGGCCAGAATAACCTACCGGCAAGTCAAAGCTCTCTTTCAACACATTGATCATATTCAAATTGCATTCATCTATAGGGGTTGGGTAAGCCGATACACAATGTAATAATAACAAAGGGGTTTTATGCTTTTCAAAAATTCGAACTGCTGTTTCAATCTCTTCCAATTCAGCCATGCCTGTGGACATGATAGATTGTTTTCCTGTTTTGGCTAAGTGCTCCAATAGTTCAATATTGGTTGCACTATGGCTAGCCAATTTATAAATACTAATACCTAATTCCTCAAGAAAATCAGCTGCTTCAGGGTCAAACGCTGTACATAAAAAATCCAAGCCTTTGTCTTCAGTATATTTTTTAATAATCTTATATTGGTCCATATTAAATTCAAGATGTTCACGAATTTCTCTATATGTTTTCCCAAATTCTGGAAACCTGTCATCTAGTGCGTCCAAGGTTGCTTTAACAGCTAGTTTATCAACCGTTCTTTTTTGAAACTTAACCGCGTCAGCACCAGCCTCAACAGCTAAATCAATCAATTGTTTTGCAATCTCAACCGAACCATTATGGTTTAACCCTGCCTCTGCAATAACATAAGTATGCATCGTTTGATCGTTTTTAGTGAATATATTTGTTTTCATAAAAATTTATTTAATTTTATCCATCATAGAAAAGTAAAAATTCTGCGTTGTAAATACGGAGGCAGATTTAATTGCAGAGTTAGAAAGTTTAATATATCTATCTTCATCACTGGCAATTTTTGTGATTTTATTATCAAAATCAACCACATTATCAATAATAGTAATATTTTTCTCAGTATTGAATTCGTCCATTCCAGGATTATAAAAAGCAATAGGTACAATTCCTAATGCCATAGCCTCAATCAGTGGTAAACCAAAGCCCTCAAATGTTGAAGTGCTTAGAACAAAATGACATTGCTTAAGCGCATCAACATATTCTTTATCTGATCTTGGTTTAATATGGGCCACACTTTTTAGTTTAGAATCTAATTCATCTTGAGATATCACCATATAATTCACACCTTTTAATTCAGAGTTCTTAGCAATTTCTAAGAACTGCTGATACCCCTTTCTAGGATGGGCACTAGTAACAATACACACTCTAATTGAGCCTAAACTAGGATAAATTCCAATATTCTTTTCATATTTCAGGGTAAATACTGCAGGATTGACGATATATTTTGTAGAATAATGTTTAATACTAGTCAGTGTTTTGTTGAATGAATTAAGTGAGTATGTGGAATTAAATAAAACCGAATGGTATTGATATTTTTGACTGATCTTAAAAAAATACTGATAAATTGAATTAAATAGCTTTCCACCTTTTGAATTACCCTCAAATAACAAAAAATCATTAGATTGTACAAATCTAACCCTTCTTTTATTGGCATATATGAATGAAAAAATTGAAAGAATTGGATCTGATACTATTGCAGCAACAATTGACTTATCAAATCGGACTTTAAATGAAAGAATAATAGAAAACAATACAACTGATAAAACCCCATCTCCCAGCATGCGCTGAGAGACACTATTTGAATAATGGCTGTCGAAAACATCGCCCTTACGATCTAGGACAAATAACTTACAATGTTTTCTATCCTTAATCGCTTCATCCATAAATTGCAACAAAACTCTATTTCCTCCTCCAATCTTCATTGAAGGCATCACTACAGCATAATAGTTAGGCATATTTTTTAAAGCACATAATGTTCTGCGCTATATTTTAATAGCACTCTATCAATCATTTTAACTTTCTCATTCTTATAAGGAGTATTCATAGGAAGGTAGGATATAACGGTATCAATTTTATTTAAATGTTGAAAATAATCTGACATCATAATTGTACTGTTGATTGGGTTTGCAATATAGGTGATATTGTTATTAGCGACAAGCAACTCTGATGGATAATCTTGATAAGATGCAATAAGTCCAATCTTGTTATAAAAATTATCATTGCTGTTTTTTTCTGATGGATGTTTAGAGAGATAAATATCCTTTGCTCCCAATTCTATTAACTTTAAATACACATCTTTAATTAATTTATGGTATTCACTTTTCGACATTCTTTCACTCTCAACAGAATGAGTAGTCATTAATATTGCAGATTTAGAGCTTTCTATATTGATACGTTCCAAACTAATCTGATAAAAATTTTTAGACACTTGTTCTGAAATATCAACAACCTGTTTATTCTCAATTGAAATAATATTATCTGGATTTATAGATGTATATATTCTTTTGAATCTTTTATCAGAAAAAAGTCTATATCTTGGAGGGAAACAAAAAAAACCATGTAACAAATAAATAATAAATCTAAAAAACCTATATCTATTAACAACAATTAATTTATTAATCAATCCATCATCAAATTGAATAACATCATCATCTTTTACAGATAATGATGACTTTAATAATTCAAAATACATGCCAGAAGCATACGATGTGCATAATTGATTTTTATCAAAGGAGGTGGTTATTGATTTGCAAATATTTTTAATTTTTCTTACAGTTTTAAAATTAAGCATCAGCGCTTTATCTTTTGAATCTATATCCAGAATATAGTAGTTCTTAGGAAGGTCTATAAGCTGAGATGCCAATAATAAATCTGATTTTCTACCCTTCCATAACAGTATTGTATTTTTTTCAGAAAGTCGATCACCAATTACAGAGTGCATATAAAGTAACTGTGTAATAGATCTTGCATCTAATACAAGCCTCGCTTGACGGTCTAAATCAATATGATTAACCAATATTAAATGCCTCGTTGTAACTACCTAAATCTTCTATTTGGTTACTCTCTAGCTTGTAAATTTTAGTACAGTTTTGTAAAGTAGAAGTTCTATGAGCCACGATGATTACGGTCTTATCCTTGCTTAGTGAACTTATAGACTTAATAATTTTTTCTTCTGTTTTTGTATCAAGCGCACTTGTAGATTCATCCAAAATATACACTTCTGAATTTTTATACATCGCCCTTGCTAATCCTATTCGTTGTTTTTGTCCTCCTGAAAGCTTGTCGCCCATTTCTCCAACCGAAGTTTGTAAACCACTTGGCAGGCGGTCAGTAAAATTCCTTAATTGTGCATCTCCAGCCACTCTTAAAACCAAGTCCTGGTCAATCTCATTATTGGCATAGAAGAAAGAAATATTAGACTCAATACTATCATCTACCAAAAAGACTGATTGCGGAACGTGTGCAATATTGGCACGCCATTGATTTATATTGTGACTGTCCACCACTTTGTTATCAACTATTAAGTTACCCTGGGTTGGTTGCAATAAGCCCATAATTAGATCAAGTAGCGTGCTTTTCCCGCAGCCAGAATCTCCGATTATGCCAATACAGTCACCTCGATTAATTGTTAAATTAATATTTGACAAAACATTATCTTTAGAACCTTTATAACGAAAACTAACATTCTGCAACTTTATATTATTATTAAAGTCCAAACGTAAATAATTAGAAGCCATACTATATTCTTGAAACGGCTTTCGCAACAACACTAAGACGTCTTCTAATGATGAACCCACACCCCTTATAGAGCTAACTCCAAAATATATTTGCTGCAACAGAGGCAGCAATCTCTGTGCAGACAATGCCATAACGCCTAGAATTGGGATAAATTGATTAATATGCCCATCTTTCTGAGATAAAAAATAAGCAATAAATGCAATTAACGCCATGCCAATTGATTCCATGAGGTGTTTAGGGCTTTGACCTATAAATAGATTATCCCCCTCCGCCCTCTGCAGTTCAATATCAACCTCTCTAAACTTTTTATGCACCTTATTATGTGCAGAATCAATAATGATATCACGTATTCCCCTAAGACTTTCCTGCACAAAAACAATTAACTTGGTAGAATTGTTCGCTATTTTTTTACTATTAGCTAATAAGTTTCTTCTTGTGAGTCGAACTATTAACACATAAGTCAGCCCAAATACTAATGCCGCTAATAAAGAAACAACTGGGTCTACTATTACTAGCAATATTATAATTACTAAAGCAATAATTACTGAAGTCAGAACCGTTAGTAAAGGATATATAACACCTGTCACCACAAGTCTTGTTTTAGTTATCACTATATTAATCAAGTAACTACTCGAGCTAGACATATGCTCCTCATATTCCTGCCCAAGCACTTTTTTATAAATGTCAATATTTAAATCTGCTCCTGTTGCATATGATAATCTTGCAATGATCCAGAGTATGGCTACTCTAAGTGTGCCAGAGAATATGGCAAAAAAGGCAAATAAAACCACCATTGGAAGAAGCATCTCATCTTTCGATGAAATACTAAAATATTGAATGAATGGCTGCATGTAAATATTATTGAAAACCACCTCAGGATTTGTCATGGCACTTAAAAATGGAATAACCAATCCAATGCTAACAAATTCTGAAAAAGAGCCCAGTATCATCAAAAAAAACAAAACAAAAAACTGTTTCTTTCTTCTAGGTAAAAAATAACTCCACAATTCTTTAATCGATTTCAACTCAATTTTCATACACTCTTTTTAAATATCAAAATATTTTAACGGGCCATTTTTTGGATCATGGTTATAAAAATCATCTAATAGACTTTTGCTATTTTTATGTTGTTTTGCATAACTCCGCCTTGCCACAGTATTTAAATTAGATGAAAAATCATAGTGCATTAATTTAGACAAAATAACTATTACTTTATTTACCCTTCCACCCTTGTTAACAAAACTATCACCACCAAATAAACACTTAGAAAGGCTATATTCAAACTTCCATTTGGTTTTCCATACTGACAAATGATCAAATCTCCCGTAAAGTTTTTTAACCAACCTTATGCTGCTATTAGGTGAGCTTACAGGTATTTTATGTTTTATTTTTAAACTCTGATCATGTCCAAAAGATAGATATGGAATAACTATATTGTAAATATTTTGTGATAAAAATTGAAATGCGATATCATCCCAAGAATGAAAGAAATTAAAATTATCATCAATATTAATATATTTATTAAATTGATGATAATTAATTAATGCCGTACTCCACATGACCGATTCTACAACAAATGGTTTAAATTCAAATTTCTTATAATCCACCCTAGACTCTATCCGTCCATTGTAATATCCATTCCCGAGCTCAAGAGGCGCTCTTGCAGTCGTCATCAACTGCCGCTCTCCAGGGTTAAATTGCTTTAGATCAAATTGATCATGATATATATTAAAACCTACCACTCCAGTATTTTTAATTTTTTCCGAATTTAATAAAATATCATTTAACTTGCTGAGTGTATCATCTAACATTGGATATGCATCATGATGCATATATAAAATCCACTCAATACCATGTTTGTCATAAAAATATTGGAGTGCTTGGTCAAGATTATCTTGCATTGTCGTGCTATTGCAGTCTATAAATTCTATTTTATATTTTTTGCAAATTTTCTGTCCTATAAGTCTTAACTCTCTTTCACTTTGTAAATCTATATTTAATATAGGAATTCCAGAATAATCATGCATCCCCCTCCACTCCTCCACCATAGAATAAGTATTTTTAGTGGCTATTAAAATCCCAAATTTATTGTTCATCATAATCTTATAATTCTTTTAACTATTATATTCCCTATACCACACCGCAAAATTCTCCACACCCTGCTTAACACTCATACTTGGCTTGTAGCCAAACTGCTCTATTAAGTCATCTACATCTGCGTAAGTATCTGGCACATCGCCAGGTTGGAGTGGTAGCAGTTCTTTTTCTGCAGTTTTACCGAGTGAAGTTTCTAGTGCTTTAATATAATCCATCAGCTCTACTGGATTGTTATTGCCAATATTATAAACTCTGTATGGTGCACTAGAGGTTGCAGGATCTGGGTTGTTGCTATCCCAGTCTGGACTGGGTAGTGCCGGTCTATCAAGTACTCTAATAATACCTTCGACAATATCATCAATGTAGGTGAAGTCTCTACGGTGTTTACCGTAGTTAAACACCGTAATTGGTTCATCATTCATAATAGCTCTGGTGAACTTTTGTAGTGCCATGTCTGGTCTATCGTATGGACCATATACGGTGAAGAATCTTAGCCCTGTAGTCGGTAGATCATACAAATGAGAATAAGTATGTGCCATTAGCTCATTAGCCTTTTTAGTAGCAGCATACAAACTTACTGGGTGATTAACCGCATCATGAGTTGAGAATGGTTGCTTGGTATTTAGACCATAGGTAGAGCTTGATGATGCATAAACAAGGTGCCCTACTTTATTGTGTCGACACCCTTCTAAAATGTGAGCAAAGCCTACTAGATTAGTATCAATGTAAGCTAATGGATTCTCAATAGAATATCTAACACCTGCTTGTGCTGCTAGATTAACTACTCCTTCAAACTGATGATCTTCAAATAGTTTAGTCATAGCCTCACGATCTTCAAGATTCATTCTAATGTGTGTGTAGTTAGAATGATCAGCATGTCTTGCTAGACGAGATTCTTTTAGAGCTGGGTCATAGTAATCATTATGATTATCTATACCTACTACTGTATCACCTCTATCCAATAGTCTGATTGAGAGTGCTGAGCCAATAAAGCCTGCTGAGCCTGTTACCAGTACTTTCATATAATTAACTTAATTACCATTAAACAAATCTCTAGTGTAGACCTTATCCCTCACATCTCTTAAGTCATGCGACATGCGGTTAGCCACAATCAGATCAGATAGTTTTTTAAATTCATCCAGATCTCTAATTATTTTTGAATGAAAGAACTCATCTTCTTCGATTATTGGCTCATAGATGATTACTTTAATGCCCTTGGCCTTAATGCGTTTCATAACACCCTGAACAGAGGATGCTCTATAGTTGTCAGAGCCACTTTTCATAATCAACCTATGCACACCAACTACTTTAGGATTCTTAGCTATGATTGAATCTGCAATAAAATCTTTACGAGTAGAGTTAGCGTCAACAATTGCGCTGATTAAGCTATTTGGAACATCTTGATAATTAGCTTTAAGCTGTTTGGTGTCTTTGGGTAAGCAATATCCACCATAACCAAAGGATGGGTTATTGTAATGATTACCAATTCTCGGATCTAGTCCAACACCTTCAATAATTTGTTTACAATCAAGACTATGTGCTTCTGCGTATGAATCAAGCTCATTAAAATATGAAACCCTCATAGCTAAATAAGTATTACTAAAGAGTTTAACTGCTTCTGCTTCAGTGGAGCCTGTATACAGAACATCGATATTCTCTTTGATAGCACCCTCTTGTAAAAGGCCTGCAAATACACGGGCTCTATCTGACTTCTCACCGACAATAATGCGTGAAGGATGAAGGTTGTCATACAATGCCGACCTCTCTCTTAAGAACTCTGGCGAGAAGATGATATTATTGACATTAAACTTCTCTTTAATACTTTGAGTATAGCCAACCGGCACGGTTGACTTAATAATCATCACTGCACTAGGGTTAATATCAATCACGTCTTGAATAACCGCTTCTACTGAAGAGGTGTTAAAGTAGTTGCTAGTGGTATCGTAATTAGTTGGTGTGGCAATAATGACAAAATCTGCATTCTTATAGGCTAATCCTTTATCAAGTGTAGCGGAAAAGTTAAGATCTTTATTGCTTAGAAAATCTTCAATCTCAGTGTCCGCTATTGGGGAGATTTTGTTGTTAAGTTGTTCAATCTTCTCAGGGACGATATCAAGAGCAATTACCTCATGATTTTGAGACAAGAGCATGGCGTTAGAAAGCCCTACGTAGCCGGTGCCGGCAATAGTGATTTTCATGATAATATCTCTTTTAAAAATCTAATTTCACTCATTAGACCAACCTGACTATTTCCCACAAAAAAACCATTCTCATGTAAGTAATCAGCATTTATTAACTCTTTGTGCACTTCATAATCAAAAAACCTCATTACTTCATTTCTTGTAAAGTTTCCTGTAACAATAGGCCTGCAATCAATCTTGTTTTCTTGTAGTTTATTAATCACATCTTTTCTTTTTAGGCTTGATCCTGGCTTGATGATTAAAGAGAAGCCAAACCACGAGCTGTTATCAATATCTTTTTGTATTAAAAAATCTGGATGCTCGCTGAATAGCTCAACAAATAACTTTGCATTTTCTCTTCTTTGTTTTAAAAAAGAAGGGAGCTTTTTAAGCTGCTCTACGCCAATAGCGCCACTCATTTCAACAGGTCTTACATTGTAGCCTGGTAAAACAAACCTAAATGATTCCTCAAACCAGTCATCACTTTTATTAGACACATGGTTTTGTTGCGGAAGATTTCGAGTCCAGCCGTGTGCTCTTAACGAGAGTAACACATGATACAGCTCTTCATCATCCGTAGTGACAAACCCACCTTCCATTGTTGCCATATGATGCGAGAAGAACGTTGAGAATGTTCCTACAATACCAAATGTTCCAGTTTGCTTGCCATTGTATTCAGCACCCATTGACTCACAGTTATCTTCAAAGATAAAAATATCTTTATCTTTGGTAAGATTGTTGATAACATTAAAATCATTTGGGTTGCCAAGTAGGTTTACCACCATAATCATCTTGGTATCATTGGTAATCGCAGATTCAAGCGCTTCTAAATCATAATTCAAGGTATCTAGATCAATGTCAACAAACTTCAGCTTTAGTCCGTATTGTTGCAGTGGGAAGTAAGTGGTAGACCAAGATACTGCTGGTACTATTACTTCATCACCCCTTTTAAGCATTGGATTTTTTGTGTAGAAAAGTGCTGCAGTTGCAATTAAGTTGGCAGCTGATCCAGAGCTAACCATAACGCAATATTTTCTATTGATAAACTTGGCAAAGCCTTTCTCAAATTGAGCAACACTATCGCCCATACTATAAATATCTTTGTCTATAACTGATTGTATAGCCTGAAGCTCTTTTTCATCCCAAGAATTGGTAGCTAGCGGGTAATTACTCACTTACTAACCTCATTTAAAAAATAATCATAGGTTTTTTGAATGCCCTGCTCTAGAGATGTTTGGTAGTGCCAGCCAAACTTCTTTAACTGGGTATCATCAATTAATTTTTGCTGCATGCCAGTTGGTCGTGATAAATCATGAGTAAATTCTCCTTGGTAGCCGATTGCGTCAGCTATTTTCTGATAGTATTCATTAATTGTGTAATCATGACCTAGGCCAACATTAATGTTTTGTGGCATTGCTTCAAAGTTATCAATAGCATAATACACAAAATCAGCAAAATCAGCTGTGTACATAAACTCCCTCTTTGCTAGGCCATCTCCCCAAATATCAATAGACTTTAAATTGTTATTTTTAGCGTCATTAATTTTCCTAATAACTGCAGGAATCATATGAGAATTCTCAGGATCAAACTTATCATATTTACCGTATAGATTGCAAGGTATGACAGTTTTATATAAAAATAACTCATCCTCTCTATTTATATATTCACAAAGCCTAGTGCTAGCCACTTTGGCAATAGCGTAGCCTTCATTGGTAGGCTCAAGCTCACCTTTTAAAATAAGATCTTCTGATAATGGGCTTTGAGCATCTCTTGGGTACATGCATGAGCTACTAAGATTCATAAATCGCTTCACTTCATGTGTTTTAGAGGCCATCAAGATATTAAGCCCCATTTGCATGTTATCAACTAAAAACCTTACAGGCTCTGCCATATTGGCTTGAATGCCGCCAACAATACCTGCAGTGTGAATCACCATATCGGGATGATATATGCTCATATATTTATCAATACTTGAAGGGTCCAGCAAGTTTAGCTCTTTGCTAGTTGGCGACAATATTTCATGCTTAGAAGCAGCAACATTCTCAACAATGTTACTACCAACCATTCCTCGAGAGCCTGTTATAAGGATTTTCATATAAAATCAGATTTGATTATTCTTTAGTAACATGCAATTCATAGCCGTGTTCTTTAAGTAATGCATGGCGCTTAGCTTCTTTTAAATCTTCACGAACCATTTCAGCACACATTTCTTGCACGGTAATCTCTGGCACCCAGCCTAATTCATCTTTAGCTTTCTTTGGGTTTCCTAAAAGTGTTTCAACCTCAGCCGGTCTAAAATAACGCTTATCCACTCTAAAAACAACATCTCCAACCTTTAGTGAAGGTGCATCATCACCTTTAATAGATTCCACAATACCAATTTCATCAAGACCACCTCCTTCAAAACGAATACTAACACCTAACTCTAGTGCAGACCACTCAATAAACTGGCGTACAGAATATTGCACGCCAGTAGCAATACAAAAATCATCAGGAGTTTCTTGTTGTAACATCATCCATTTCATGCGAACATAATCTTTAGCGTGACCCCAATCACGAAGAGCATTGATATTACCCATATACAAGCATTCTTCTAAGCCTTGTGCAATATTAGAAAGACCTCTTGTGATTTTACGAGTGACAAAAGTCTCGCCTCGTCTAGGAGATTCATGATTAAACAGGATGCCATTGCAAGCATACATACCGTAAGATTCACGATAATTAACTGTGATCCAATAGGCGTACATTTTGGCTACTGCATAAGGTGATCTTGGGTGAAATGGCGTGGTCTCGGTTTGAGGGATCTCTTGCACATCTCCAAAAAGCTCGGAAGTAGAGGCTTGATAAAAACGAGTTTTCTTTTCTAATCCTAAGAATCTAATTGCTTCTAGAAGTCTTAATGTGCCAATTGCCACAACATCAGCCGTATATTCGGGCACTTCAAAACTCACTGCAACATGTGATTGTGCAGCTAAATTGTAAACTTCATCTGGTTCAACCTCTTTTAATATTCGAGTAAGATTTGAACTATCCGTTAAATCTCCATAATGTAGAAACAAGCTTGGATTCTTCTTATGGGGATCTTGGAAGATATGGTCAATACGCTGGGTATTAAATGATGAGGCTCTACGTTTAATACCATGCACTTCATAGCCTTTTTCTAGCAAGAACTCTGCAAGATAAGAGCCATCTTGGCCAGTAATTCCGGTAATTAACGCGACTTTTTTATTTGTCATATTATTTCCTAAAAAAATCCTTTGTATATTTATGTACTTGTTTACTTTCTAATAATTCATCAATAGTAAACCATTTGTATTCACTGTGTTGCTCGGCTGGTAAATCTGGAGTCTCTTCCATCTCATACTCATAAGCAATATTCACATAGTGTGTTGAGACATTTTCATAGAGACTATCATCATAAAAATGCTCGAACACGCCCATAAACTCTGGTGTAGATTTTAAATCAATATTGAGTTCATTTAAAGCTACTCTTGCCATTGCATTGTCAATGGTTTCATTCTTATTAATTCTGCCACCAATTGAAAAGAAATAACCTTGTGCGGGTTTATTAATTCTCTTGCCTAATAATATTTTATTACCTTTCTTTATTAAAATATCAATAGAAATCAGTGGGGTCGAATCAACAACGGTTTTAAATATTTGATCGTCCAACATTAATCTTTAACCCTGCCATAGATATCTTCAAAACGAACAATGTCATCTTCACCCAAATAAACACCACTCTGCACTTCTATTATTTCAAGAGGCTTATCAGTGCGGTTTTCTAAGGAATGCCTTACTCCAATCGGTATATAGGTCGACTGACCCTCGCCAAGAGTTAACACCTCTTCACCATTGGTGGCAGTGGCCTGGCCTCTGACAATAACCCAATGTTCTGCACGTTTATGATGCATTTGAAGAGAAAGCTTTACCCCTGGGTTTACATGCAGTAATTTACCTTGCCCAGACTCACCCCCATCTCTTGGGAGAGCTCTCTTTAAGTGCATTCAGGGTTTGATTCTAGTCTACGAAGCAGATCAAGACGTATATCTCGTTTATTCATTAGTGCAGAAAAAAAATAAAAGTCAAATATTAGGCACGCTACCGCAATATCTTGCAAATATATTTGCAAAAAAAAATCTTTCAAACGCTATCTTATCATTAATATTAGTTCATGTTCAACAATTGAACAAACTTTGTTTATCAATAACAATACAATTTACATCTATTACTTAAAGTCTCTTATCTTTTTTGTGTTTCTTGTATTTACTAATAAACGATGCTCTATAATTAAACAAAATTTAATAAACTATGATGTATAACAAAATAGATTTCAACAATAAAACTATTCTAATTTTAGGTGGTGCAGGTTTTATAGGAAGTAATTTGGCTTTTTATTTTCAAGAAAACTTCCCATACTCAAAAGTTATTGTATTTGACTGCTTTAGAAGTGAAGAAATTTTTCCTAATGGCAATCTTAAAAGCTTTGGGCATTATAATAATCTGATTGGTTTTAAAGGTGAAGTTATTTGTGGCAATATTAATAATCAAACTGACTTAGCATTATTAGGTGATTACAAGTTTGACTATATTTTTCACCAGGCAGCAATTTCTGACACTCGTGTTTATGACCAAGAAATAATAATGAAAACGAATGTAAATTCATTTTATGATTTATTGGCAATAGCAAAAAAAAATAAGGCTGTGATGATTTATGCAAGTTCAGCAGCCACATATGGTAATCTACCTTCTCCACAAACCGTAGGTAAAGAATGTCCAGAAAACCCTTATGGTTTTAGCAAATATATTATGGATCAAATTGCTAATCGATATTCAATAGAAAATCCAGATTTGACAATAGTTGGATTAAGATTTTTTAATGTTTATGGGCCAAGAGAGTATTACAAAGCCAATACATCATCTATGGTAATCCAGCTTGGACATCAAATTTTAGATGGAAAGATTCCTCGTTTGTTTAAAGGATCAGATCAGATTTCTCGAGATTTTATTTATATTGATGACGTTTTGCAAGCCAGTATCAAGGCTTGCGATCCTAAACAAAATGGCACTTTTAACGTAGGAACAGGAGTTTCGAGAAGCTTTCAAGATATTGCTGATATTCTACAAAAGGAACTGGGAACTGATTTTGGTACAGAATATTTTCCCAACCCTTATGATGGCTACCAAATGCATACTCAAGCAAATATTAACACCTCAAAAGATAACTTGGACTTCGAACCAAAAGTATCATTAGAACAAGGAATTAAATCCTACATTTCTGAAATTAAACGCTTACATGAAACTGAAATTTTATGATTAATCTACAAAATAAATCCCCTAAATTATTGGTTATCGGCGACTTAATTATTGATCAATACCTCTGGGGTTCTTGTGAACGAATTTCACCTGAAGCACCCGTTCAGGTAATCAATATTGACCGTGAAAGTGTGGTTTTGGGTGGCGCTGGAAATGTGGTTAATAATCTTAAAAAACTAGGTGCTCAAGTAGATGTTATTAGTGTGTCAGGAAATTGTGAGATTTCTAATGAACTAAGAAGTCTACTATCTGATATTGAAGTCGACACAAAATACTTAATTACTCAGAAAAATCGCGCAAGCTCAAAAAAATCTAGAATTATTGTCTCTCAACAACAGGTGGTTCGCTTTGACCGAGAAAGCACAGATGACATTAATTTAGATTCTCAAAATACTATTATTGAAACTTTTAATAAGATAGTTAAAGACTATGAAGTCATACTACTCTCCGATTATGGTAAAGGAGTACTTACCAACCAATTAACTCAATCTTTAATTAATATTGCAAAAAAACAGAATAAAAAAGTGTTAATTGATCCTAAAGGTATAAATTATTTGAAATATAAAGGCGCATATTTACTTACTCCAAACAAAAAAGAAGCAAGTGAAGCAACGAAAATTAATATTGTAGATGATGAAAGTTTAACTGATGCAATTCTAAAGCTTAAATCGATTTGCGACCTTGATGTACCCCTAATAACTCTTAGTGAACATGGTGTAGCAATTTATGATGACGAACTACGTATTCACCCTACAATTGCTAAAGAAGTATTTGATGTAACTGGCGCCGGTGATACAATCCTTGCTTCACTAGGTTTTGCCCTAGCTTGTGGATTAAGCATTAATGAAGCAGTTAAGTTTTCTAATCTCGCTGCAGGCGTTGTAGTTGGCAAAATTGGAAGCGCTACCGCTTCACTAAATGAGATTATTGAATATGAATCAAGCGTAAACAAATCTACTAGTGATAAACATATTAAATCTATTGATGAAATTACTCTTTTAATGAAAGATTTAAAAGCAAGAGATAAAAGAATTGTTTTTACAAATGGCTGCTTTGATTTGCTTCATGCTGGACATATTAGTTTTTTAGAAACTGCTAAAAGTTTTGGAGATGTTTTAATTCTAGGGCTTAATTCTGACCGATCGGTAACTTCACTAAAAGGTAAAGAACGCCCTATTAATATACAAACAGATAGAGCATATATACTAGCTGCTCTTGAAGTGGTTGATTATGTCGTAATCTTCGACGAGGATACACCTTATGAATTAATTAAAGCAATAAAACCTCATACTTTAGTTAAAGGTGGAGACTACAAAGGAAAAGAAATTGTCGGACAAGATATCGCTGATGAATTAAAATTAGTCGAATTTGTTGACGGCAAAAGTTCAACTCAAACTATTGAGAAAATTAAACGAAATAATTAACTATGCAATCAATCATCAAACAAGAATTCAATGAACATATAAAAGTTAGTACAGAGACAATAAAATCTATTAACAAACCAATTGAAATTGCTTCAAATCTTTGTATTGATTGCCTTAACAAAGGCAACAAAATTTTATTATTTGGAAACGGTGGAAGTGCAGCAGATGCTCAGCACATTGCAGCTGAAATAGTTGGTAGATATAAAATCGAACGTAAGGGTCTAGCTGCTATAGCTCTCACTACAGATACATCAGCGATTACTGCAATTGCTAATGACTTTGGTTATTTACAGGTATTTAATCGCCAAGTTGAGGCTTTAGCACATGAAGGTGATGTAGTAATTGGCATTAGCACAGGCGGTAGTAGTCCCAATGTAATTAGCGCACTAAAACTTGCTAACGATATTGGCTGTAAAACTATTGGATTCAGTGGTAGAGGTGGAGGTGAGTTTAATGAATTGTGTGATGTTAACCTAATAGCAGTAACGGACAACACACCACGAATTCAAGAAATGCACATACTAATTGGCCACACTATTTGTCATTTGATTGATCAAGCTTTTGTTCAAAACTAATCTAAAGACTGAACAGCTTCCAAAACATTCTCGGCTTTAATAAGATTCATACAATCATGGTGCTTTAGTGGACAAGCACGTTTCATACAAGGCTGGCAATCTAAATTCTGCTTTACAATTTTGCTCTTTTCATTCATCCACTGCGAGGTTTCATCCTCTCTAGTAGGGCCAAAAATAGCAACGGTTGGTATTTGAAAACTAGCAGCTAAATGCATTGGTCCACTATCCCCAGTAATAAATAAATCTAAATTTGAAATATGTTCCACTAACTCTGAGATTGAGGTTTTTCCTGCTAAATTCTTATAATTAGAAATTCCTTTATCAACTAATATCTTTTCAATATCTGTTGCAATATCTTTTTCATTGGGCCCTCCAAAAATAAGAATGTCATATTGACCTGATAATTTGGCACCAACTTCAGCAAACTCTTCAGGATACCAACGTTTGGCCTCCCCATATGAAGCCCCAGGATTAATACCTACAATTGGTGTTGATTTACTTAAAAAAGTTTTATGATTAAGCCCAATATTTAATTTACCCGCTTTAAAATTTGTATTTAAACAATCATTAACAAAATGATTGTATTTTTCAACCTGATGACAATTTTGGTATATATTTCTTTCAAATTGATATTTATTCTTACTTGATATGAATAATTTAATCACTCTTGAACGAATTGAACTTCTAAACGAGAAATAAACATCAAATTTGCCCAAATTTTTTGCAATTTTGTAAAGAGATATGTAATTCTTTTTTAAAACCTCCACTTTAACAATTTCTGGATAATTTTTTAGCGCTTCAATTGAAATAGATGATCCAAGAAAAGTAATTTCAGGATTATCATAGTAATTTACTATATTTTCGATTGCAGGTGTTGCCATTACACTATCACCAAGCCAAGTAGGAAGTTCAATTAGGATTTTCATCAAACTCGCTTATAGTGTTTTTTACTTAAATCTATACTAAAAAGATTTTCCAGCTTAATCATCATTCGATGTTTTTTTTGTTTTTTAGTGGGTTTGTAATTTGGATCTACTTTATACAATCCAGATGCCTTAGGCAGCCAATCTTCAATAATTTCTGGATGGGAGCCTAGAAATTCCTTAATAATGGATTGATCCATTTTAGAATAGTCAACTTTAACAGGATTTTTACCCCAATACTTTTGAACTTTATAACTCTTGAGATTCATTTGATCTTCACTTCGAACCCAGCCGTAATGATAACAATTAACGCCTGTATGTTTTGCTCTTGGATATCTTCCTTTTTTATTACTATTTAAGACTAACCAAAATAATCCATCTGGAGCGTATGACCTAAGTGAGTTTTTGATAATCCTAACCTCCGAACGATACCAACCAGGTGAATCAAGATAGCTATTTGGATTGCCATAAAAGTGATAAAAATCAAAGGCTAGCGCCTCTACATTTGGATCATTTAAATGCATTTTCATTGATTCCCTGATTTGTTCTAGATCATTTTCATGATAGATCTCATCCCCTTCGATATAAAATGCCCAGTCACCTGAACAGTTATATTGTGCAATCATTTTTTGTTGGCCGTAGACAAAGCCACGTTCCTGCATTTTATCGTTCCATTTAGACTTAATGATACGAATTTTTGAGCTAGGAATTGACTTAACCATTAATAATGTGTCATCTTCACTTTCACCCACATTGATAACAAATTCATCCACGATGGCTAAAATAGACTGAATAGACTGTATAAATGGATAGCCTAAAATCTGACCATTTTTGATAAATGTAAACGCGCTAACTTTCATTACTTTCTATTGAATTGATTCCATTTTCACACCACTGAATATGTTTATTAATTGTATTTTGCAAAATTAAATTATTCCTATCTAATGACATCTTTGTATTTTCATTGTGCCATAAATGAAATTGTATCGCATTAAAACGAATATTTCTTCTTTTAATACCGCTATTTTGCAAACGGACAACGAATTCACTATCCTCTCTACCCCAACCTTCAAATTCATTGTTAAAACCGTTTATATTCAAGCAATCCTGTCTAAAAAATGACATATTACAAGACCTGATACCCCGCAAATAATTCGTTTTATTTGAAAATATTATTGATAATAATTTTGAATGAATAGCATTTTTTCTATTTTTTAAACCTCTTGAGAAAAAAGAAATTATTAACTCTTTTTTATGAAGAATCTTTTTTGTTATATCTTTAGACAATAACACTCTTGAACCCTGAGAAAAATATCCGGTTTTTGCATTATCTAAATGATCTTGAATAAATTTAGGATGCAAAATCATATCTCCATCAATTAAAATAATGTAATCACCAATTGATTTTAATATGGCCTTATTTCTTGACTTAGCGGCTCTAAAACCAATGTCTTCTTGCCATGAATGAATAATGTTTAGCTCTGAATCTTGTTGAAAGTCAGTAATAAGCTCTTGCGTCTCAAAAACACTTCCATCATCTGCAATGACAACTTCATCAGGTATTTTTGTTTGATTCTCAATACTTTTTAATACCAACTCTAAAGATTCAGGCCAATTATAGGTAGTAATAATAAGACTAAGACGCATTCACTTAAGTTTATTAGATAAAATATGATGGAATTATAAGTTATTTATATATATGAATCTCGTCCATGAAAAAACAATCACAATTTTCTCATGTTTCTAATTTTATCAAATATAGTAAAATTGTTGTTTAAGAATTATAATTTATAAAGCACTCAAAAATCTATGAAAATTTCTGTTTACATCATTGCATTTAACGAAGTGGAGAAGATTCGTGACTGTATTAATAGTATTTTATGGGCTGATGAAATAGTTGTTGCAGACTCTCATAGTACTGATGGTACAAGTGAAATAGCCCAAGAACTTGGGGCCAAAGTTGTTCATATTCCTTTTAATGGCTATGGAGATTTAAGAAATCAAGCTATTAGTCATTGCACTGGAGATTGGATTTTCAGCCTTGATTCAGATGAGAGATGCACAATAGAAGTGCGCGATGAAATTATTGCACTTATTGATAACGCTCCATTAGAAATTTATCGAGTTCCAAGAAAGAATTTTTTTATGGGAAGATGGATTAAATATTCTGGCTGGAACCCTAACTATAGACAACCTCAGCTTTTTAAAAACGGAAAAATGAGTTACACTATGGAATCTGTTCATGAAGGATACATCAGTCATAGCAATAAGGAAATTGGAACTATAAGCAATATAATTTGGCAATTTCCTTTTAAAAACACTGAGGAAATAATCCATAAAACTAATCGTTACTCCAGCCTAGGTGTTAAAAAATTACAGGGAAAGGGGGTGAATGGAAGTGTTTTAAAAGCATTTCTACATGGATTTTGGTCTTTTATTAAGCACTATATATTTAAACTTGGTTTCTT
>Ga0209482_1000370_pt1 | contig 39821 bp, 39 predicted proteins | sample CoawatmetaG10DNA_FD_187512 | JGI IMG/M metagenome (GOLD analysis project Ga0209482, IMG submission 187512) | Marine microbial communities from the West Antarctic Peninsula - Coastal water metaG104-DNA (SPAdes) (version 2) | ecosystem: Environmental > Aquatic > Marine > Coastal ...
TAAGAGACATATGGAAAGATACGACAGAGAAGGACGCGCTTATCGGTGTATCAATGACAGGGATAGGGAGTGCCGCTGTGCTGCAGTTGGATATGAAGGAAGCTGCAAATATAGTAAAACGAGAAAATACAAAGACAGCTAAAGCTATTGGTATTAATCCAGCAGCTAGATGTACAACCGTGAAGCCTGCTGGGACGACATCTCTGGCATTAGGAACTTCATCTGGTATTCATGCATGGCATGCTGATTATTATACGCGTAGAATTAGAGTTGGTAAAAACGAGTCTATGTATAAGTATTTAATAAGCAACCACCCTGAATTAGTTGAAGATGAGTTTTTTAGACCTCATGACACAGCTGTTATTAGTATACCACAAAAAGCACCTAAAGGTTCTATAATGAGAAATGAATCACCATTTGATTTATTTGAAAGAATAAAGAAGGTTGCTCAAGAGTGGATAGTGCCTGGTCACAGGAAAGGATCTAATACTCATAATGTTTCTGCAACTGTTAGTTTAAAACAAAACGAATGGGATCAAGCAGGAAGATGGATGTGGGAGAACAGAGATCATTATAATGGTTTATCTGTATTACCTTATGATGGAGGTAGTTATACTCAAGCACCATTTGAGGATATAAGCAAAGTAAACTATGATACAGCTATGCTACATCTTAAAGATGTTGATCTTAGTAAAATCGTAGAAACAGAAGATGAAACAGATCTTGCGGGAGAATTAGCTTGTGCAGGTGATAATTGTGAAATTAAATGAGAAAATTAGCAATAATTGGAGGTCTTAGCTTAATGACAGCTGGGACTTCATATATGATGTGGCATCCTCATGCACCACAGTTTGATTTAAATCCTAATACATTAGCTATAGCTACTGGAGGATTTTTTGTAGCTGTAGGAATTACTTATAAATTTTAAAATAAATGATATGTGCGGACTTTGTCTAGGCGGTATTTGTGAATACTGTAACAATTAAAATATAAAAAGGGGAGGTCATTACGACTTCCCCTTTTTTGGTTACAGGAACTTTGGGTATGGTGCCCAGTTTTTTTTGTTCCTTTATCTTAAAACTTTTTTCTTTCTACGTCTTGAGGTATTTAATATTCCAGTTCTACTGTATCCACCCTTTTTACCTTTATACTTAGGTTTAGGTTTTATTTGCCATTCTGGCCAGCCTAACAACATAGCTATACTTTCCCAAGTTTCAGTATCTTCAGCTAACGCAGCGTCAATATTATTTACTTTATTATAAACCCTATCAATAGGTAAATTTGTTGTGGCAGATATTACTTTACCAGCAGCCTCGTAAGCTGGATTATCTAAAGCAAATCCTTTATCAAATATTTCTTTTCTACGTTTCTTACTATCAAACATCCAAGCTGCTTGTCTTATTTTAGACACCTTGCTGCTTATTGGTGGAGAAAATTGTAACAACTTGTATACTGAATCTACATATTCAGGTCTTGTTCTACCAGATCTTTCATATAAATCTAATAAAAAGTTTTTACCTACAGACACTGCTGATCCAGCTATACCTAATCCTCTTAGTATAGAGTCAGCCATACCATTAGCTACATCTACGTATTTTTCTTGTTTTTCTTCATCATCTTTTTCATCATCACCAAACCCAAGCATTGTTACAGCTTGCTGAAGCACATTAAATATCATATTCTGAACAGCTGTATAATATATTATTTTACTTATATTGCTTTTTCTATCACCTCTACCATTTATTAAATCTTGATAAGCTCTTTTAGTTAGTCTACCGTATTGCATTGGCGTATTGGCAAATGCTAATAAAACTCTACCTAAGCTACTAGCTTGTTGTTGTGATACTTTATCAGGTCTAGAAGATTGTTGAGACTCTTCTGATATTTCTCTAAAATCAGTAAAAGCTTTAGCTTCAGCCTCGGATTTGTTCATTCCTTCAGATAAATAAGTATTAACTCTATTTCTATAAAAAGTAGCACCACCTGAAGCAATAGCAAAACTATCAGCTATCTGTGTAGGTAAAAAACCCTTCTTTAATATATAGTTTAAAACAGCTCTAGCTTTGTTCTTAGATGTTTTAGCAGCATCAGCTATCTCTGACTCTGATACATTTATTTTAAGTCCATTACGTCTGTCTACTAAAAAGTCAGAGTTCATTAACATTTTAAAATCAGACCAATATTGCGGTTGGTTAGCAAAAGCTTTTCCAGCAGAATATAAATTGTTATCACTTAAATTAACAAAGTTTATTGATGATATTAATTGAAGAACAGCTGATCTAGTATTAAAAAACATTATAGCACCAACAGAGCCATTTATCCAGTCTAATACCTTATCACTCATCCTATTACTACCTTGTATTCTATTCTTACCAGTCTTCATTCTGGTTAACATGTTTTCTAAAGCTTCTCTATAATTACTTCCATGTATAGCTTCTAACTTATTTAAATTATCTTTACTAAATATAGCATCGACATTTTGCTGCCATTGTTGTAAATATCTAGGTCTTTTAACATCATTTAAGCCTTCAATAAGATCTGTAGTTATAGTTCCAGCTAACCAACTTTGAGAAGGATTAGGATAACCATCTTCTTTATTTATCTTAATTAATTCTTCGGCAAAAGTTTTTAGTTTTTCATTGCCTTCAATAATTTTCTTAGCGTCTGCTACGTCTCTTTTAGAAGCTCCTGGTACTTCTACGCCTTGTAAATCCCATATATACATACGCAAAGCTTGCTCGTTAGTGAACCCATCAAAAGCTTCTTTTTGCAAATCTTTAGGAACATCCATATTCTTTTTTAAAGCTTTAAAATCAGCCATTAATTGAACTCTTGAAGCTGCTAAACTTTCCATAGCTTTAGAAAAAGGATTAAACAAATTGTCTTTAAAAAACTTCATCTGAGCATCTCCAGTTTTGCCCTTGCCTAGTATTGGATATATAAGACCTAGCATATCTTCTGCAGAAAAAGGTATCCAAAATTTACGTTTACCTCTTTGACTGCCTATTTGTTTTGCTCTAGCTTCTGAAAATGTTTTTTCTCTACCAATACCCTCTGTTTCTTCTATTATTCTATTAAAGTCTTCACTTAAATTTTTGCTAAATTTAGGTCTTGCTTGTTGTACTTTAGATTTAACATCTAATACTGACATTGCTTTTTTCACTGCAGCTACATTAGCCATAGCATCATCAGCAAAATAAAAATCATTATAGCCTTCAGCTGCTTTACCAACTAACCACTGTGCTTTAGCTTCACCAGTTGACTTACCTAATCCTATTATATTTTGTTTTTTAAATTCTACTCCTTGTGATTTTAAAAACTCATATATAGCATCTTGAGCTTCAGGCGCTCTAGCAGTTAATACAAATAAATCTTCATTACCTCTAGCTGCTTTTATTTTTTTAGCTATATCTAATAATGGCCCAGGCTTTCCTTTAGTTACTTTATTAAACTCTGAAAAATCAAATTTGTATCCTTGTTCTAATAACTCTTTACCTTGTTTAGCAAACTCTTCAGCATTTAATTTACCTTTAGTTCCATCAGGAGATGTATATAGTACATTACTCTTAGTAAGAGCTAATGTATCGTCAAAGTCAAATACTCTAATTTTTTTAACAGGTTGATTTAGCGAGTTAGCTATATCCAAAGCTTTGTCTGTTTTGCTAAACTGCTTAAGCATATCATCATTAGTCATGTCTTTAGAATCTATAACTTGACTGTCATTAGCTTCTTGCTTATTAGCTTTTATAGCCGCTTGCTCATCTTTATAAGCCTTGTTTAAGTCTTTACCTTTAACTGATTTTTTAAATGAAGTAACATTACCTTCTTTATCAAATTGCGGAGTATAAACAGTCATTTCAAAAGGAAACTTACCATAAGTAGTAGGGTTATAATATCTATCAAACCTACTTGTAGAGTTTTGAGGTATACTAGACTTGTATCTTATATTAATAGCTTTATCCATTAAGTCAGGTATAACACTAGTGCTAGAATCTTTAAACTTTTGTTTTAATTCAGTTTCTGTAATATCACCATTAACAAACTGAACCAAGTAATTTTGCATAACCTTCACGGGTGGATTATGCTCGTAAGTATAATCTGAAGGTTTTTTACTTTCACCTAGTGCTATACTATCTATATAATATGCAGATCTAAGTATAGCTGTCATATCACCTACAGTTGCAGCTAGAAACATACCAAGATCATTAGTAGTTACATCTGCTTTAGTTCCTTTATTATCTTTATACCATTTTAATTCTCTTATAATAGCATCTTGATTACTAGTGGCGTCATTGTAACTTAAAAGTAAACTTTTATTACTTAATTTACCATCTTTTATAAACTCTTTTAGGTATTTATTTTTAGCAGCTGTAGATTGTGGAGCTCTTTTTGTTATTATTTTTTCACCATCATAAACAAGTTTGTTATTAGCAAGCTTTAATTTGTTTTCTGTATCAAAAGGTTTTAATAAGACATTGAAAAACTCTGTTTTATTATTAAACAAGCCAAATCTTAAATCAGAACCTCTACCAGATTTCTTGCCTTCAACTAGTTTCCATACACCATCAATTTGTTTCCATGCGTGATTAGGTAATCCACCTATTTTAGCTGCAGAAGTAAAAGTTTGTTCAAAGTGTTGTACAACATATTGAAAAAACTCAGCATCATTATTAAACTCTTGCTGTAAGTCTCCAAAATACTCACTCATTAAGCTTAAATAACCTAGAATTTGATCTTCTTTTCTAAAGTTTATACCTTCTTTACTTATACCTAAGTTTTCTTTTATTGAATCTACATCTGTTTGTTCATCAAAAGATCTATATAAATACTCGTTAAGTTGAAATTTATCAGGTTTTTTACTATCGTATAATGTTTTAGGAGCTTGATCAACTATATCTTTCCAAGAGTCTACTATTTCTCCCCTTATACTTAGTGGTTTTGTACCTTTTTTGTTATATAAAAAAGTATCATAAGCTAACCTAAAAGCTGTGTCAGGAGTAATACCTTTAGTAGCTAATAACTCTATAAACATTGGAAGATTGGCTAAGTATGTTGCTTTTTGATCTTCATTTAATTTACCATAGGTAGTACCTAAATTTTCAGCAGCAAATAATTTTTCTTTTGTACTCTTGCTGAACAACTGAGGCGGTATACCATCTCTAAGAGTTCTTAATGCTTCTATAGCTTCGCCATCTTGTATTAATTGTTCTCTAATTTCTTGACTAGATATTACTTGATCAAAGTTTCTTACAAAACCTTTTAATATATCACTTACGCCACCTTTTTTAGAGGGAACTTTTTGATTCCAATTGTTTTGATCTTTACCTGTAATACCAAAAGCTTCTTTAAATTCAATGTCTGATATATTAGGTTTTTTAATTTGAACTTCTAAACCAGCTCCAGTTTTAGATCTAACACTACGTTTGTTGTAAAATTTTTCTAATAATTTATTTACAACACCTGTAGCTTTAAAATCACTAGTATATCCTTCAATTAAAGAAACTTTAGCTACATCCGTGTTTGAATTAATAAATTTTTGTATAGCTAACATTTCAGCTTTATTAAGATCAGAGTTTTTACTTATCTTATTAAATATGGACTTGCCTAGCTCTTCATCTCTACCTATCATTATAGATAACTCTTCAAGAGCTGTGCCTTTTAATTGCTTTATGTTTTTAGCTTTTAATGATTTAGCTTTTGATCTAATAGATTTAACTACCTTGTCTATATCGTAAACTTTAGGTAACTTCTCTCTAACTTTAATACCTTCTCTCTCATCTTGTCTTACTTCTCTTTCAGTTCTAGTGTCTCTCGATGTTTCTTCTTCAGCTGCTATCTGCTTTGTATCTTCTGTTATTCTTATAGTTTGATCTTCGGCTGATCTAACACCTAACTCTGTAGCTAATGTTTTTAACTCTAACATACCTTTATTAGCAATATACTGATTAAAAGGCTGTCTAGTTCCATTCCACTTTTTAATCCATTTTGATCCTAATATGCTATTTTTAGCAGAGTCTACATAAGACTTTCTTGTAATACCTGCTTCTTCTAAAATGTTTTTAGGTATTTTACTACCGTAAGAATTCCAAGCAGCTCCAGCAACTCTACCAGCTATTTTTTCAACTTGATCAGCTTTTATTACTTCAGCGTCTTCACCAACACTTTTTAACTCTTGTATTTTAGCTGGACTTTTAGAAAACTTTTTACCACCAGCCTCTGCTTCTTCTGTACCTAGTTCAGATATAGCTTCACTAAGTTTACCTTCTTTAACACTTTTATTATATTCTCTTAAGAAATTATATACATCTTTACCTGTTTCAAACTTGATCTTAGCAAAACCTGCTTTACGCAATATAGGTGTTAAAAAATCTTTTAATTTAGTAAATACATTTTCATCGTAAGCTATTTCTTTCTTAGCTACAGCATCAGAAAATAAAGTCAATGCCTCGTCAGGGTTTTGTGTCAAGTAATCGTCTGAATAAAGTCTATTACCTTTTTCATCTACCGCTTGCAGCTTACTATCAAGAACACTTAATTGGTTTTCGTTTAGCTGGCTTTTAAATTCTTGTACTAATTTAGTAGCATTTTTACCTTTTAACTCTTTATTAAGTATACCATGTAATAACTCGTGGCTACCAACAGATACAGCACCTGTTTCTTGAGCTACTTCTTCATTAATATATATAATTCCATCTTGTATAAAACCATCTGCCTCAGCTTCTGTTTTTCCAAATCTATCACCAAATTCTTTTTTAGAACCTACAGCTTCTGTTTTTAAACCAAACTTTTTACCTTCTGTTTCTGCAAATTTAACACTTTCAGCTACTTGAACCTTTCTATCTTCTTTAAATACATCACTTATAGTAGAACTTACCTCTTCTAATCTAGCGTCTATTTCTTTAATTCTTTTTTCTTGAGTTTTAGTTAAACTAGACTCATTAACTGCTTTTCTTTCGCCATCAAGAATTTCTTTTTCTTTTAATAATGCAACTACCTCAACCTCGTTTTCTCCTTTTAAATTTGCTCTTTTAGCTTTATTAGTAGCCGATTGTGTAGCTCTAAAATTCTTTTTAATAGCTTCTCCTTGCTCAGGAGTTATTTGAGTATTTTTAACTTGAGTATCTACTTGTTCATCTAATATCTTAGTAGAATTTTTTATTTGAGATATATTTAAATCAGCTTCAGTTACATTGGTTGACGGATCAAAAGCTTCAACTAAATTTTTGAATTCAGTATTTTTTAATTGATTATTTATTTTAACTCTATCAATGTTTGTGTTTATATTAAGCAATTGTTGCCCAGCAGTTAATGGTGCACTTCCTAATCCTGCAAAAGCTTCAAAACCTATTTCAGCTATGTCCATCTCTTGACCAGCCACCGCTCTACCAGCAACCTCACCTAAGCCACCACCCGCTATTTCTACAGCTCCTGTGGCTGCAGCACCAACTAAAGGTGCAGATCTAAAACCTGCGGAGGCTATTTTACCACCAACACCTTTTGCTAAACCCATGGTAGCAACTTCAACAGCTCCAATAGCTAAACCTCTACCACCAGCTTTTACTCTTAGATCATGCAATTTTTCTGGATCATCTAATATCGCTCTAATTTTTTCTTTTGTTAAATCACCACCTGCCTCTTCTTGTAATAACTCAGCAAATGTTAAACCAGTCTCCATAGCTGTCATACTACCAGTCATTAATCCAGTAATAGCACCAGCAACATTTCCAACAATAGGAACTGCAGTACCCACACCAAAACCAACAGCTCCAGCAGCAGCACTAGCCGCAGCCACTTGCTCAGATGTTCTTATAGAATTTAGTTGCCCAGATATAGAACTAACTAACATAGATGTTAAAGTTGTTGGATTATTCCAAGCACCTATTACAAAACCAGCCCATCCTCCACCTTCTTCTTCATATATCTTATTAAAAGATTTCATCTCGTCAGACTCCATACTTACTTCTGCAAGATTTTTATTAGCTTCTACAAACTTTAAAATTTCTTCATCTGTAGATTCACTTCCTTCATAGAATATATCTAAACTAGGATCAACTGATTTAGCTTGTTCTACACCTTGAGTCCAAGCCCTAGATATGTCACCAAAGAAATCTGTTACTGCATTTTTTCCAATACCAGGTATTTTTTCAATTGCAGTAAGTTTTTCACCTGACTCTTCTTCATCTTCTTTAATAGGTTCAATTTCAGTTTCTTCACTTATTATTAAATCATCTATACTATTAGTTTCTTCTACAACTTCTTCTACAGTGTCTTCTATTATTAAATCCTCTATACCGCTTTCTTGCATAATGTGTTATTTAATTTTAGATAATTTATTTTTACCGTCTATAGTTACTATCTTGTATCTAGCGCCATTGTAAACTACTGTATCCCCTTCATTTAATTTTTCGACGTCTTCTGCTTTTTTAACTTCTATTTCAGAAATACTTCCACCTCCTTGACCACGTGGAGCAGCGCTATTTACACTATTACCACTTTTAGGCTTTTGAGATCCAGGTCCTATGTATATAGGGTTTGGATAAGTTCTTCCGTTATGTTTAAAAGTCTTTTGATCTCCAGTAGGTTTTGGATTTACAGATTTATAAGCAGCTACAGCAGCTTCATTTCTACGTCCAGCATATATAGTTTGTTGATCTAAGTTAATACTTCCTTCATCAGCTAACGCAGCTCTTATACCTTCAGCAGTATTAGTTCCTGGAATTACATCACCTTGCTCGTCGATTATAGAACCTATAACTAATTCATTGTTTTTAGCTAATTCACTAGCAAATTTTGTTTTTTCTTCTTTAGTGTCTAGGTCATTGTATTCATCAAACTTATCATCATCCATAATACCTACTATATAGGTCTCGTCAATAACACTATAAGTTTTACCAACTGGATTAACTTCTGTTAAGGCGGCAGCTATTTCATTAGGATTACCAACTAACTCATTTGATTTTTCAGCATAAACATTATACCTTTGCTCTCTAGCTTGGTCAGTTAGGTTTGACTTTGTTGATCCAGTGTTTCCACTTCCAGGTTTTTTATACTTAGATCTACCAATAACCATTTTAACTCCGTCAACAGCAGCATTATCCTCAAGAGACTTATTAGCCATCCATATAGCTGCTTTTTCTCTTTGAGCTTTTATATTTAAATCAGTTTCAGACGCTGTAGAACCTTCCACATCCATCCAGTCGCTGTCTTCCCCCATCAAATCAGCCCAAACGCTTTGCATTCGTTCTTCATCATCTAAAATTCCTTTAAATTGATTAGCGTTAACCATTGAATCAACAGCTTTTTTTCTTTGTTCGCTAGTCATAAATTTAGTAGTAACCTCTTGATCTCCTACTTTTTTATTTTCAAACATAATTAAATCAGCATTATCTTTACCTCCAGGCTTAACAATATTATCATAAGCTACTTTTAAAGATTCAGATACATCAGGTACTTTTTTAAAATATTCTATACCGCTATTTTCTAAATTCAAAAGCTCTGTAACATTAATCATTGCTTCTTCTTTATCACCTGATTTAGGTCTAAAAAGTACTAATTCTCCTTTATTGTCTACTAAATTAACATCTCCTCCTTGAATTAAATCTAATAACAACTCTTGTTGATTTGTTGGAACTCTAGAGCTTATAGAACCAGGTTGTCCAGGCGGTATTTTTAAAGCTTCTTGTAATTGTTTAGCTTGTGCTGTTATTGGAACAACAGCATCTTTAAATTGTGTAACTTGATTATTTAAATAAGACAAAGTTCTATTGCCTTCCATTTGAGAAACAGAACCATCTTTCATGCCTTGTTTTATTTTAAAATATTTTTCCACTTGCCCATCAAAAAAACTATTTAAATTTTTATCAAATGTACCGTAACCAGTTTCTTTAATACCAGCAACTTTATCAAACATAGCTCTTTGCTCAGTATTTTGTGCTGCAAACAATTGCTCTTGACTTTGTCTTTGCAAAATATTATTAGCTATTATTTTTGCTGAATTTTTGTCAATTTCATTATTAAAACTTTTATTTCTTTCAACGAAATCATCAAACAAGCCATTAGTTACTTTTTGAGGATTTGCATAAGCACCTTGCTTTCTTCTAGCTGAAGGTAAACCTCCTGAATATGTTTGAACTTTAACTGCCATTATATTTTTATTTAATTATTATTAACCCACGCTACCTATGGGAATTCCTGAGGTGTTAGCTCCACCTAACCCAGGTACAAGACCAGAAGTTACTGCACTTGAGGCAAAATTACCGGTGGCTGATACTATTTGTGCGTTAGCAGCGGCTTTAGCTTGTTGAGCTTGTCTTTCTAAGCCTTCAGCATTATCTTTGTCAACTTGAAGCTGATTTAACTTAGCATCGTCTCTTGACTCTTGAGCGTTGAATTTAAATGCTTCACCTTGAGCTTTAAGCTGAGAAACTTGATTAGCACCTTGTGCTCTAGCTTCGTTATTAGCTTGTTCTTGTTTTTGTATGCTAGCGGAAATACCTCTTTTACTTTGCAATGCCGCTTGTGCTAAAGCAGTTGCTCCACCAGCACCACCACCAGTGGCCATTATAGTGTCTAAAGTATTTGCCAAGGCTATATCAGCTTCTTCTGCTTCAAATTCAGAAGCTTGAGTTGATACTCCTATATTTTCAAATTCATTTGCCATATCCCCGTATGGGTTTATAACTTCTTGCCTGTTTCTTTCTAATTCAGACATAGCAGCTTTTGCATCAGCTGCTTTTTGAGCTTGTGATTTCATCTCATCTCTAGCTCTGTTTTTTTCCATTTGAGCTTGAGTGATTTTTGTAGCTGCTGTTATTCCGCCTACTACTAACGCTGCTGTTAATACTCCCATATTTTTATTTTAATATTTTTACTAATTCATGAGATGGTTTTTTATCATATCCCCAACCCAATTTCTTGTGCGTTTCTATTAATTTTTTGTGTTGTATTACTGAAAAAAAATATTTATAACCTAAAGACTTTACTTTTTCTTCAGCATTAGTTATAAGAAGCTCTATAGCGTCTTCTCTGTCATCTTCTCTATATTCTGGATTAGATATAATCCATTCTAATAAAGCTGTTTTAGAGTTTGTTAAATAAATAAAGCCTGCAACTATAGGTTTATTATTTTTTTCAATAATTAATCCTCCTGTACCATTTTCAGGTAAAAAATCTTTTACTGGCGTATCCCATTCAGGCCAATTATTCCACCAAGATACTAATACATCCCAGTCTTTTTCTTTTAATTCTCTTATATTCAATTATATTTAATTTAAAATGAAGAAACAACAAACTCAGTAGAAGAAGACCATAACTCTTTAGGTCCACCTATTTCAGTTGTTTCATCTGTTTCTATTGTTACAGTAGCAAAATAACCTTTTATACCTGTCATTTGTGAACCAAATATTATTTCACCAGCCCTAGCTGTGGAATTAGAAATTAAATTAGCTACATAATTATTTTCTTTTCTTGAAAACCCAGCTCTTAATGGCTGTCCAGTTACGGTGTCAGTATACAAGCCTTCGCTGTAGCTTTTAACAGAAACACCAGGAGGAGTAGGTGTTGTGGAGTCTTGATTCTGTACATAACTACCTGGCACAAGTGGATTAATGTTGTCAAATCCTTCAAAACCAGAAACAAAAGAATCAACTTCCCATCCATTGCTGCCTTTATAAGATATTGTTTTAAAGTTTTTTACTATAGAAGATTGTTGGTTAAACACAAAAGTAACACTAGACGGTTTTCTAACTCCATAAAACAAACCTCTGTTATTAACTGTTGAGCTATCGTTATGAATATACAGGTTATTGTCATTAAAAGAATAAAATTTATTTTTTAAACTAGTTATAAAAGTAGGTTTATATGTTAAAAAACTAACCCATCCGTTTATTTTCTCGTCAAATGCTAGTGTACTAAAAGTACTTTCATCAGAGCTTGTTAAATATGGATTTTTTTGAATAGATATCACATAGTTTTGGTTCCATATATCCCATCCACCTTTTATTTCTCCTTTAATAAAATTATAAAATCTTATTTTCACTACAGCACTACCTGGATTAGGCACAACTATTGAAGAAGAGTAAGTAATTAAAGTTTTATTATTAGAATCATTTTGTATGTCAACAATTCTTCCAGGTATTTCAATGTAATTTAAACCATTGTCTAAACTATAAGAAAATATAAAACCAATACCTAGAGTTCCTGTAATATCATTAGTGACTGCTGTTAATTGATTTGAGTTAACACTAGTAGTGGAAGTATGAGTACCAATATCTACATTGTTTATTATTAAATTTTCACTTATTTCAGCTAAACTATCTCTAAAATAGTCTTGCATGCCATAAGAACTTATTTCAGTAAGACCATCATTTGATAATCTCATCACAGCATTTCTATTTTTATCAGAAAAATATTTTCTATAACCGTACTTAGCAAATGATTCTGGATTTTTACTTATACCGTATTCTCCTTTATAAGGAACTATTTGACCTATAACAATCGTACCGGCTTGTGTTTGGGTACCACCTTCAGATGTGTATATAGTATCTTTATCTATCAAAGCTCTGCTTATTTTATTTTCTTGAAATACGATCAAATTAGTATCTTCAGCATAGGTCAACTGTATAGATCCATTAACTGGATCTGCAGATCTTGTTAAAGCATCTCCAACAGAAAACACGTTTGTTTGATTTAAACCAGTTTTAGAATTATATATACCTGAGTATATTAAAGAATTAAATCTATGCTGCTGTAATGGCTCTTCTTCATTTAAATAAGCTTTTACTCCGTAATCTGTTGAAACATTATTAAAACCGCCTCTTATTCTTGACTCTTCAATAAAAAAATTAGCATTACCAACTTCAGCGCTACCCTGAGTATTTTTAGTTGGACCATCTCCACCAAAAGTTATAGGAGCAATGTTTCCATCGCTTAAAAGGCCAGGATAAGCTTTACCAGGGTGATAATTTGCTACAAATTGAGTTGTTAACCAGCTTTCACTTTGCCTGTTTGTTAGAGATGTACAAACTTTTTTTAATGTATAAGAATTAAAATATTCTACTTCTATTATTGCTGCCATAATTTATTATCACTTATTTTTATTAATATTTCCTAAAATTAAACAACTCCAGGATTAACTAATTTAACTGTAAAAGAATCTGATAACGTAGTTAAACCACCAAACTTACCATTAAAGTCAGTAATTCTTAATTTAAGAGGATCGCTTGTTATGTCTGGTAAATATCCATTTGGGTATCCAGCACTTCCCCATGCGCTAACTGGTATTTCACATCTCCAAGCTAATTGATCTCCCTGATTTCCATAAAGGCCTCCACCACCTTGTTCAAAAACTAAATTATCATATTTTAAACCTGTTGACGCATATACAACTTCTCCTATCATTTGCCTGTGCTTGGTGACATTACCAGCAGAAGCTGAACCATTTTCAATAGCTTCTCTTGGCAGTCCAAACACAATTGGAACACTAATAGACCCATTTTGAAATGGATTATCTGGAAAACCACTAACTAAATTAATAGGTGGAGGCTGGATAGTGAAAGAAGGTGCTATATTTGTTAGCAAGCCTCTGTTTATTATAGTATAAACTTGAGGTTGAAATGGCGGATTAGCAAGTTTTGAAGTAGCTTTTACTCTAAAAGTAAAAACATTTTGTTCATTATTTGATGCGACAGCCAAAGCAGTTGAAGAGTATAAAAATCCAAAATATGAACCATTAAGAGAACTAATCCCAGATGTTTTTATTACAAAACTAGAGCCTACAGTCTGTAATTTAAATTTAAATGTTTGATTACTACCATTTCCATTTAAAACATCTAAAAGTTCTAAGTCAACATCATTAAAAGGTATAACTGTTCCAAAAGTATCTACAACTTCAAAAGTATTTGTTATGTTAGAGTCTGTAGGCACATTTTCTTTTAAGTCAAAGTAAATTACTTGTCCCAATGCCGTGTTATTGCCGCTTGAATCCTTTACTCCTCCTGGAGTTCCGTCAAGATCATTAGTATCGTTTTCTATTGCGTTGTTTAAATCTGATATTAAACCAGAGGTTGAAGTTTCCCAATATATATCAATTGCAGACTCAGGTGGTTTAACTTCTAAAACACCAAAAGCGTTATAACCCACTTCTTCTGTAATTCTAAAGGGCGGATTAGTACTTGATCCACCAAAAATAGGATTATCAAAAGCAGCTCCAATTAAATTAGAATTAGTACTTAGTTTCCCTACAACTGGATTACTCTTAGCATTATAAACTCCAAAAGCTTCTGGCGGTCCCGAAGCTAAGTCAGTATTTGTTATGGCCCATTCTGCCTCTACATATAATCTTTTAGATATGCCAATGCAAGGATCTCCAAACAACTGGTCACTAGCATATAGTTCAACTTGATTTTTGCCTACTATTAGGCTGTCTATTATTTCATAAGGAGATTTTCCAACAAATTGAGGCTCTTGAACAGAAGAAGTTGTTAAAGCAGTTGAATTGCATGTACCAAGTACAAATGCACCACAGCTCCCTTCTGGTGTTCCATAACTAACAAATAATGCTCTAGTAAATACAGCACCTGGTGGAGCAATAAGCCATTCTGTCTCTGCTTCACTTTTTGGAATATTATTTAATGTTTGGTTAATTTGAACACAAGAAGTTCCAGTTTGAAAAACTGTATTTAATGATAAGTCAGTTAACTTTCCTAAAGTAGGTACAGTACAAAAATTAGTTCCTAAATTATATTGAATACTCCAAGCTGTCCAATCATACCAAGGCGGAGAGCGAAAAGGCTGTGCCGTACTGTTTTCCGTATTTATATTAGGCACCCAAGTTGAAGTCGCAACTCTTGGGTATAATATAGTGTCACTAGTTCTGAATTGAGTTTGTTGAGGTTGGACTTGTGCTAAATCTGCAGGTATTTTATTTATATTATCACTAATTAAAGTTATATAGCTAGAACTAGAAGATGCTGTAAGACCTGGCCTAGCAATATTAGCCCTAGGTTCGCCACTAAGTATTCCAGGAACATAAGCGTTGTAATAATCTTGTTGAGCTTGCTTTACTACAACTTTATATGAATACCAACCTAGCTCGTTGCGGTCTGATAATATATTTATTGAAGGTCCAATACCTCCTATAATTGATAAATCAGCACCAGGATCTGTTTGAATTGTTTTGTTAGACGCGTTTATAGATGTTATAATATTATTAAATACACTGCCAGAAAGATCTCTACCTGAAACGATTTGTCCAACAGATATTTCATTATTCCAACTTGAAAGAGTGTAAACATCAGCAGCTCCTCCTGTAGATGCTTGAGAAACAACATTTACTTTTATTATTCCATCAGAGTATAAACCAGGATATCCACCTGCATAATCAACTACATTAGGTATCTTATCTTCAAAAAGAATTTTTAAAGAATTACCAAACCACTTAAATGGATTAACATCTTCATATGGCGCATATATTGTAGATCCTGAAAATGAAATACCATTTTTAATAACTTTTTCGTTACCAATGGAAGAAAGTATAACGTCAGATTGTCTACCATATTTGTCTGAAAGTACTATTCCAACTTGATAAGTTCTATTTTGTTTTAAAGTGTGATTAGGGTATTGAGACTTAGAACCTGTACTAATTAAACTAGAGGTTTTTGTTGTTGGAGAAGAAGCATCGCATTTGCTAGATACACCTACACCAAAATCTAAAGTTAATGGAGGTGTTTGTCTATCAAAAAAATTACCATAAATTATTCTGTTACCAGAAGAAGATTGAGTCTTTGCTCTAACAGGTATTTTGTCGTAAACTCTAGTTATATCTTTAGCTGGCAAAACTTTTGTTGGTCTTCTTGATTGGTAGTCGTATTTTAAAATATTACTTGAATTAGTAATTAAACTAGGGTCTGTTGTGGAAATAGTATCTAAAACTTTTACTGCTAAACCATTAGACTCTTTATATAATATGTCTATTTCAATAATTTTTAATTCTGAATTTAATTTATTAACGCTAGTTGGCGTAGTTATATTTATACCTACCTCATTTACTTTATTTTCAAAAAATGAAACAATAGAACTAGATCCAATTTCACACTCTTGAGACAATAAAAAAGCATTGGTTTGGGTATCTACCGGGTTTCCTGCGTTAGACTGCTTTGTAGGTACAGACAATATATAGCCATCTTGCTTTGGTATAAAAGCTGGTTGAGTAAAAGGAGAAATAAGAGAATATTCGCCGTCATCAAACTTGTATCTATAACCAAATCTAACAAATTTATCTTTTAAAAAATCAGAGTCTCCAACAAAATTTGCATTGTAATATGGGTTTTGCTCGTGAAACATTATTTGCGCGGTAGCCGGGTTTGGCGGCGCTGGGTTACCGGGTATTAGCTCACCTAACAAGGCATTAGAATTTATTTTTTGATTAAGAGAAAGTTGAATTTCACTACCTCCTAATGCTTGCCTAGATAATATATAAGTATTTTCTGGTATAGCACTACCACAAGATATTTTCATACCCGGTTTAATGAGATCAAGCGCATCGGACTGGCTTGTGATAGCTCCAAAATCTCTAACTGTAAATAGGAAAGTACCAGCCGCGGGGTTTGTAGTACCACCAATACCTGTTCTTAACAATGAAAATGAAGGTGGCAGCCATTCTTCAGTTCTATTAACCATTGAGCTATCAATAAAAGTTATTGAACTATTTACATTACTAATACTCACTGTTAATCCTGTAATTAAATTAATAGCAGATACCTCAAGGCTAGATGAGTCTATTATTTTAAGCACTTGAATATTAACATTGTCAGGTTGATTTTGAAACTGCAAATACATTCCTTCTGTTAAACCAGAAGTTCCTAATAATCCTACAATTGTGAAAACATTATTATTTATACTACCGTTTCTTACTGTAGTATTATGTAAAAAAGGAGCATTATAAGGGAAATATTTTGCAACAGATATTTGATCAGAATTAGTATAGTAAGGCGATGTTGAATTAGCATCACTAGACATTGCTCTATTAATATTTATTTTTCTAGGTTGATTTCTATTGTCTGTCCAAAAAAGTAAATCTTCTATCAAGTCTATACCAAGCACATTGTGAGTAGTTGAGAAATTTAAAAAAGAATTATTAATTAATATTTGAAAAGATTCGTTTTTTAAATCATAAACAGCTATTGCACAGTAAGCTCCAGAAGGTGCTGGTATAGAAATTTGATTATTAGAAGTATCACTAAAATTAGTTAAAAAAGCAAATATTCTACTATTATCTATTTCTGTATAAAAGCCAATACAAGTCAAGCCCGTTACGTCGTCTAGGTTAAAGCTTGTTAAAAGCTTATTTCCTAAAACATTTTCAAGAGCCCCAACGTCATCTCCTTCAGACCTACTTACACTAACGTTTTTAGCTTCTCTATATTCTCCATTAGATAATAACCTATCATCTAGGTCTTTGTTCATTTTAGACTTAACAAAAGTATTTTGTATTTTACTCATTTATTTTTATTTAATCCATTTAGATTTACCTCTCATTACCTGAGTAACTTGATCTAATTTTAAATTAGATAATCTTATTTTAGCATTTCTAAGCTTAGCTGATCTTTCTTTTTTGTATCTTTGAACAATATATTCTGGAAAATTAGCTCTAGTAGCTATTATAGAATACATTATATGAGCATATAAGGCATCTTCTGCCATTTTAGGTATTCTTGTATCCATATCATATGATAAACCGTCTGAGATGTATTCTAGCACTATTAAAGAAAGTGCCATACCACTAGAAAAAGAAAAAGTACCTAGTCTTTCGTTTATATTAAACCAACCATTAGATTGAGATATTTCAGGTTCTAATCCATATCTTTGACCATAATTAAGTTTCCACCAATCATAATCATAAACATCATTTGAATCATTTGTGACGTCTCCTGTAAGTTCTTCCGTGTTAAGGCTTTGCCATCTTTCTTCTGTAAATGATTGTTGAGCTTCATTATTACCACCAAAGGAATTTTGAGTTGGAATACCAGAAGAATCTTGTAAAGGCAATTCTGTTGGATCAGCTGTTAAATTATTTACAGGGTATATTATACGCTGTACACCATCTAAATCTATCCAAGAGCATCTAACGTAATTTACGTAATCCTGGGGTATTGGTAATGATAAGCTTGGCGGTATTGTTAATTCCTGTGATTTAATACTTTTTAAAGTATCATAACTAAACTCTTGTAAACCTCTTTTAGCATGAAATATAACATCAGATCTTTTGCATCTAGGTATTAATTTGTCCATACCTACATAAGCAACCATAAAATTATTAACTATATCTACAATGCTTACATAAGAATAGCTATCATAATTTTTATTTATAGATGGTTGTTTTAATTGTACAAATACACTCCCAGAAGATATAGTTCTTAAAGTTATTATATTGTTAGGAATGTCAGAAATATATGACAAATTTTCTGCTACTGGAGAGCCGTTTACATATATAGTGTAATTAGATGCATCATGTATTTGAACACCTGTAGAATTAAACGCGCTGATAACATCAGTTTCAAAAGTGCATTTAAAAGACGTATTAACAGCCGTTATATCTGGAAAAACCTGTTGTCCAGAATAGTATTGAGCATTTGTTTCAGTTATTATTGCCATATTTTATCTTTTTTGATTTGCTTCGCCACTTGCTAGTTCTTGAGAAACTGCTTGTACTATTTGTGGATCTCTTATAACTACACCTGCGTATTTTAATACTTCTAGTACAACTTCCGATTGCTGACTATCATCAATTTCAAATTGTTTAGTTCCGGTATTAGGTATTATTCCAGATCCAATTGTTTGTGATTGATATATGTATTGACCTAAAGTACCCGTGCTATAAGCCCAAACAACGTCTTGAGGTTTTCTAATATAATTAAAGCTTATATCTTCTTTTACTGGTGAATTTGTAGTTGGAAATACAGTTAATTTATTTCCTTTATACTTAGCTACTGGAAAATTTGAGCTAGGTTGAGTTAGTGGAGATAGTTTTATTTGATTGTAATCTCTATTACTTAATATTTCTATAGGAGGAGAATTTAAACCTCTATTGTAAGAAGCAGAACCAAATCTATGTAAGTTAGTTGGCTGAGTATAAACATTACCAGAAACACTTAGTGCAAAATTGTTTTCTTCAAAAATTTGAAACTCTTCCATTAGATGATCCATTCTTGAAGCAAATTCTACATTTGTTTTAGGCATGCGTATATACTGGTTGTAATCTTCAAAGAATTTTTCAAAGATTTCTAATTGAACTTGAGTAGCTATTTGATTAAACTCGTAAGGAGTTAAATAACCACGCTGTTCTTTATTAAGAATACTTAATACTGTTGTATATACCGTGTTTACGTCTATTGCCATTTTAATATTTTTAAAAAAAAAGGTGGCGTAAACCACCTTTATTTATAATCACTTGTTATTTTAGTTTTTTATTGATGGATTTATGAACCTCAAGCCCTTCATCTGTTTTAAACCAAGAGGCCATTGCCGAGTATGGGTTTTCATCAAAAGGAACGTTCATTAATTTACGACCATTACTTGCCCACATAAATGATTTATTATCTGGTGATAATTTTATTATATTAGCTTCAGTCGCTATAATAGCAAAATTTCTAAGCTGTACATTATCATCATTAGCTAATTCTATAAATAGAGCTGGATTTCTTTTTGAAAATAGCAATAAATCTCTTTTTAGTTCTTTAGAACTTAGTTTAGATACAGAAGAACCTTGTTCAACTCTTAATATAGCCTCTGCAAAGTCGATATCCATTTGAGAAGCTGCGTTCATAGCTAATAATTGTAATTCTAAAGTTTCTACTTCATCTATAGCTTCTTCAACTTGGTCATGCTCTCCAAAAACAAAACCTATATGAGGGTGTTTATACAAAAACTCTTGTAAATTTCTTTTTTCTTTAGGAACCATTAAATGACCACTTTCAAAAACAATATGTTTTAATGTAACCTGCCCTTGTTGTTCATCTACAAAAATACTTTTTTGATTTGTTGCATATCTTAATTCTCTTTCATATCCTAATTGTTTGTCAAACCAAACTAAAGGGTATCTAGTATTGTGCTTGCTAGGTAAAGTATATGTTAAAGGATTTTTACCTCCTAAAAGGTAATAATTTCTATCTTTATATTCCCAAGTGTCTTTTTTTACCTCAGGAGTTTTTACAGCTTTAGCTGTGGTTTTCTTTTCTTTTGTTTCCATAATATAATATAATATAATAATTAAAAAAGACCCCGCCGAAGCGGGATCTTATTATTGTTTTTTGCTAATTCACCTTAAGCGATTCCTCCAGCAATTCCAACTGACTGTACTTCCATAGTTGGAACAGTAGGTGCATTACCACCGTCTGTACCAGCTAACTGCATTGTATCAATAACTGATTGAACAATACTTGGTCTAGTTAAAGTTATACCTGTTAATGCAGCAACTTGAAGAGTATAGACAAGAATCTCTGCTGCTGCTGCCCCAACTCCTTCTTTAGTTACTAGTGCAGTTTTAATTGTTAAGTTTGTTGTACTTGTAGAATTTATTGTAACAATATCATCTACGTTTAACAACATCTCAGTAGCTTCGTTTGTTTGGTTTCTTTTAAATTTTATGTATGCCATAATTTCTATATTTTTAAATGTTTATAATTAATTAAGCTCCTTTAAATAACACGAAGTTATTAGCAGCTTGAGTTACTAAACATCTTTCAGATAAGAAGTTTACAGTCATTGCATCTAAATCAGAAGTGTAAGCTCCACCAACTGAACCAGTAATCCAGTTTTTGAATCTTCTATCTTCAGTTTCAGAAGCTCTGTATCTTACATGTAAGAAAGGTCGTCTAATATTAGATCCTAACATTTGATCGTATACTGTAGTTGTTCCAGCAGGAATCATTACACCATCAATCTCTTTGTCTAATCCTCTTGTAGAAGCGTCATTTAAGTACTTCCAGTCAGTCTTATAAAAGTCATAAGAACCTCTTCTAAATCCTGAAAATCCAAAATTCATTGCCATATCTTCTTCATTATCGAATAAACCATAAGAAGCTGACTGAGTAGAAGCATAACCTCCACCAGCTTGAGCAGCAATCATATCGTCAAAATCAAGAGCCGTAGATCTTGATAAGAATAACATGTTTTCTTCAATAGCACCTTGCTTGTCTAAGTTTTTAAGGATTTCATCAAAATCACCTAAAGCACCTGAACCAGGAGCAGCAGCCCCAGCAAAACCAGAGTATACATTACCTCTATCTTCAATAGCAGCAAATAAACCTTGTGTACCTTCATAATTTAAAGCACTCAAAGCGGTAGCGGCTCCAGCAGTTGTTTTTGCATCTTCACCTTCAACCATCATCATTTCAAGATAATCTTCAAAACGTAATCTAGTTTCAGACTCAGCCTTTAGATACCATAAGTATCCAGATGTTCCATCTTCAGTAGCAACTTCTACCCACCCAATTTGAGCAGTATCAGATCCATTTATTTCGTAAGTATCTTTGATAATTACAGGTCTGTTAGAAAACTGAGTAAAATTTGGCTCAATAGAACCTATCATACCAATTGTTCCTTTTCTAAATTCAGAACCGTAAACAAATATGTTTACAGCATTAGTTGCAAGTAATGCACCAGGAACAGTACTTGTTCCGTATAATCTACATACGACAGTTGTATCAGTAACACTAATTACTAACAATTTAGCAGTAACTAAACCAGTAGCTTGATCAGATATTAATATAGTTTGGTTGGCTCTTATAGCGTGCTTAGTTTGGTTTGCTCCGCCTAAACCTGTCCCAGTCAATGAAGGTGTAATAGTCACATCGTTACCAACATCTTTTGCACCAGCATTTCCAGGTGCAGATTGGCCAATATTTGCTCCTAAACCTTTATAAGCTACATGTAGTCTATTTTGTTCAGACCAAATTACTTGATCAGAAGTCATTGGCATTTCAGCTCCTACCATTCTCAAGAAACCACCTAAAGTTCTGTTTCCGTATCTTTCTACTTCCGCTTCATAAAGCTCAGGTAGATATTGTTGTGCGAAATCTTTTCCAGTTCCAGTATTGAACTCTAGGAAATTAGTTTCTAATGCCATTTTCTTTTGCGCTGGCACTATTGACGCCGGGAAACTCCCTTGATTTACTAAACTCATTTTATTTATTTATTAGTTTTTGTTTTTACGTTGTATTTTTAACTTAGAACTATCAACACCGGACATTGCCTTTACTTTAAATCCACTAATAAAAATATCACCTTCAGACGCAGGCGTCCTTGGAGTATTATTTATATTTTTAGATTTAGCAATAACATCTTTAACAGCATCAGCTTTGCCTTGCTCATAAAAATGTTTTGCTATAGTATCGGAATTTCCTGCCGCATAAATAGCTTTATGATAGCCAACATAATCTTTAACGTTACCGTCTTCATCCAAGAACCTCTTAACAAATTCAGATAGGTCAGATTGTTGTTTAGCAACTTCATTTGGGTTTGAAACTCCATATCTAAATCTTTTATCTCCTATATTAAATTCAAAACCTTTGAATTCCTCGGATAATAAGTCATTAGTATTTGCTTTAAACTCCTCGTGACGTTGTGCAACTATTTCTTGTTCCTTGTTATATCTATTGAAAAAGTCCGTAGCTTTCTGTTGTTCTTGAGTAACGCCCGGTCTCAACTTGATCTCGTCGTAATATTTACTCTTTGTTTTTTCCAGAAAATTACGTGCTTGTGCAATTTCTTCTTTATAAGCGAGTTTTTTCTTTTTTATAGCTCGCTCTTCATCCACTTCTTCATCCCAAGAAAAATTGTCTTCAAGTATGAAGTCAACTTCTTCTTTGTTTAAATGTGGTTTAGTATTTTTATAATATTCTCTCAGTAATGTATCTTCATCTATTTTAGTATAGTCAGCATTTAGTCTTACGTAATCTTCTACATTGCCTCCTGTATCTTCCATGAAGCTAACTAGTTTTTCTATGTTTTCTGGTAATTTCTTACTAATTACTTCTTCATCTCTAACAGCTTCTTTTAGTTCTTTAGTTACTTTTTGAGTTTCTTCTTTTATTTCTTCTTCAGTTATCTCTTGAATTATAGAAGGTTTTGTATCAACTTTTTCTTCTTTAATTTCTTCTTTTTCAACTTGCTCTATTGGGCTTTTTTTATCAACTGCTTTAACTTCTTCTTTTATTTCTATTTTAGTTATATCTTCAGTTTCTTTTTCTTTTGGTTTAGATAAATCAACTTTAACAGTTTCATTATTATTAACAAGATTTTTAGGTCTATTTATTTTCTTTTTTATTTTTAAACCTTCTTTTGTTTCGTCTACTATCGGTTGTTCTTTTGTTTTATTTGACATAATATAATATAATAATTAATAAATGTTATGAAACAGAAAACTGTTCCAATCCAAACCCGCCTAGGTTGTCATTACCTGCAGATTCAAAATTTGTTGGTAATAAATCATTTTTCTTTTGATCTATCATTTGGCTTTGTTGAGTTCCAATAAGCTTAGCTCTTTCATCTTTTCTATCTTCAATAAATTGTTCTTTATTTCTTTCAGATTCACCTTTAGCTTTAGTTAATTCCATATTAAAATTAAACTCGACTTCCATTAATTGTCTTTTTATCTCTGCTTCTCTTTCCATTTTGTTTATTTGAAACTGAGACTTAGCTTGCTCTATATTAACTGTAGTGTCCGCTAGAGCTTGTTGTTTTTGTACTTCAGCCATTGCAGTTCTTTCAGCAGTTTCAGCTTGCGCAGCCGCTTGAGCTTGTATATTAGCTTGTTGCGTTTGTTGATCTTGTTTTTGTTTAATTTTTCTTCTTTGCTTTAATAATTGATTAGCAAGTTTTAAATTATTAACTTGTCTAATATCAATTGCATCTTCTAAATTTATTTGACCACTTTGTAAAGCTACTTGAATATTTTGCTCTAATTTTGCTTTTTCTTCTTCATCAGGAGTAAGATCTAATAATATTCCAAAATCATATAAATGCAAATCAACTATATCTTCTAAAGTTCCTACATTATAAGAGCTTATACTTGATTTTAGTGCTTCTCTTGTTAAATCAAACTTAAGGCAATCAGCAACTCTTAATGCTATGTTTTCACAAGTTCTTAGCGTTAAATAAAGACTAGCTTGAACTATGTGTCTAGTGGCTGTATTAGAATTAGCTATAGCTATTTTTTGTAATCCAACCAAAGAATCTTTAGAAGGAGTACTACCGTCTCTAGCTTCGTTTAATCCAGTTACATCTCTTATCATTTGCAAGTAATATTGATAAGTTTGTATAAGTGATTGTATTTTAGCTTGACCACTTGAGGTTGACAATTCCTGTATAGGGACTTTACCTGGATTCATATTACCATCTTGAGTCATAGATCTACCTATTATACTACCAGTTTGAAAATACATATTCAGAGCCTCTTGTGGATTGTAATTTGTTCCATTGCCTAAATCTATCTCAGCTAAACCATCAGCATCTAAATAAACACCATCAGGAACTACTCTAGACATGACTTGCTGCAGTTTTAAATGTGTTAATTGAATCATATCAGCAAAACCTGTTATACGAGAAACTAAAGACTGTATACGCCCTTTATACATTCTAGGTGCACATAAGCTATAATTCATATTAACTTTGACTAAATTCGACTCAGGTCTTGTCATATTTTCAGATAAACCCCAACTTAACATCATTTCATGCCCTAGTAATTTAGCTCCACTATATAATACTTCAATTGATCTAGATAATCTATCAAAGTTGTCATTTGGCTCTGGGTTAAACGTGTCTGGTTTTTCTAATGCTTTTTCTAATCCCGTAGCTGTTTGTTTTATTTTAAAAACTTGATCAGTATATGTTTTATATTCAAAGTATAATACGTAAATACTATTACTGTCATTGCCACCATCGTATTGATTAAGATAACTGCTATTACCAGGATATTTTTGTATTTTTTCTAATTCTGACTCTGTTAATTTTGGAAATTCTTGTTTAAGCTCAGCTAAACTTATTTTTTTAACTTCTCCAACATACCATATATCTTCAAAATTAGGATCTTCACTATAGGAGTATACTAATCTAGCAGGATCAACATAGTCTACAGTTATACCTTCTGCTTTATTGAAACTTGTTTTAACAGCTCCTATACCTAAAATAACTAAATCTTGATTAAACCTTCTTCTAGTTAATTCATATTTATTCCTATCTAAAGTATTATTTATTAATTCTTCTTCAGCTATTTCAACAGACTGCTTATAGTCTAGTTGCATATGAAGTTCAAGTTCTTCAGAATTTTGAGGAAGATTAGCAGGATCTTTAGAAGAATATAAATCTAAATTTAATACATTTTTTATATTATCTAAATATTCTTTAGTTTCTATATCTCTAAGTATTCTAGTAGCATATTCAGTTCTTTGTTTTAGAGATGCTGGATCTTGTGCGTAAGCTTTTACTTCATAAAGTTTTTCAGACATACCATTAACTACTATATCTACAAATTTAGATATCACTGGAACAGGTTGCCAGTCTAGGTTTAAATAAGACAAATCACCATTAATAGCTAATTCATCTTTGTATTTTTGCACAGGCTGTTCACCTCTAGCATATAACCTAAGATTTCTAAAATTGTTAAAATTAGTAGAATATCTATTACCTAAACCGTTTCTAGTTCCACTAAACCATTCGCCTTCTACAGCTCTACCTACTTGCAAACCATATTCATAGCTTGATTTTATCTCATCGGAAACTACTTGATCTGGGAAAGTGCTATTAGTATCAGTGTATATCATTTATTTTATTATTTGAGAAGAAAACCCTTCATTATTATATCTTTTAATTCCTAAATCAATATTTTTATTTGCTCTTTTAGGAGTTGGTCTATATAAGTTTTTATTACAAGCCATTATAGCCAAACCAGAACTAATTGTAGCATCGTGTTTTGTTCTATTATTTATATTAAAAACAGCCCAGTCTTCTAATGTTTTTTGGTGATACATATCACCATAATTGTTTCCATTAACTCCTACGTATTTTTCTATATAAGACTCTATTGCAGCGGCATGCGCTTGTTTAATATCTTCACTTGAATTAGGTATTCCACCTATTTCTTTTTCTGTTACAGATAATTTATTCCAAATTTTATCAGGACGATTAATTGAAAAACCTCTGTAGCCTCTTCTTTTAAAATAATACAATAATCTAGGTTTATTATTTTCACATAATATAGGCATACCATAAAATAAACAAGCCATTAGTATTTCTTCAAAAAATATTTCAGCAGTTTGAGGTCTAGCTATGTATTCTAAAAAAAAATGATTAGGTGGAGCATTTTCCATGCTAAACTTTGTTAAACCGTGTAAAGATCCATTAGATCCTTTACCATCAACAGTTCCACTTATATCATAACTATCACAACCAAAAGCACCTACATGCTCATTACCAGGATATTTATTTCCATTTTTTAATATAATTGAATTTTGCAAATCAACTGGAGGAACCCAAGATATATTAAATCTACCATTTTTATTAGGATAAAATACTACTTTACTATCTTTAATTCCATTAATCCATTTAAAACTTCCTTTTGTTACTGAATTATTGTTATTAATTTCTTCATTATAGTCTATTTGTTGGTAAATTCTTGTTAAATTAAATAAACTTTGTTTAGACTCATCTCTAAAAGCGTGTTGTTCTGTTCTTGGGAATTGACGATAATATTCATTTAAACTGTCTTGATCAGACTTTAATCCTTCAACCTCGTTTTGCCAGTGTTCAATAACGCCTGTTGTAATGTCGTAACCGTCGACTCCTTTGATTGAATCTTTTTCTCTAACGAAAACAGGTGATCCGTAAGAATCCATGAATCCTTCGTAGTTCCATTCCATAGGGACGAACAAAGAATAGAGTCCAGAAGAAGTTTGTCCGTTGCGATTTCTTTTTGTAACGTCTGAATTATAGTATAATTTTTTGAAATTATTTCCACCTTTATCTAATGCGTTTGAAGTTGAGCCCATCATACACTTGCCTACGATTCTTGATCCTAGCCTTAGTGTTGTTTTTGTAACTCGCCAGTTGTTTAATATGTTGTCCGGTCTTTCCCATTTTCCGCTTTCGTCGTGTGCTAATAATTTTAATTTCTCACCATCGTAAGAGTTGTCACCAGTATTTTTCCAGTCAATAGTTGTATCAAGGCCATCAAGTTCTCTTAGTTGCTCATTACTTTCAAGCTTTCTTCTAGTAAGTTTTGAAGCCGGAACCCTATACGCCAGTTCTGTCTTAGGACGATCCATACCGTCTTGGATCGGCTTGAAGAAAAACGGATAGTTAACGGATATTGGCACAACTTTATCTGTAAACATTTTTTTAGCATCTGCTCCAGATTTAGATAATATACCGAATCTGGCGTCACTGGATATTGTCGCTTGATTAACAAGCTCTGCTGAGGACATAAATGAAAATCCAGACCTTCTGTTTTTAAGGTAGCACATACCGTAACATCTGTTATCTGCTTTACATGCTTCCCAAAATATAAAGAATAGTCTATTTGCTTCTCTAAAATCTGGTGCTCCAACGTCGATCTTTGACCATTGTAAGTACATGTAGTGAGTACCAGTAATATAAGTAATTTTGCCCTTATTGTAAAACCAATAACCTTCATCTCTTCTTTTAAATTCTTTATCAATATAGTCATACCATTCCTCTTTGAACTCTGTGCCATAGTCTTCCCAATCAAACCTAGATTTAATTCTACTTAATTCTTTTGGATACTCTTGCTTTTCCCATCTTTGATCCTCTTTAACTTTACTTCGTTTAAACGGTTCATCTGTTGCTGGTAAAGCAATCCTGAGATTTTGTATTTCAATGATTTGTCCAATTTGTCCAGTTTTACTTATTACTATAAAATCATAATCAGAGTTGTAACCATACTCCCATTTTTTGAAACGATTTTGTTTCTTTAATATTTTAGGATTTATAATATCCTTAATCTCTTTCCAAAGCGTTTGCTCGTAACTCACTTACTTCTCCCCTCTGCAAAACCTTTAAAAGTTTTTTGTTCTTTAACTTCTTTAGGTTTTTCATTTAAAATATCTTCTTCTATTTGTATACGAGTAAGTATTTCAAAAGCATCAAATATAGCTAACTTCTTAGTTGCAGCAGCATTTTTTAATCTATCAGCGCTTACATCATCGTCTGAGTCTACAATCTTTTCTTTTGCTACTTTAATAAGTTCCTCAACTGCTTTTTGCCCAGCTTGGATTATTTTCTTTTTCGTCTCCTTGATATTCATGAGTTAAAGCTATATCATTTGATTTCATACAATAAAGTCGTTCACCATCTATTATAAACTCAAATTCAGAGTTTGGGGTAAACGTAATAAGTGTTCCAGGTGTTATTCCTAGCGCTTCTAAGGTGTTGTTAGTATATTTCACTATGCCAACGTTAGGTTGTTCTTTCCTGTTTATTAAAAAGCTTTTGTTTTTAATAGGCTTTATAAAACAATAATTTAAATGTGAAGTGTTATTGTACATGTAAATCTGTTCAGGAGCACAAAAATATAGTTCGTCTTTAAAATAAGTGCCACTATTTCTTTCTTCACCTTTCATATCATAATATCTACGTAAGATATTGTGATGTACATAAACTTTATCACCTGTTTTTATTTTTGTTTTATAAGCAGCTGGAGCCGAAACTACAACTGCTTTTTTACTTACAAAAATGTGATTTTCTATACTTGAATTAATAATTAATTCTTTATTACCAACCGATTTAATATTTTCATATCTTTTATCTAATGGTTTAATAATAAAATGATATATACTATTCATTAATATTTAAGATCATATTCAACTGAAATAGCCATATTAGAATTAAATTTTTTCCAAGGTAAAACTTCATTATTTTTAGTTATAAAAATATTATAAGAACTATCTTCTTTTTCAAAAATAATATCGCTAATTATATGCTTACCATACACCTCTTGTCCAGTGGCATAGTGCATAGCCTCGTTCTTATAGTCAGCCCCTATACTAATCTTTCTTATTACTTTCGACATCTTCCTTCTCTATCTTAGTATAAATACCATCTTCTAAGTTAATATTTATTGGGCCATACTCTTTTTCAAGAATTTCTTTATAGTCTTCTACTTGTCCGTTAATCCCAGCTATATCATGTAACAACCCATGCTTTTGAGCTTCTAACATACCTATATTGTTTATTAACTCATTAAGTTGTTTTTGTTGCTCTTGAATTAATAATAATTCTTCTTCTTTAATTTTCATTTGATTTTATTTAATTGTTTATTTATCTGTTACTTATATATTTACTTGTATAAGTAATTTTTTACTATTCAGGATCTGGAGTTGACCAAGCTGCGGTTGCCATTAAAACTAAAGCTTCGTTTTGGTTCATTACATCACCTACTATTGGCAAACTACCATCTGTAACAAAACTTGGAGTTACTCTATAACTTAATAACCCTTGAGTATTTGCTAAATTTCTTCTCATTGATTGTGCGTTTTGTTGATCAACTTGTGAGAATAAAACTAAGTTTGTATTACTTAACTCAATTACTATATAACTTTTATTATTCATTTTTTTTATTTTAATATTTTAACTTGGTACGTCTTTTACTCTATCTAATACATCCATACTCTCAGATAATCCATTTCCAGAACTGTAAGGAGCATCTCCTATAATATCTATTGAACTAGTTCCTAAACCATTTGCTGAATATCCAGGGCCATTTGTAATTTGATCATTTGTCATATTGCCTAGTTGTGCTGTTGCATTTAATGGCTCTAAGTCTGTACCTAGAGTTCCTTCATTTAAACAAGTCCATTTATCTGTACTTGCATCAAAAGAACTATTACTCCCCATTTGCCACCATACAGACGGATTTAATTTCTTTAAATCTGCTGGTACACCTTGATTATATAAAGTATTTACATCTATAACACTATTTTTCCATATTGCTACATTAGATATTCCACCATTAAAATATTGAGTTTGTCCAGGTCTATTTCCAATTCTGTCTTGAGTGTTAGTAGAACCAATAGTTCCAGTAGCTGCTACTGATTGTACTTCTCCACCATTAATAAATATTTTTAAAAGACTCCCATTGTACGTAGCAGCTACGTGTTGCCAAATTCCATATTTCATAATAGGTCCAGATTGGGCAAATTGCGTCGTCCCACCGCCACTAATAAAACATTCTAGTTTATCAGTACTTGCACTAAACCTAAAAATTATATTACTTCCCCAATTAGAAAAAATATTTTGAAAAAGATTGTTGTCAGTTGGATTTATCCAGGCACTTACAGTAAAAGAAGTTGCTCCATTTAAAATAGCATTTCCTCCGTTATTTAAAAGTAATTGCTGAGCATTAGTAGAAATTAAAGTTAAAGCATAAGGACTATACCCAGATGTGTGCTGTAAGTCGCTTTGAATTAGATTAGCTAAAGTCATACCATCGCTTGTTCCATCATTACTACCAGCATAATCTTTTATTGTCCAGTTAGTACCACCAAAAGTATCTTGAGCGTTTAGTTTATACCATCTTTGTAAACCACTATAAGAAGAAATATCTAAAGCTGGATTTCCGTTGTTATATAATGATGCTATAGATTCTGTTCCAGTTGCTGGTAAGTTTGTGGAAAATAAAGCAGCATTAGAAACAAATCCAATAATTGCTAAAGAGCCAGTATTTGTAGCTCCAATACTTGTAAAATTTGGTGTTCTTAACGCACCGCTAAAGACTCCTTGACTAACGTTGTCAATATATAAAGTTGCAACACCGCCGTTTTGAACTAAAGCTATGTGGTGCCATTTATTTTGAAAATCACTTGCTAGTAAGGTTGTACTTAAAATTCCAAAACCATTCTCGTCAATATAAATAAATCTAACAATAGTACCTTCTTTATTAGCATAAATTCGGTTACTTGTATCATCACCAAAAAGAGTTTGAGTATTGCTACCGGTGAAAACTGTTATATTAACCCATATAGAAATAGTAGCAGCTTCAGAGATTGTTAAACTTGGTATATTAAAGTGTTGCTCTGTAGCTGTTTGAAATACATAATCTTGTAAACTATTATTTGGAACTAGATAATCTTCAGTTGCTCCTGTAGAAACTGATTGGTCGCCTAATTGATAGTAAGCAACTGGAACTGGACTTAACGCCATTGGATTTGTAACAGCTGTTCCATCATAAAGAGTTGTTACTTGAGCTGATGAAAGTGCATAATCAAAAATACATACTTGGTCCATAAAACCCTCAAAAGGGAAAGAACTTGCGTTTAGAACTCCTAAGAAAGTTGGTGTATTATCATAAGTAACACTTCCTGTTCTAGCTCCAGTTTTTACAGCAACTCCGTTTATATATATAATTTGATTAGTTCCATCATAAACACAAGCTATATGTTGCCAAACATTGGTGGCTAAAGTAGTATCTGTAGTTATACCAGCCCACGCTCCAGTTTTAAAAAAAAAATATAATATTCCATTTATTGTAAAAATTCCAATATTTTTACTTGAACCTTGACTAAAAAACGACCTGCTGCTAGTTGAATTAGGGACATTATACCATCCAGCAATAGTAAAATATTTGCCAGCTAAATCAATAGAAGTTCCTAAATCTATTTTCATAACTGTAGCTGGGTCCCATTTCATAGAATAGTTAGAAACCTTGTTTTGATTCTCGTTACTTGGTATACGCCATTGGTCGTTAAAAAATTCTGTACTCATAATTAATCTCCCATTCTATACCACGCTATTGGTGGTGTTGTTAATTGATTTAAATCTCCTGTTTTGTTTACTCCATCAACTACTGCTGTTGCGTTGTAAATGCTTAATACTTCTGCTCCTGTTAAAGCCACGTTAAATATTGCAGTTTCATCTATATTTCCATTAAATAATCTTGGTGATGTAGGGCCAAATCTTCCAATATTTATTTCAGAAGTTGAGTTTTGCAATTCTGATGGTATGTTATTTGAAAATTGCGTTGTAGTTTGCTGAGCACCATTAATGAAAAGTTTTAACCTGTTTTCGTTTCCTGTTAAAGTTCCATCAAAAACAAAAGCTACGTGATACCAATTTCCATCAGTAAATCCAAAAGAGTTTGCTACTCTTGCTCCATACGTGGTTGAACTTACTTTTATTGAAGCTCTTAAATAACCAGAAGTAGTTAAATCAAATCTAAAATGACCATTTGCAGTATTAAAATTCCAGTCAGTTAAGATATTTTGTTCCGTCGATGAACTGTAATCAGTTGAATTTACCCAAGATGAAACAGAAATTTTATTTAAACTGTTTAAATAGGAGCTACTACCAACATTTATAAAATCAGACCCACCATCAAACTCCATTGAATAAACATTGTCTATTTGATCTAACCCTGAGGTTGATAAAAAACTAAAAGGAAATGGAAACATATATTTATGTTTTTAATTTATGAAATAGCAAAATCTAACACAGAAGTACACATTAATACAGTAGAACTAAAACCTACTAAGGTTATTACATCTGCTTTAGTTCCTGTTGTGGTTAAAATTGGAGGATTTCCTCCTGGAAACTTATAGTAAGAACCAAATGTTACTGTTTTTCCTCCTTCATTATCTTGCTGTAGTATTAATATATATGTAGCTCCTACTCTTATAATTCCAGTAGCAGGATTACCTATTGTAGCATTGTCATTTAATATTATTGTTTGAGTATTGCCATTCTGCCAGTCTGGAGAGAATGTTCCGGTTCCTACGGAACTTGCAGTATGTAAAGGCGTGTAAGCTTGTCCATTTACTCTTAAACTTGTATTTATGGTAGATTCACTGCCTGGTGTTTGCGGGGAAGGTTTAGCAACTACATCTAAATCAGGTGTAGTTCCATCTGTCATAAATACTTTAAAAGTTTTAGATTTAGTATTTGTAGCACTAGCACCACTAGCGTTTATTGTTATTGCTCTACCTCCAGTTGCATCTAACACAGCAGTTTTAACTTTGGCAAGAGCACCTATAGCTACACTAAATGGAGACGCGTTGAATGGAGAAGATGGCGACATTCCCGTACCTACCCCAACTTCAGCTCCTTGGCCTATAACAATTCCAGATGTTGATGTGTTATTTGTTTTAGCACTACTACCTACAGCAACAGAGCTGGTGCCTCTACCATTAGAGTTTAAACCTATACTAACTGCAGATGAACCGAGTCCATTTAACCCAGCGTTTTGGCCTATAGCTACTGCGTTGGTTGTAGATACAGCTCCATCTCCTATAGCCAATGACGAATTGCCGGTAGTATTTGCTCCATCTCCTATAGCTATGCTACCTGCAGCTCTTGTTTGCGCGCTGTCACCAATAGTTACACAAGACTCGTTAAATGCAACTGCTGATTTACCTATAAAGAATTTTCCAGACTCTTCAAATTTAGCCAAGGTTTTTTGCGCTCCTTCAGCTGGGTTATCTTTAAGTTCTAACACAGTACCAACAGCTTGTAAAGGTATTAAAGTTACTGCACCACCAGTGAAAGTTAAGCCATTGCCAGCCATTGTAACTGTTCTAGCTCCTGCTAGAGTTCCGTCTATACCGTATATACCAGTGGTATTCATACTATACTGGTTATTCGTTGTTCCACCAGATTCATAACCAACTATTCTAGTATTAGCATTCGCAAGCGGAGTTGTATCAAATGCTGAAAATTTTATATTTGCCATTTTTTATTGTTTAAGTATTTTGTTCTAGCACCATTAAGTTTAAATTAGCTTCTGTTTCTACAAAATCTCCATTTTCTGCTAGTATAAAGAAATTTTGAGAAAAAGGCTCTCCCGCTGTATCTTGCTTTTGAGGTACTAAATATCCTATTCCAAACCACATATATTAATATAATGCTATAACGTCGCCTGTGTCCGTTAATGTGTTAATAACTTTTTTTACAAGCACAGGTAAAAAAGATCCTGCAGGTACTGCTTTAAAAGTAACTTGATTTCCACCTTCTAAAACAACAGTTAAATCTAATGATACACCAACGTATAAACAACAACCTCTTTTTTGAGTATTTGGTATGTCAGTTGAGTTGACTACTAAAGTTGCATCAGCTCCAGCTCCTGGAGATGCTATTGTTATAACTTCACCTATAACATAAGCTGCATAATTAGCAACGTCTGCACCAGCTGCTCTTCTTTGTCCACCTGGATCTATAATCTCAACACCAGTAACTATCCCACCAGATGCATTTATTTTTAGCGTTAAACCTTTACCAGCTGTACCACCTGATGTAGCCATAACAGCCCCATCAACAAATGCACTAGTAGCTTCACCACCTGATAAATCTTTTAATCCACCAACACTTCCAACAACAACGTTTAATGCGTCGTGTACAAATACTCTTGGTTCTGCTTGAAAGTTTCCTTCTAAGCCATCTGTTGTTGGTTCCCATTCATTGAATTGAGGAAATTGTATACTTGCCATTTTTTATTTATTTATTTTTGTAATTTTTTCAGCACCACGACTTCCGAAGTATGCTACATATACTGTAATTAGTAAAGTTTTAAGTAGTTCAACCCAAGCAGTGTCTATACTAAACAGAATACTGTGGAATGAATCTAATATCATTAATGTTGTTGAAGCTAGAGTTAGATATATAAGAGTAAGCGGACGAGTGTTTTTAGAAAGCCACGAATCGCTTTTCATATCGCTAGACCAACGTTTAGAAACGTTTTCCATCTCTATAAGATCTTGTTCTATCAACTTCATTGCAGTTTCTTTATCAACTGCCTTAATCTTAGTATCACTTGATATAAGATTTTTTACTACACCAAGAGTTCCTTGATTAGGCAACACATCTCCTAGAGCTTGTAATACTTTAGGTGCTTTACTAGCTAAAAAAGCACCTACTTTAGTTTCTTTAAATGTTTTTTTTCCCATTACATAGACGTATTTATATCTGAAAAATATTTATTTAATTGGTTTTTAGTTCCCTTAGGAGTAGCTGCATGACCTTCGATCTGCGTAGATTTTGGATCATTATATAAATTATCTCCAGAAGTTCTTACTAAACTGCTCTTAGCAAGTTCATCACCTTTTTTATTAAAATATTTTCTTCCTTTTGGTTGGTCTTTACGATCTTCTTTATATATAGGATTTAAAGCTTTGTATTCGTCTTTAGGAACCATTAGTTTATGCTTTGTTATTTTGTTGCTCTGAGAACTGGAAGTCTTAGTTTTTACAGTTTTATCTTTAGCATAGTCAGTTAAACTAGGAAACCTAGTGCCTTCATCTGTATACACAACAACTTTTTTATGCTGTAATCTTTTTTTTATTTTATCTCCAGCTTTTTTTATTAATCCTCTATTGGAAAGCGCTGACATAGGTTCAGATTCTCCTCTGTGTCCTTGTAGTTTAAAATTTTTATTCATATGTAATGGTCCTCTTAATTTATCTTCACTAGTATTACCACTTGGTTTTTTGTTTTCAGTTTTATCATAAGCTTCTTTTTCCCATGGTAGATTTTTAGCGCCTTCTTTCATTTGAGCTCTAGAATATGATTTACCTTTCCAGTAAACATTAGAATCATCATAATCCAAATCGCCTCTATCCATTTGGTCTATATGTATAGATTCATGAGCTACTATTTCATCAATTTGATCAGGATCATTTACTTTATTATTCACGTCTATAGTGCCGTCTCTATTAGCTTTTCCTAAAACACCTTCGTCCATGGATACTTTTCTAATAGGTGTGTTTTTATTTTTTAATTTAAATGCCATTATTTTTTCAATTCTGGATACTTTCTATAAACACATTTTTTAATACTAGAAGGGTTTTTTGCGTTTCCAGCTAGTTTCAAAGCTGATTTAGCTCTTTTCAAAGTGTTTACTGGAAAAGTACCTTTTGGCCCACAAAAATCTTTTTTAGATACATTTGGGTATTTACCAGCATTAGACATTCCCGGTTCTTCTCTTACTTCTGTTATTGTTTTTTTAGCCATAATATTTATTTTTTATAAGGAAAGTTCTTGTTGAACCAATCTTTTCTATGATCGCAACCACAACCACCTGGAATCATATCTGCCATTTTTTTTATACCTGTAGCTTCTGTAAACTTAGCTATTGTATCACCAAATCCTTTAGATTTCATTTCTCTTTATTTGAATTACAAAACTTTTTAGCTGCTCCAACACTTGCAAAACCCCATTTCTTTAAAGCTATAGCTTTTCTAGTTGGTTCACCATTAGGTTTTTTCATAGGACCTTTCATACCAGCAAATCTACAAGCAAATGAAACTCTACGTTTACCTTTGCCACTAGTTTGTCTAGAACCTAAAGTTTTACCTGTTTCTTTCTTGTGGTCAGAACGCATTTTACGATTAGATTTCTCGTAACTAGCGTTAGTCATTTTTACAATCTTTTGATTTCTTATGACTATAACCTTTTTTCTTTAAAGATAAATGCTCTTTCATTGTCTTAGCTTCTACTTCTTTACAGTCTTTGTACATCATATGTACTTTAAATTCTTTAGCCATTACTTTTTCTTTTTACCTATTTTAACGCAATTATTAACCATTTTAGGCTTACCATTTTTATCTTTTTTACCACTTGGAGATTTTTTCTTACCTTCAGCTTTATAACCTTTCCAACAAGTATCTCCTCTTTTAGTTCTCTTTTTAGCCATTATTTACGTTTTTTAGACTTTAGATCTTTTAACTGCTTAGCTAATTCATCTAACTTGCCATCTGTTTTTGTACCGTCTTTAACTAGTGTAGATAGTACTTTTATTTCTTCAGATAATATACTATTCATTTCTTCAATCATACTAACCTTTTCTTTTAATTCAGTTATATTAATATGATTCCACTTTTCTTTAAGATCGTATTCTAATCTTTTAACTTCTACTGGTGGTAAGGTTTTTGCTATTTGTATATCTTCTTGTAATGTATAATACATCCCAACTAAAGTAGTTGTTAACATTATTATACCTATTACTGTTTTTATATCAATTTTAAATTCTGTGTTTTCAGATATCTTCATACTCTCCTGTTGCATCAAAAGATGGGCATGCTTTATTAGCAAACTCATTATGTGAATAAATCATTGACTCTGGATACATTGCTTTAATTGTTTTAAGCACATGTAAGAGACTTTCTTTCTGTTCTTGTGTTCTTGTATCCTTTGGTGTCTTTCCGTCAGCTTCGACGCCTCCGCAATAGCAAACGCCTATTGAATTCCTATTACGCCCTTTACAATGAGCACCAATTTTATCAATATCACGACCTTTGTGTATTGTTCCGTCTAAATCAATATAAAAATGATAACCTATATCGTTCCAGCCTTTGGCCAAATGCCAGTCTCTAATAGTATCAACTGAGACTTGCTGTGATTCTCTAGTTGCGGAGCAATGTATAATTACTTCTTTTACTAATCTCATTTTTTCTTATGTAATAATAACCATTTATGTACGGTGTACCCTATGGTTAAAGTTAATAATAATATCTCTAACATTGGCTCTATCCAGTTTAACGTGGCTAAAGCAAATGAAGATGCATTCAGTAAATACAACTTCACATCTTCCATATCCATTTATCTATTTGCGTTTAACACTGCGTTTCCTTTATAAGGTATATTGTCTATTCTTTTTAATGTTGGTGTAATAGTTGAATTATTAGAATCCATAACTCTAGTACCTACTACAGGTATTTTGCAAGGGATATTAACACCTGCTGGCATTTGTTTTTCTCCGTAACTTGGCATAATTATTATTTTAAATTTATTTTTATTTGAAATTATAAAGTGTTTATCATGTATAATTTTCAGAATTTTCATTATTTCTTTTACCAAGACCTGATAAATTAAAAATTCTTTGTTGTTTTTCAAAAGCTTCTTTGTACTTGTCTTGCTGTTCAACAGTTCTATTAACTTTTTCTTGAGTACCACTATATGGATTTGAAGGATCGTAGTCTGTTTCATTAGCCGTTGGCATTGGAACTCCCAAATTTAAAGGCGTTTGTGGTGGTAACATACCCGTTGGTGGGATTAGCGGGCTTGGATTGCTAGCTATATTTGACATTAGTGTTTGATTATTTAATTCGTTAGCTGACTTAACACCTATGGCGGTGTTGTCAGGTGTTGTCATAAGTATTCCACTTTTTGCAGATCTTCCTGCTCTATTTGGCTTGTTCATATTTAGTACTGAGTTAGGTGATCCATCAATATTATCGTCATAATTTCCAAATTTGGATCTAATTTTATTTATCCTGATTTCTTTTTCAGCTGTTGTTAGGTCGTCGTCATTCATAATGTCATACTGCTCTTGTCTATCAATAGCTTTGCTTTTTTCATTAACTGAATTTACTGCTTTTTGATTTGCTGCGGCTTCAGGATTTAAAATTTCACCATCAACATTTTCAAATTCATTTCTTTTATAAATTTTTTCTGCTTGTTTAGTTTTATTGTCAAACTTTTTTTCATCTTTCTGGCCTTTTCTATAATTCCTTACTTCCATCCTAGCTCTTTTCTTAGGGTTTGCATCGTGTGGAATACCAGAATCAGCTTGTTTAACTAAATCCTCTACGTCTTGAGCTTTGTCGTTGACTATAGTTTTTTCTTCTTCACCATTAGACATAGGTACAAAAATACTATTACTTGATGGATTAGACGCGGAACGGCCCGGCGTCTCTCTATTTTTTAAGTTTCCATCAACATTTGTTATCTCTATATTGAAAGGAGATTTTAGTTTAAACGCCATATTATCTTTTTTTATCTTTATTAACATAACTTATAGACTTAGTTATAACTTTATAACTATATCTATTGATATTTTCTAATTTTTTAGTAGGCATATCTTCTTCGCCTAGTATAACTCGGTACATGCGACTTATCAGCTGTTTGCACTTATAGGAAACTTTATATATATGATATTTTTGAGTGGTGTGGTTTCTTTTACGCCACACTGTAATCCACCCTTGTTTCAATAATCTGTTCCAGCGCCTGTTATCCCAGCTGAATGAGTACGTACCTTTTTTAAAATCATCTTTAGTAAACATATCTATAGCATCAAGATATATCAATAGTTCTAAATCTGCATCATTTAAGTTATTAGTTTTACAAGCCCATTTACGTATTATTCTATAATGCTTAAGTAAACCTAGCTCTTTTAAATCACTAGAAGTTAATTTCCTCATAAAATAACAACTACATCAAACTCTTTAATAACTTTATATTCTTCTTTATTTATTTCAATATTAAATCCAGCTGCTTTGTCATAATAAACTTCATCACCTTTTTTTAATACTGATACATCAGAGCCAGGTTCTACAACCTTAGCTCTTCTATATCTAACATCTTCTCTTTGCTTTTCAGCTAAGATTAATCCACCTTTTGTAGTTACGTCAGTTTCCTTGACTGGATCTATAACTATAAATTTACCTACTGCTTTCATGCTCTAATGTTATTTATAACACAATCAGTAGATAGTATTGTAGTGGCTACTGAGGCTGCGTTCGTTAATGCACTTTTAGTAACTAGCAAAGGATCTATAATTCCGGCTTTTACCATATCAACCGTGTTTCCTGTAACCACATCTAATCCCATACCTTGTACTTCTGAGGCTTGATAACTTTCGACGCCAGCATTTTTAAGTATCAATTTAAAAGGTTCTTGAATAGCACAATAAAGTACTTCTTCACCTATTGATGTTGATTTTAATTGCTGTGCAGCGTTTAATAAAGCTATACCGCCTCCTGGCACTATGCCTTCTTTGATCGCAGCTTTTGTAGCACAAATAGCATCTTCTACTCTATCTCTTTTTTCTT
>Ga0209482_1000372_pt1 | contig 39795 bp, 36 predicted proteins | sample CoawatmetaG10DNA_FD_187512 | JGI IMG/M metagenome (GOLD analysis project Ga0209482, IMG submission 187512) | Marine microbial communities from the West Antarctic Peninsula - Coastal water metaG104-DNA (SPAdes) (version 2) | ecosystem: Environmental > Aquatic > Marine > Coastal ...
ATTTTACCGTTGAGATTGGGAGAGATTGTAAGACCCCTTTTAATTAGTAAAAATAGCAACATAAACTTTAGTTCCGCTTTAGCCTCAATTGTTTTTGAGAGGATATTGGATACCTTTATGATATTAACTCTCTTGTCCATTGTAATATTTTTTTCTTCAGTCCCAGATTGGGTTTATAACGCTGGTTTAGGTTTGCTTTTTTTAATATCTCTAATATTTTTAATGATTATTTTTGTATATTTTAATAAAGATAAGATAGAAGCTATCTTTTCAAAGTTGAGCATTATTCTCCCAGATAAATTTTTAGGCTCTGCTCAGAGGGTCTTTAATAGTTTCTTTGATGGGCTAGATATACTATCTAAACCATTAGATATTTTTATTACAGTTTTAATTTCAATATTTATTTGGCTAAGTTATGGCTTAATTGTTTACTTAATGTTTTCTTTTCATTCTTTTGATTTACCAATTATTGCAGCTTACTCAGTAGTTGTTCTTACTTTTTTAGCTACAAGCTTGCCTGCTGCTCCAGGGTTCTTAGGAACCTTTCAATATGGTTGTTTCTTAGCATTAACTGGTTATGGGGTTTCTGTAGATGCTGCTGCTTTTTTTTCATTGTCTTATTACCTAGTAATGATTGGTATGAGTGTTCTACTGGGATTAATTTTTTTCCCAATAGTAAATTTAGATAGTAAATTTCTTGACTGGAAAAAATAAAGTTAGCACTCTCGAGTTTTTATTCTTTGCAGATTTTTAAACCGATTGGTTTGGCTTTATTTCTCTTTTCTGTATTTTTAACTACAAAATAACGTTTCATTTCAAATCCAAAAATGCTAACAGGTTTTGTAAATAAAATCTCATCTGATTCTCTCATATATAAACTGATTTCTACTGATATATCGCTTTCTCCTGCGTGCACACAAGAGTCTCCAACATGAGCATAAATCTCATATGTATTTATCATTAAATTTTCTTTTTTAGACCAAGTTACTATATCTTGAGCAGCCTTCGCATTAGCTACTTGGTAAAGTGAAGAAAATACTGCCAACATCAACAACAGGAAAACATAACCCCATTTAAATAGAGCGTGTAATTTAATATTAGACTGAACTATTAAGATAGACCAGAATGGTATTATAAATATTAAGTACCTTTGGGCAGGCCTGGTAGCAGAAAGCAACACTATATAGAATAGTATTGTTATTGTCATTATTCTACATTCTTTGTGTCTAATAAAAAAATTTATACACAACAGGAAATTCCAGAACCCAATAATTTTTATAAGTAAGATTAGCTCAGTGCCTAACAATTGATCTAAACTTCCAAAATTCATCTCTCCATTATTTTGGTTCATAATGGCAAGAGGTACACTTACAAGTATGGTTATTAACTGATATTTAAATTTAGTATTTATTAAGAAAAACGGGATAGTTATAAAAAATAATGCAGATAAGTAAAATCCATAACTAAAGAAATTGTCTAAGAATTTAGGAAGAGTTAATTCAAAGTTAGCTTTGAATTTATCAGGTACTACCCAGACATCATAAAAATAGTCATAAGAAAATAAGAATAGCAGAAATAAAATTACAGCCAAAAAACTAGAGATAAAGTTAATATTTTTTAAATTTAACCGTTTTTCTTCTATTGAGTTTTCAATCCATTTTAAGCCCCAATACGGACCTGAAAAAAGGATAGAATGATATTTAATACTTGCGCTCAGCCCAGCAGATAGGCCTTTTAAGTATCCATTTTTATGAAGTTCTATTGCAAGTACTAGGAGTCCAACAGATAGAAGCTCAGCGTATGCTCTTCCTGAATAAATCCAAATCAATGGATTTAAAGCAACCATTAAAAGCAAAAAAGCACTCTTATAATGGATTAGCGAAACTAGGACTAAGCTCCCTCCTATTAGTGCAAGTAACCTATAGCTTATATAATGATCCCCAAAAATATAAACAAAAAAGCTTGAAAGAAAGGAATAGGTTATTGGGTTTGCTTGTTGATTAAGATAAAAATCAAGGAAAAAACTATCTCCAGTATTATAGTAATCAGATCCAGCCCTATAAAGCCACTCAAGATTTATAAAAGGAGTATTAAGATAAATAAGATGACCAAAGAAGAAAGTAAATATAATGAAATATATAAGTCTTAAATTTATTTTTTCAGTCATAATTATTTTTGTTTTTAAGTGAACGAATATTAATTTATAATTTTACATATGTTTTTTTTAAATGAAAAAAAATTAAGACTTTATAGTTAGTAAATTTATCTTTTAGAAAAAAAATACTAATTATTGGCATAAATCTATTAATTCCACCTCTAGATTAAAGCCATGAAATTATATACTGTGGAGCGAATTAAATTGATTTTCAAGTTTTTTGTAATTTCGTTTAAAATTTAACACAAAATTTGATACTTCAAGGATAAAAACACGATGTGCGGCATTATAGGTTCACTCTTATTTAATAATAGTAATTCTGAAATTACAGATTCTTATATAACTGCAATGAGAGATACACTAATTCATCGTGGACCGGATGGGGCGGGGACATGGATCTCACCTGACGGCAGGGTTGGGTTGGGACATAGGCGTCTTGCTATAATTGATTTAAGTAACAAGGCATCTCAACCTATGGGTAATTCTGATGGTTCAGTACAAATCTCATTCAATGGTGAGATATACAATCATGCTGAGATTCGTCAGGAGCTTGAGCTCACTGATAAATATACTTGGAAAACTGACCATTCAGATACTGAAGTTATCCTTCACGCCTATGAGGAGTGGGGTATAGACTGTATTCATCGTTTTCGAGGGATGTTTGCCATTGCGATTTGGGATGCTCGAACAGAAGAACTATGGTTATTACGAGATAGAATGGGGATTAAGCCTCTTTACTATAGCATGTTAGAAGATCGAATAATCTTTGCTTCAGAAATTAAAGCAATTCTTGAGGATCCAAAACAAAAAAGAAGTATTGATGAGGAGGCTTTTTTTCATTATTTTACTTACTTGTTTGTTCCAGCTCCTTTGACTTTATTTGAAGGCATAAAGAAGTTACCTAATGCTTCAAAGTTATGCATAAAAAAAGATGGTAGCGTTATTGAGGATCGTTATTGGGATGCTTTAGATAATCCCCAAGATATGTCTGGATCTTCAGAAATAGAAATCTCGAAGATGCTATTGAGTAAGCTGAGAGCTTCCGTTAAAGATCGATCTATGAGTGATGTTCCAGTTGGAGTTTTTCTTTCAGGTGGCATTGATTCAAGCACTAATGCTGCTTTGTTTGCAAAAAATTCTTCTGAGATAAACACATTTTCTATTGCTTATGATGAAGAATATAAAAGCTCTAAAAGCGAATTAGATTATGCCAAAATGGTGGCAGGTAACGTTGGCGCGAATTATCATGAGAAAACCTTGTGTGAAGATGACTTAATTAACTTCCTTCCAGAGATGGCTTATCTTCAAGATGAACCTATTGCTGATCCTGTATGTGTTCCAGTTTATTATGTATCCAAGCTTGCTCGAAAAAATGGAGTTATTGTATGTCAAGTCGGCGAGGGAGCAGATGAATTATTTTGTGGTTATGAATCTTGGCTAACAAGATTTTATGCGCAGAAGCTTATTAATCGGTTTCCAGTTCCAAGATTTATTAGGAAGATTGTGGTCAAAATCCTTGATTTTTTAGGTCTTGATAAGAATTGGAGAGTTGAGTATCTGAGACGTGATGCTTCAGGTATTCCAATTTTCTGGGGCGGAAGTAGTTGTTTTACTGATCAGGGTAAGCAGGTTATTTTTTCAAAAAGGATTCAAAAAAAATTTAAAGGACGCTCTTCCTGGGATGCTATTGCTCCTATAAGAGATCGATTTGAACAAAAATGTAATGATAAAGATCCATTAAAGTGGATGACATATCTTGACCTAAATTCAAGGTTACCAGATTTACTTTTAATGCGAATAGATAAGATGTCTATGGGTGTTTCTTTAGAGGGACGAGTCCCATTTTTAGACCATCAATTTGTCGAGTTTGCAATGGATATTCCAACAAAAATGAAAATAAAAGGTGGAGATACAAAACATATTCTCAAAGAGTCTATTCGTGGAGTTATCCCAGATGAGATAATAGATAGAAAGAAACAAGGTTTTTCCGCTCCAATCCAAGAGTGGCTTTCTGGTGAATTTGGAGAAGTTGTGGAACGTGAGGTTAGGTATTTTTGTGAAAAAACTGATTTGATGGATTGGGAGCGAGTAAAAGTTGTGATTAATAAGCGAAATCAACTTTACTCTTGGCAGCTCTTAAATCTTGCTCTTTGGTGGAGAACATATATCGAAAAAGGATATACTCAAAAAGATATGAAATTACTTACAGCGATTTAAATTTTGGTTTTTTATAGATGAAATTATGAAACAAGTTCTGATAAAAAAAGGTATTCCTTATGCCGCAGAAGTCCCAGCCCCCCAAGTTGAAGATGGTGAGGTTTTAGTTCGCTTGCAAGCCTCTTGCCTTTCAATTGGTACTGAGTTAAGTGGCATTCGAGGTAGTGCTATACCTATGTGGAAAAAAGCTATTGCACAGCCTGAGAAGGTTCTGACTGTAATGCAAATAGCACGGGATCACGGGATTAAAAAAGCTATTGGAACTGTTAAAGAAAAGAAAGAAGCTGAGCATCTCACGGGCTATTCTGCTTCGGGTGTTGTGATTGCTATTGGAGCAAATATTAAGGATTTAGCAGTTGGTGATAGAGTCGCTTGTGCTGGGGCGCAATATTCACATCATGCTGAATACATTCGCGTGACACGTAATTTGTGCGTATCAATGCCAGAAGAATTGGACTTTGAGGCTGCCTCCACGGTTACACTTGGTGCGATTGCATTGCAGGGTGTTCGTCGCTCTAAACCAACCTTGGGGGAAACTTTTGTAGTTGTTGGACTGGGTATTCTTGGTCAGCTTACTGCACAAATACTCCGCGCTAATGGTTGTCGGGTAATTGGTATTGATCCCGATCATGCCCGGATTGATAAGGCTATGTCCCTAGGTATGGACTATGGTGTTCATCCTAATGATACTGATACTGATACTGTAGCTCGCATGACCGATGGCTTTGGTGCTGATAGCATTATCATTACTGCCGCAACTCCATCAGATGAAGTGGTATCCAGTGCATTTAAAATGTGCCGAAAGAAAGGGCGGGTTGTATTGGTTGGTGATGTTGGTTTAAATCTCAACCGGGCGGACTTCTATACTAAGGAGATTGATTTTTTAATATCAACCTCATATGGCCCAGGGCGATATGATAAGAGTTACGAAGAGCAAGGGTTAGATTATCCAATCAGTTATGTTCGGTGGACTGAAAACCGCAACATGGCAGAATATCTTCGCTTGATCGTTGAGGGGTATGTCCAAATTTCTCCACTGGTAAGTTCTCGCTATCCTATTGAAGAGGCTTCAGCAGCTTATGAGGATGTTAGTGGGGAAGATAAACCGTTGGTAGCGCTTTTTATCTATCCACCTATTGATGAGATTTCTGTAATTCCAACTAGGAGTATAAACCTTAAATCTACAACTCGAAGTATTGAAGGCAAGATTCGTATTGCAATAATAGGGGCTGGTGCATTTGCCAGGTCAGCACATCTACCCAATATAAAAGAACTTAATAATCTTTATCATCTTAGAGCCGTAGTTAATCGAACTGGACCATCAGCTAAGACTATAGGGAAGCAGTTTGGTGCTGACTATGTCAGCACTGATCCTAGTGATGTGTTCAAAGATCCTGAAGTTGATGCTGTTTTGATTGCTACACGACATCACTTGCATGGTTCGCTAGTATTGGCTGCGTTAAAAGCTGGTAAACATGTTTTGGTTGAAAAGCCATTAACCTTGAGTAAGGAAGAATTGATTAATCTGGAAGCATTTTATGAAGAGGATAATGTAGATACTGAGATACAATCTAAACCAATCCTGCTTACTGGGTATAACCGACGTTTTTCTCCTCATGTAGAACATATGCAGCAGTTACTCAAAAAACGAACATCCCCCTTTATTATTAATTACCGGATGAATGCAGGATTTATCCCCTTGGATCACTGGGTTCATAGTCAAGAAGGAGGCGGTCGTAACTTAGGCGAAGCCTGCCATATTTATGATTTATTCACACATCTTGCTGATAGTAAAGTGACAGCTATTTCGGCTCATGCTGTCAAACCAGAGACACAACACTACGGCCGTAATGATAATTTTGTTGCCACTATGAGTTTTGCAGATGGGTCTGTTGCTAATCTAATATATACTGCGATGGGCCACAAGGATATATCTAAGGAAAAAGCTGAGCTGTACTTTGATGGCAAGATTGTCGAACTGGATGATTACAAGAGAACCACTATGAATGGAGCTAAAAATATCTCTTTGCAAACCCATATACAGGACAAAGGTTTGAAAATTGAACTGGAGCGTTTTGCCAAAGCTATACAGACAGGCGAATGGCCAATCCCATTATGGCAACAACTTCAAGTCAGTGAGGTTGCTTTTGCAGTTGAGAAGATGGTATTTGAGTGATAATAATGGTTGAAGTAAGGTGATCGTTGGCAATTTTTTCAGTATGTTAAATAAGGTATGGATTATCTTCCAGCATGATGGTGTTTTCATATTGTCTCAAAGGATATGGGCTAAGCTTTTGCGTCAAGCTGAGATACGATTTGAAGAGGTATTGTCTCGGCGAAGGAGTACTTATAGTCTGGAAGAAGTCACCAATGTTGTTCAGCTAATGCCGAGGGCTGATGAGAAAACAATTGATAGTCTTAATCTTAAGACATGTATCCCACAGACGGTAGCAAATCATTATCTTGAGCATCGCTTTGACTTGTTAGGCTCGGGGTGGATGAAGGTGTGTTATGGTATGAACTGCTTAGGCATAGCTGGCTATCGTTACGATATAGGTGTTAAGATAAAGCCAGATTTGGCAGGAAAATGGCTGAAGGGACGCCTAAATAAGGCGAATCTTTCAACAGCGCAGAAAATTTGGCAGCGAGTTGATGAGAGCTATATTCCCATTGATTGGCAACTTGATTTTAAATCAGGATATCGCTGGTCAGAGAAGATTTGGGCATCCCGTTTATCACATAGTCATCTGCCTGGTGTAGATATAAAGGTGCCGTGGGAGCTTTCAAGGATGCAGCACCTCCCTCAGCTTGCATTACGGGCCAGTGCATTAGGAGAGAGTGACAAAGAGGCGCTTCTATTAGTAAGAGATATCAGGAATCAGTGGCTTGACTTTATCGCTACTAATCCACCTGGCTTTGGTGTAAATTGGGCATGCCCTATGGATGTTGCAATTCGTAGTGCGAACTGGTGTTTGGCTTGGGATATTCTTCAGGCATCAGGTTTTTTACTGGAACCAGAAGATCAAGCGATATTAGCGCATAGCTTGTATGACCATGGTTGCCATATTGTGAAGTATTTGGAGTGGACTAGCAATCGCGCTAATCACTATTTAGCAGATATTTCAGGATTAGTATTTATTGCTAGCTATTTACATTCATCAGAAGAGACTGAGGCATGGTTAGCATTTTCTATAAAAGAGCTGATTACTGAAGTGGACCGTCAGTTTTATGCCGATGGCTGTAATTTTGAAGGGTCTACAGCTTATCACCGTCTCACAGCAGAGATGGTATTTTTTTCAACTGCATTAATATTAGGCTTGCCTTTAGAATCTCAGGATAACCTGAGACAACATAAGTATAAGGAAATAAAATATGGGAATAAAGGCTTGTCTCTTCAAGAAGCACCTCTAAAATTTTATTCTTTACCTGGCAATGTTTTACCAATAAAGCGAGAGTCACCATTTCCGCCATGGTATTTTGAGAAAATGGAGCGTATGGCTGAATTTATTATGGATATCACAAAACCGAATGGCCACATACCACAAATTGGAGATAATGATAATGGCAGATTTTTTAAGTTATATCCAAAGTATCACAAGATGTCAGTCTTGCAAGCAAAGCAAAAATATATCAATTTACTCGGATATGACAGTTTAAGTGATGATATGGATTACCATGTAGAGGATCATTTGGATTGTAGGCACTTGGTGAGTACAGCTGATGCGTTATTTGATAGGAGGGATTTTGAAGAATGGCTTAAAAAAAGATCAACTAGGAAAATAATCAACCAGGATTATATTGTTATTAAATTTTTATCAAAAAGCGCAGCCATTAATACTCAAAATTTAACTAGAGTCAGTAAAACTAAGCCCCATTATTGTATGATTGGTTCAGATAAAGAGTTTAATAAAGTTCTTTTAAAAATAGAGCAAAAATATAATAATTGTATTTTATTGTTCGAGTCAAAAAATAAACTTAATAAGCCTAATGATAAAATCTCACTATACTCATATCCTGACTTTGGGTTGTACCTATTTTCATCAGATAGTATTTATCTTGCAGTTAGATGTTGGCCAGGAAAAAAACCTTATGTGTCATCGCATATGCATGAAGATCAGTTCGCAATTGAATTGGTTATAGATGGTAATGAGATAATATCAGATCCTGGATCCTATGTTTATACACCATTGCCAATGCAGCGATGGAAATATCGTTCAAATGAAGCCCATTTCACACCACTTGTTAGTGGCGATATAGAAAATTGGAAAAAACTTGACCCATTTAGTTTGATAACATTAAAACCTGCACATCCCTCCTATTTTGGTTTACATGGGTTCTTTTCAACCATTGGGGAAGAACTAAAGTATGGCAGTTATTGTTTAATTAGTGTCAAAGATAATGAAATAAAACTCTATGGTTTTGGCGGAGACAAAAAACAAGTAAAGAAAGGAAATATATCGCAAAAAATATCAGATGGTTATGGCTCAATATCTAATAATCTATCATTTGTGACAGCTGATGAAGATTAATTTACATACTTTCGGGCTATATTCGATATTATTACTTTTGATGATGGTGCTAGTACATAAAGAAATGGCAAAATTATTCGTTTTTTATCGAGAGATCTTTGGCCTTGTATTTATAGTGTTACTGTTAAGGCAGAGGTTTTCTGATATTTCTCATTCTATGCTTAATAAAAAAGTTTTTATTGAGATTTTATTGTTGGCATTATTTCCATTGATTATTATTATTTTAGCTCTTGTTGATCCTATGGTTAAATTATATGGAGACTCTTTAAGTGTTGGAGTTACATCTTATGATGGAAGCGTAAACTCTAAATTATATGTATTTCGCAATGCAGTTCTTTATCTTCCTATGGTTTTTTATATTGCTGTTAGAGGGCTTTCACTATCAGATATAAATAAGATTGCAGGAATTTGTGCTTTTATTGCACCTATTAGTATTATTATATTTATGGCAAGGCTAAGTGACTATTCTGTAGTTTCCGAATTTGTGAGGATGATAACTGGAAAAATTCAAATCGAATATAACACTTTTGTTCCATGTTTCACGTTTTCCGTGCTGTCTATTGTTTATTTATTGGAGCTTAATTATAAGAAATACAGACTACTTATTAAGATGTCACTGATGTTAATATTAGTATTTGAATGTTCATTTATTTTTTATTCAACTAGTAGGCAAGCTCTTCTATTGGCTATAATTTATATATCAATATTTTTGGCTAAAAACCTTTCTGTATCTCAGTTAAAGAATATTTTATATTATGCAATTTTTGTTGTTTTTTTATATTATCTTTATTATTGGTTTACTCTGAATTATGGCGAAAATTATAGGCTAACTAGTAGGTTATCGGACCAACTTTTGTCTAGTCCTAGACTCCAAATTGCGTTAGATGGTCTTTTAATGTTAGATATAACTGAATTGTTCACAGGGGCTGGGCTGACTAGTGTTTTAGTTTCTGGACCACACAATGATTATATTAGGTGGATACAGAGAATTGGCTTGATATTTGCGTTTATTTCCTTCTACCCATACTTTTCAGTTATGTTTAAAAGTTTTATTGATACTCTTTCCTATAAGAAGGATAGTGCTTATCTGTATATTTTTTGCGCAACTTTATTTATTATCTACAACTCATTTTTTGGGTATCCAAGAGAAGATGCATACCAATCAATATTTTGTTTTCTGGGTATATCAATGTGGCTAGGGTATAACAATTATAATCAAAGAAAAAAATTGTGGATGCAGGTAGATCGCATTCCTTAGTAAATTAATTATTTTTTAATGCGAAGTATGAAAATCCTTGTAATCAGTTACCACTATTTGCCAGAAGAAAACCCACGAGTTTTCAGATGGAGCTCTATTGTTTCTTATTGGTTATCATGTGGATATGATGTTTCTGTGATTACTGCATCTCAAGATAAGTATGAAGGAAAGACACAAGATTGTTTGAATATAATACGAGTGCCAGAAAATCTGATAGGAAAGATTCGCTATAAAATGTATCTGATAGGAAAGATTCGCTATAAAATGTCTAGAGAAAATCTCTTGCGAGCAGAGATAAGTGATACCAAACTGCCAATATTTGGCAACTCTGCGATCATATCAAAATGGATTAAAGGACTTTATGCGTTTGTAATAAAAAGAATACAATGGCCAGATTTTGCTTGGACATGGATTCTAAATGCTCGTAAGGCTTCACTTCAACACTTAGAAGGTAATCCAGATATTGATGTTATTATTTCCGTATCGCATCCATTTAGTAGTCATGTAGTCGGTTCTATTGCTAAACGAAAGTATCCTAACATTAGGTGGATAATGGATATTGGAGATCCATTTAATTTTCTTGTTGAATCCCAACCCAATAATTTTCTAATCTATAGCAAACTTAATAAATTTATTGAGAGAAAGTATTTCTCTCTATCTGATTTTGTTTCTGTTACCACTTCAGAGACTATGAGTGAATATTTGAAGTTATTTCCAGAAAATAAAGGGAAAATAAAGGTAATACCTCCTGTTCTTAGTACTGATGCCAGCAATATCTTAAAGACAAGGAAAAAGAAGCATCAATTAAATCACAAAGCACTTAGGCTGGTATTTGTCGGTACTCTTTACTCTGGAATTCGTCATCCTCAGAAAATGTTAAATATGTTGGCTGATGTAAGAACTTCATTAAACAGCGATTTTGAAATTCATTTTTTTGGTCCTGTGAATGATGTTGATATATCAAAATTGTCTAATTCATATACATATTTCCATGGTAGAGTTAGTCACAATGATGCGTTGGAGGCTATGTTGGATGCAGATATCCTGATTAATATTGGGAATTCCACTAAGTTTCAGCTACCATCAAAATTAATTGAGTATGTTTGTACTGGCAATCCAGTTCTAAATATAATTTCTACAACTGATGATTCCTCACACGCTTTTCTAGCAAGTTATCAAATGTCTAAAACCATACAACTATCTGACGAAATAACAAATAAAATTGTAAGAGAAGTCTCTGATTATATTAAATTTGCATCGACTCATAGTCCAATACTTAATGATGCATACTTGAGTAAATATTCTGTTCAAGATATTTCAAAACAATATGAGCTAATGTTTGATTGAAATTTAGCTATCTGCAGGGATTTGTATTAATTATGAAAATAATGTCTCAACGTGTTTATCTGATATACTTTTTGTGATAATTTAGTTTGGGGTAAATTGATATTAAAGCACTAATTTTAGTTGGCGGAAAAGGGACACGACTTAAGCCATATACCACAGTTATACCAAAGCCATTACTGCCTGTTGGAGATCTTCCGATTTTGGAAATTATTCTCATGCAACTGAAGGCTGCAGGTGTTGATGAAGTGATTTTAGCTGTTGGTCATATGGCGCATTTATTTGAATCATTTTTTCAAGACGGTACTCGGTTTGGTATTAAAATTAGCTATTCTTATGAAGATAAGCCTTTAGGTACTGCCGGCGCAGTAGCTTTCGCATTGGATGATTTAGGAGATGATTTTATTGTAATGAATGGCGATCTTCTGACCACACTTAATTATAAAAAAATGTTTATGCTGCATCAAAAGCGATCTGCTGCAGCGACAATTGCTACTTTTAATCGAGAGATTAAGATAGACTTTGGTGTTATCGAGTTTGATAGCAGTCAAATGCTTAAAACATATACTGAGAAACCTAGTTATTCATTTAATCTCGGAATGGGTGTAAATATTCTGAATGCTGATATTGCTTCAAATTTTTTAGTCAAGGGTGAGTATTTAGATATGCCAGATCTTATGTTAAAAATACAGACTCAAGGGCATTCAGTCTATTGTCATAATGAAGATTGTTTTTGGTTGGATATGGGATGCCATACTGATTATCAAGAAGCGAATGAGGTTTTTGAAAAAATGAAAGATGAATTTCTTCCTCTCAAAACTAAATAAAGTAATATTTGATAGTTGTGAAAGTACTTAATGTTATTGAAAATATAGATGAAATGACTGGTGGAGGTGCAAGTGAGCGTACACGACAGTTAAGCGTTCATTTGTCTAAACTTGGACATGATGTTACTATATTAACAACAAATTACAATCTCTCTGCTTCTAATATCGCTTCTATAGGAACAGCTAAGCTAATTGCTATTCCATGTCTTATTAAGCGTTTTTATGTTCCATTACCATGGTTTTTGACAATCAATAAAGCTGTAAAAAATGCTGACATAGTTCACTTAGTTAGTCATTGGACCTTAATTAATGCAATAGTTTATCTATTCTTAAGAATACATAAAAAACCATATGTCATAAATCCTTTAGGTTCTCTACCAATATTTGGCCGCTCAAGTTTGCTAAAGAAATTGTATAACTTTGTGATTGGACGCGCTATTGTTCGTAAAGCAAATATGTGTGTTGTGACTACTCGAACTGAGTTACCAGCACTTTCTTCATATGGAGTTGGTGAATCAGTAATCGCTCACATACCTAATGGAATTAATGAATATGATTATTTAATAAAAGACAATAGTAGTGTTTCTGAAGAATTTAGTTTTTTAGATAAACACCCGTTTATGCTATATATTGGGCGCCTTAATTCTATCAAGGGTCCAGATCTTCTAATAGAAGCCTTTTATAGAGTGAAAAATTCTTTTCCAGATATTCATCTTGTTTTTATGGGGCCTGATGAAGGGATGTTAAGCTCACTTCAAAAAACTGCTTCAGAATGCTCAATAATTGAGCGTACCCACTTTCTCGGTTGGGTAACTAGAGAACAAAAAGCTGCAATTCTTCAGGCCTCTCTCTTCTTAGTGATCCCTTCAAGACAGGACGCAATGTCAATTGTTGTTTTGGAGTCGGGTATTGCTGGAAAACCTGTATTGATCACAGATCAATGTGGATTTAATGAGGTTGCTGATGTGGGAGGTGGAAAGGTTGTTCCAGCTTCTATTGATGGAATAGCATTAGGCATAAAGAATTTGTTAGGACCTAAGAGTGATCTTAGTTCGATGGGGTTAAATTTACAGAAGTTAGTTAAGGATAATTTTTTGTGGTCATCGACTGCTAAACAGTATTCAGCCGTATTCGATCAAGCTATAAAAAATAATATGTAATAGTGCCCTGTTGATCTGTGCTTGGGTATTATTGTTTTTTATATTTGTTACCACAAATAATGATTATTATTTTTTAAGGATATTAAATGCAGAAGGTTTGTATACAAGGATTAGGATTTGTAGGCTCTGCTATGGCAACAGCTGTTGCCATAGCGATCGATAAATATGGAGAGCTAATCTATGATGTGGTTGGGGTTGACTTGCCAAATAAAACTGGGCAGAGCAGGGTAAGTGCTATTAATAAGGGTGAATTCCCATTTCCCATTAGTGATGATAGGCTATTATTAGCTGTTTCAAAAGCCCATAAGAATGGTAATTTAAGGGCTACTACCGATCAGGATGAATATTCGCAGGCTGATATAGTAGTTGTAGATGTTCATCTAGATATCCCCTATTTAGATAATGAGCCTCAATTAATATTTACAGAATTTGTTAATGCTATTCGAACAATTGGACAAAGAGTTTCTCCTGGAACATTAATCATAATTGAGACTACAGTTCCTCCAGGAACATGTGAAAAAATCGTTATTCCTACTTTACATATGGAGTTAAAAAAACGCCAACTTGATACTGATAGTATTCATGTTGCTCATTCCTATGAGCGTGTTATGCCTGGAGATAGTTATCTTGAATCCATAGTAGATTACTGGAGAGTCTTTGCAGGCTTTACTGAAAAGTCAGGCAATCTGTGTGAAGAATTTCTTACAAATGTGGTTAATGTAGATGAATACCCTTTGACTCGATTGTCTTCAACGATTGCTTCTGAAACAGCAAAAGTTATGGAAAACACATACAGAGCAACAAATATTGCATTTATTGATGAATGGACCAAATATGCAGAGACTGTTGGGATAGATATGTTTGAGGTTATAGAGGCTATTAAAGTAAGACCTACTCATTCTAATATTAGATTTCCTGGTCTTGGAGTTGGTGGATATTGTTTGACCAAAGATCCTGCTTTTGCTCCTGCAGCTAGTAGGCAATTATTTAATAAATCGATAGATTTTCCGTTTTCAAAAATGGCAGTAAGAATTAATCATGAGATGCCATTACATACTGTTCAACGTCTTATTTCTTTATTGGGCAGTCCACTAAAAGGAAGGCGGATTTTGGTTTGTGGCGTAAGCTATCGAGAGGGCATTGGAGATTCACGTTTCTCTCCATCTGAGATCCTAGTTCGTGAATTGCTTAGAGAGGGGGCGGATGTTTCCTGTCATGATCCATATTTAACTTATTGGGATGAATTAGAGCAAATTCTTCCTAAACAGTTGCAATCACCAGCTGACTATAGTGCTGTAATAATGGCTGTTCCTCATAAGCAATATCGCGAGTTGAATTTGTCTGATTGGGCTTTAGGAGCAGCATTGGTATTAGATGCAAATTCTGTTTTTAACAAGGAGCAAAGGAACTTGGCGCGAATGAAGGGGATAAGAGTTGAAAGTATTGGAAGAGGGGAGGGCTTATGAATGAGAAAATATTGATTACTGGAGGAGCTGGATTTATTGGATTGCATTTGGCAAGGCGGTTATTAGATGAAGGTTACCAAGTTGATCTTCTTGATAACTTTGCTCGAGCAGTTGATGATAAAGAGCTTAAAGATATCTTAGCACAAGATAAAATAAATTTTTATAATATCGACTTGTTGGCTACTGATCAGATTAATAGATTGGCGACTGATTATGATGTGATATTCCATCTTGCTGCAATTATTGGCGTAGCCCACGTGATGGACTATCCTTATGATGTGCTTTATAAGAATATAAATATGCTTGGCAATATGATTGATTTTGCTCGTAAACAAGACAAACTGTCACGTTTTCTTTTTGCTTCTACAAGTGAAGTGTATGCAGGAACTTTGAAACATTTTGATTTACCTATTCCAACGCCTGAGGCAACCCCTTTAGCTGTTACTAATCTTTCTTATCCACGAACATCTTATATGTTGTCTAAAATTTATGGTGAGGCCCTATGTCAACAATCTGGCCTCCCTTTTACTGTGTTTAGGCCACATAATATTTATGGACCTCGAATGGGCATGGCACATGTTATACCTGAGCAATTGCGCAATGCGCATGAAGCTGAAGAAGGCGATCGTATAGATGTTTTTTCTATAAATCACACACGTTGTTTTTGTTATATTGATGATGCTGTAGAGATGCTGTTGCGTATAATGGTTAAGGATGATTGCGAAGGAAGAACTCTTAATTTGGGTACACAAAATCCGGAGCTGAAAATCAAAGAGGTAGTGCAACAATGTTTTTCAGTTGTAGGTAAAGAATTATTCATTGATGAAAGACCAGAAACCCCTGGTTCTCCCAGTCGAAGAGTACCTGACATGACGAAAACTTCTTCATTATTAGGATATGAATCGCAGGTTAGCATTCAGAGTGGGGTTGTTAAGACTTATGAGTGGTATAGGAAAAATGTTTTTGATCAAGATTTAGAGAATGCATTTTAGTAATTATTTGATTAAATACTTTGTGCCAGCATCTGAATTTATGCCTATTTCCCTGGTTTCGATAAACTGTAATATGATAGCTATTCCTTTATCAGTTCGGTATATTGACTCATGAGGCTAAAGAGGTGATGAAGTCTATGAAAGTTCTCCTTATTGAATGGGAATACTATCTTGAACTTAGTTTTTCTTTTGTGGTCAATCATTTGCAGTGCTATTTAATTTATCTTCTGTCAGATAAGGTTATTACAAGGAGCAATTGGTGAAAGTACTCATCGTTTTTGGAACACGCCCCGAGGCTATCAAAATGGCACCAGTCATCAAGACATTGGAAAAAGTGCTAGATGTTTCAGTTTGTGTTACTGCGCAACATCGTGAGATGTTAGATCAAGTGTTAAACCTGTTTGAAATCACACCAGATTATGATCTCGATATTATGAAGCCAGGACAGGATTTGTTTGATGTTACTAGTAATGTATTGCTTGGGATTAGAAAGGTTTTGCAAGAGGTAAGGCCTGATGTGGTTCTGGTACATGGAGACACTACAACCTCTATGGCCGTCTCGTTGGCTGCCTTTTATCTTCAAATTCCAGTTGGCCATGTTGAGGCAGGATTACGCACCCATGATATCTATTCGCCCTTCCCAGAGGAGCTGAACCGTCAGCTGACAGGGCGTATTGCTACCTATCACTTTACTCCAACTGAGCAAGCAAAGAAAAAATTGCTGATGGAAAAGGTAGAAGAGAGGCAGATTAGTGTTACTGGTAATACAGTAATTGATGCGCTGCTATCAGTTCTGCAAAAGTCAAGGGCAGAGCCATTTTCTGAAGCTCTTCTTGCACAACTTCCTTTTCTGGTTCTAGATGAAATGCCTCGCATTGTTCTGATTACGGGTCATAGGCGTGAGAATTTTGGATCAGGATTTGAGGAGATATGTCTTGCATTACAGGATCTGGCAAAAATTTTTCCAGATGTGCAGTTTGTCTATCCGGTTCACCTAAACCCCAATGTTCTGGAGCCGGTCAAACGCATTCTCTCTGATATATCCAATATCTATCTTATCAAACCACAAGATTATCTATTTTTTGTGAAATTGATGGATATTTCTACACTTATATTAACTGATAGTGGAGGAGTTCAAGAGGAGGCACCAAGTTTGGGCAAGCCAGTTCTGGTAATGCGCAGTACCACAGAGCGTCCAGAGGCAGTAGATGCTGGAACAGTAAAGCTGGTTGGTGCCAACCGTGACCAGATTGTTCAAGAAGTATATTCCCTGTTAACTGATGAAGTGAAATATAAACAAATGGCTTATGCTCATAATCCTTATGGAGATGGCCATGCTAGTGAAAGGATTCTGCAAATATTACAAGAGGTTAAAGTATGAAGGTTTCAGTCATTGGCCTGGGCTATATCGGTTTGCCTACTTCGGCTCTAATGGCATCGCATGGAATTGAGGTAGTAGGTGTTGATGTTAATCAAAATATTGTTGATATCGTTAATCAAGGAAAAATTCATATTGTAGAGCCAGGTCTGGATATTCTAGTGCGGACGTCGGTAAAAGCGGGGCATCTGCGAGCAACAATTAGTCTTGAGAAGTCGGATGCTTTTATGATTGCTGTTCCAACTCCTTTCAAAGGTGATCATGAGCCTGACCTCTCTTATGTTGAGTTGGCGGTCAAGGCTATAGCGCCATTATTAGAAAAGGGAAATGTTGTAATCCTTGAGTCGACTGCTCCAGTGGGCTCGACTGAAAAGATGTTAGAGTGGATGCAGGCTATTCGTCCAGACCTTTGCTTTCCAAGATTTGATGAAGTGGAGGCTGATCTAGATATCTCGGTTGCACATTGTCCAGAGCGCGTTTTACCAGGAAATGTGGTGCAAGAGTTAGTAGAAAATGATCGAATCATCGGCGGCATAACAAGACAATGTGCGGAGCGTGCCCGTGAGATTTATAATGTTTTTGTGGAAGGGGATTGTCTGGTTACTGATTGTCGAACTGCAGAGCTAAGCAAATTAGTGGAAAATGCTTTCCGTGATGTTAATATCGCCTTTGCAAATGAGCTTTCACTTATCTCTGACAAGCTAGATATAAATGTTTGGGAGTTGATTCGCCTGGCAAACCGTCATCCAAGAGTCAATATATTACAGCCAGGGCCTGGTGTAGGCGGACATTGTATTGCGGTTGACCCATGGTTTATTATTAATTCTGCGCCAAATGAAGCTAAATTGATTCATACCGCTCGGCTGGTGAATGATAGTAAACCGCAGTTTGTTCTTGAACAGATCAATCGGGCTGAGATTGCGCTTGGTAAAGAGAGGGCAGAAATTAATCTAGCCTGTTTAGGCTTAGCATTTAAACCGGATATCGATGATTTTCGTGAAAGTCCTGCATTGTATATTGCATTGCAGGTTAGTAAAATGGGATTTTCTAAGCAGTATCTGGTTGAACCTAATATTAATCAAATTCCAATTGATTTTGATCATAATTCAACAGAGCTGGTTGACTTAGATAAAGCTTTGATAGGGGCTGATATAATTGTTTTGTTGGTTGACCATAAGCAATTTAAAGAAATTAATCCCAAACTTCTTTTAGGGAAACAAGTTATTGATACTCGAGGTTTATGGAGCAAGTGAAAAGAAGAGTTTTTATACTAACTGATGGACTCTAAAGGCTTTGCGGTTAGTCTAACAAGATTCACCACTAGAGGTTTTAACTATTGCTATCTAATTTCTTTTCTAATAACGGCTACTATTCATCATTATCTTTATATAATATAAGATAACTTGGCTTCTATTCAAAATCTTTTCTTAATTCTGAATAAATAAAATTAATTATGAGTGATATATTTAAAAATAAAACCCTATTAATTACTGGGGGTACTGGTTCTTTTGGAAACGCAATACTAAAAAGATTGATAAGTACTGATATTAAAGAGATACGGATTTTCTCTAGAGATGAGTTAAAGCAAGATGATATGAGAAAGTTTTATAATAGCAATAAACTGAAGTTCTATATTGGAGATGTAAGAGACAAAGATTCAATAGATGATGCAATAAGAGGTGTTGATTATGTATTTCATGCTGCTGCTCTTAAGCAAGTTCCTTCATGCGAATTCTATCCAATGCAGGCGGTCAAGACTAATGTTATTGGTACTGAAAATTTATTAAATTCTGCTATTAATGCGGGTGTAAAAAAACTAATTGCACTCAGTACAGATAAAGCTGTCTATCCAATAAATGCAATGGGTATTAGCAAAGCCATGATGGAGAGAGTTGTTGTATCAAAAAGTAGAAATGCAAAAGATATCATGATAGCTTGCACTAGATACGGTAATGTGTTGGCCAGTCGTGGTTCAGTTATTCCATTATTTATTGATCAAGTCAGAAATGGTAAGCCTATAACTATTACAAATCCAAATATGACTCGATTTATAATGAGTCTAGACCAAGCTGTAGACTTGGTATTATTCGCATTTGAAAATGGTGAAAGTGGAGACGTTTTTGTACAAAAGGCTCCTGCAGCAACTGTGGAGTTAATTGCAAAGACTATAAAAAATATCCTTGAGAAACCCAATCATGAGGTTAAAGTCATTGGAACGAGGCATGGAGAAAAGCTGTATGAAACTTTGTTAACAAGAGAGGAGTTGGTTAGGGCTAATGATATGGGCGAGTACTACCGAATTCCTGCTGATACACGAGATCTTAATTATAGTAAATATTTTGAAGAAGGACAAAGGGTTATTACTGAGGCGGGTGAATACCATTCGCATAACACTCATTGCTTAAATGAAGCTGAATTAACAGAATTATTGTTGAATCTTAGTGAGATTCAGAGTGCTTTAAGGGAGTTTAGGAAGGATGAGTAAACTTAAGGTAATGACTATTATAGGAACTAGACCAGAAATCATCAAACTAAGCCAGGTGATGAAAGAGTTAGATCGACATTTAGATCAAACAATTGTGCATACTGGGCAGAACTATGACTATGAATTGAATAAAATATTTTTTGAGCAATTAGATATCAGAAAGCCTGATTTTTTCCTGGAAGCTATTAAAGGTACGCCATCAGAAACTATTGGAGATATTATTACAAAAGTCGATAAAGTCCTTGCTGAAATAAAGCCTGATGCCATATTAATCTATGGAGACACCAATAGCTGCTTAAGTGTCATTCCTGCTAAGAAGAGAAAGGTGCCTATCTTCCATATGGAAGCAGGAAATCGATGTTTTGACCAAAGAGTCCCAGAAGAGGTTAATAGAAAAATAGTAGATCATTTAAGTGATATTAATATGCCACTTTCGGAACAAGCTAGAGATTACCTTATTGCAGAAGGAATTAAGCCTGAGACGATTATTAAGACTGGTTCACCAATGACGGAAGTCTTAGCTGCTAATATGGCAAAGATTAAATCTAGCGATATTTTAGCAAGAGAAGGGCTAAAGCCAAAAGCATATATTATTATGAGTATTCACAGGGAAGAAAATGTTGATTCGCCAAAAAACTTTAGTGATTTATTGGAGTCAATTGACGAGCTAACTAAGAAATATAATATGCCAATTATCATTTCTACACACCCAAGAACAAAGCAGAAATTGAAAGATATTGGCTACCAAAACAAAAATTCTTTAATTAGATTCTCAAAGCCTTATGGTTTTCATGAGTATAACAATATGCAAATGAATGCATTTTGTGTGATTTCAGATAGCGGCACTATTACTGAAGAGGGCTCAATTCTGAATTTACCTGCTGTCACAATTCGACAGGCGCATGAAAGACCAGAAGGCATGGATGAAACAACAGTAATTATGTCTGGGTTGAATAAGGCTAGAGTTATTGATGCTGTTGAAGTTGCAACAGTTCATAATTCACAAGATATTAGAGTGATAAAGCCCGTTAAAGACTATGAATCTGATAATGTTTCTAAGAAAGTTTTGCGAATCATCTTGTCATATGTTGATTATGTCAATAGAACGATTTGGCATAAGGAAATCTAGTTTTGAAAAAGAAGGTCCTAGTTTTAGGTTCAACGGGGATGTTAGGACATCAAGTTGTCAACTATTTTTTAAAGTTCGATGATTATAATATTGTAGATATTGCCTTTAGGTCTAAGCTAAGAGAAAAAACTGTTATTGCAGACGTGACAGATAAAACAACATTCGAAAAGATTGTTACTGAGCTGAATCCTGATTTTATTGTGAATTGTATTGGCATATTGATTCATGGAAGTCACAATGTGGAAAATGCCATTTACTTGAATGCATACTTACCACACCATTTAAAAAAAATCTCTAAAAACATTGATGCAAAGTTAATTCATATTTCAACTGATTGTGTATTTTCTGGCGATAAAGGTAGTTATATTGAATCAGACACTAAAGATGGAAAAGGTATTTATTCTCAAACAAAGTCATTAGGAGAGATTGAAGATGATGCTAATTTGACATTGAGAACATCTATTATTGGCCCAGAGTTGAAAGAAAATGGTGAAGGACTTTTTCATTGGTTTATGAGCCAGTCAGATGATATTTCTGGTTTTACTAAGTCTATTTGGTCAGGCGTCACTACAATAGAGCTAGCAAAGGCTATTAAATGGGCTATTGATGCAGATATAACAGGGTTGTATCATGTGACAAACAACTTATCAATCAATAAATATAATCTTTTGAAGTTGTTTCAAAAATATACAGAAAAAGAAATTAGTATTAGTTCAGTAGAAGGGAGAGACGTTGATAAGAGTTTTGTGGATACAAGAATGTTGATGGACTTTGATATTCCTAATTATGAACATATGATTAAGGAAATGATTGCTAACACAAAGTCTAGTAATATGTATTCATATGAAATATAAATTTAAAAAATTAATAGAAAGATGCCACAACTACAATTAAAGAAAATCGCAGAAAATTGTGCGAATAAGATAACAAAAAAAGATTTTTATCAAGACCCTTATAGGCATCTTATTGTTGATAATTTTTTGCCAGATGATTTAGCACAAAAATGTATGGATAGTTTTCCCGAATTGAATAGTAATGAATGGGAACATGAAGCTGATGATGGTATCGAAGTCAAGTCAAGGACTAAATGGAACAGTGAGTTTGACATACCTGATAATATTATTGACAGCGTAAGAATTCTAAATAGCTCTTTAGTATTAAATGCTTTTTCTAAAGTATTTGGAATACAAAAATTGATTCCTGATCCTTATTTTTCAGGTGGTGGTTTGAATGTTACTAAGAAAGGTGGGTTACTTGATGTTCATGTTGATGGTAACTATCATGATGCTACTGGATTGAATCGAAGAATGAACGCTTTAATATATCTAAATCCTGATTGGGAAGAATCATGGGGTGGTGAATTTGGAATTTATAATAATGACGGCACACAATTGGTTAAGAAGGTGGCGCCTTTGTTTAATAGGTTGGTGGTATTTGATAGTCACGACTATAGTTATCATGGTCTTCCTGATCCAATAAACTTTCCTGATGATACGGATCGTAAATCGATAATCTTATATTACTATACTAAGGCAAAAAGACCAGAAAACCATACTTTAACCAAAAATCCGCACAGTGCATTATGGGTCAAGAAAGGGATAAAAGATAAAAGAGGGAACCTCTTAAGAGAAAAATATGAAAAAACCTAGAATAATGATTGTTACAGAGGTTTTTTATCCTGAAGAGTTCAATATAAATGATGTTGCTCTGTCCTGGAAGAGCAAGGGTTATGATGTTGATGTGTTGACTATGGTCCCAACTTATCCTGAAAGTAACATTGTTGATGGGTATAAAAATAAGTTTTATCAAAAAGAAGTATGGTGCAGTATTAATGTTTATAGAGTTAAAGCTGTCAAGGGATATAAAGCAAGTCTAATTAAGAAGTTTTTAAAATATTTTTGGTTTATGGTGAGCGGTTCAATCGCCGCATTATTTCTTGGAAAGAAATATGATTATGTTTTGGGCTACAATGCAGGACCTTTAACGGCGATGATACCTGCCGTCTTTATTTGTAAACTATTCAAAAGACCAACGACTCTCTGGGTGCAAGATGTCTGGCCTGACAGTGTGTATGCATATGGTTTTAAAAAAACTAAGGTGCTTTCATTCTTTTTAGATAAATTTGTAAAATTTACGTACCATAATATTGATAAAATTGCTGTTTCATGCAAGGGGTTTGAGTCAAAATTGAAGCCTTATGTAAAAAATGGTACACCCTTCGAATATATACCAAATTGGGCAATTAACTTGGACATGAAATCAAAACCTCTAGAGCTAAACAAAGATACAAAAGTTCAATTTACTTTTGCTGGTAATACTGGTAAAGTTCAAAATTTAGAAAATATCATTCAATCTTTTAACAAACTAAGTGATGAATATTTGGAAAAAGCACAATTAAACATAATAGGTGATGGTTCAGAATTAGAGAGGTTAAAAAGCCTAAATACAACAGATAATGTCATCTTTTATGGGAGAAAACCCAGAAGCGAGATGATGAAATATTACAAGGCAAGCAGCTTCTTAATTGTGTCACTAGTTAATGAACCAATATTTAGTGTAACGGTACCTGCAAAGCTTCAGACTTATATTGCCGCTAAAAGGCCAATATTAGCTATTATAAATGGTGATACAGCTAATATTGTTAAACATAATAATTTGGGTTTTGTTGCTAATCCTGGAGACATCAGTAGTATCAAGAATGTTTTTATGCAAGCAATTGATACAGAAAAAGATATATTGGAACGTTTTACAAAAAATTGTGATAAATTGAACCAACATGATTTTAATAAAGATATCATTATGGATCGTTTGTTAGAGTTAACAACTACAAAAAATTAATGAGATAGCTATTTTATTAGAGAAAATTCAGTATAGTTTTCTCTCGCATATTCAAATCAAATATAAGAAAATGAGTTAAAACGGATTGCCTATGGATTGGATTAAATATTTAATTACCCCTGTTATTGCTTGTAGCTGGATAGGTGTATTTTTATATAAAAAATATGCAATTTATACTGGAATAATATCAAACCCAAATTATCGAACTCTTCATGAATTACCTATTCCAAGGGGTGGAGGAATTGTTTTTTCTACATTATTTATATTGGCTATTTTTTTGATTTGGCGTTACCTGCAATTATCAGATAATCTACTTTTGATGCTTGGAGTGGGTGGAGGAGTGGCTTCATTATTGGGTTTTATAGATGATATTAAGAGTATTAGAGCTAGAATTAAACTAATTATTCAGTTGTTACTTTCTAGCTGGGTGTCGTATTGCCTATATTTAGATAATCTATTGTTTTTGAACTGGATGCCGCTTTTTTTAACCATCCCCGCCTTCTTGTTTTTTATGGTCTGGATTATAAATGCTTATAATTTTATGGATGGGGTTGATGGAATGGCTGCTTCTGGAGCTATATTTACGAGTTTAACTCTTGCGCTTGTACTATCTTTAACTGGAAGCTCTATTGAATTAATTGCTATTTTTATTTTGATGGCTGCTTTAATTTCTGGTTTTATTTTTTTTAATTGGCCACCTGCATCTATCTTTATGGGCGATGCTGGTAGTGTTTTTCTGGGGTATATCTTTGGATCTCTTTTGCTTTTTACTTCACTTAATGGACATATCTCTATTTGGATTTGGTTGACAGTATTTGGGTATTTCTTCGCAGATACAACTGTAACCCAAATTGTACGAGTTATTTCTATTAAGAAGTGGTATTTGCCTCACCGAAGTCATGCTTATCAAAATCTTGCTAGAATAACTGGTAGCCACTTAAAGGTAACTAGCGGAGTTACACTGTACAATATAATTTGGATTTTACCTTTAACATTATTATCAGCATTAAAGCCTGAAATGTCAGTCATTATATCAATGCTTGCCATTTGCCCTGCATTAGTTATTGCTTATAAATATGGTCCAGTACTATCTTCATCTTAAGAGCAAGGGTTAAATATGAATAGTAAAACAATTAATAAGGACTGGAAAGGTCCAAAGTTTTACAAATGAGCATGTTGAATGTAGCAGTTTGGGGCTTGGGTAAACATGCTACAAATCGTATTCTCCCAGCGCTCTCTTCCATTGGTGAGATTAAATTGATTGGTGTATGTTCTCGTAACAATAAGTCGGTAGAGACATATGCAGAACTATGGGGCTGCTATGGCTGGAATGACCCAGATCAGATGCTTAATTCTTCTGAAGTTGATATTGTCTATATAGCCACACCAATTGGTGTTCACTTCGCTTTAGCTAAACAAGCCATCGAAGCTGGAAAGCATGTTTGGTGCGAGAAACCATTGACATGCAGTTATAATGACACCCAAGAACTGGTTTCACTTGCAGAGGAAAGATCGAAGGTCTTAACTGAATCATTCATGTACCTTTATCACCCTCAGTTTCAGAGGGTAAGAAAGTTTGTAGATGATAGTAAGCAAATCTACTCTGTTATCTGTCGATTTGGCATTCCTACCTTAGACAAGCCTGGATTTCGTAATAATCCTAAGTTGTGTGGTGGAGCCTTATGGGATGTTGCTACTTATACTACTTCCGCTCTACTTTCACTGTTCAATGGTCAACAAGTAGAGGTACTTTTTTCTGAGGTGATAACAAAAGAGGACTTACAAGTTGATAGCGAGGGTAGGGCGGTATTGCGATTTTCGCACGGAGCAACAGCATATCTTGAGTGGGGTATTGGGGTTGCCTATAAAAATGAGATTGACTTATGGGGGGTCGACAGCTCTCTTTATACTGATAAATTATTCTCTAAGCCTAAAGGGTATCAAACTCAGTATAAAATTCGTGATATGAATGGAAATGAAAGTGTAGAGCCTGGGCAGCAATCCGAACAGTTCATAGACATGTTTCGTAACTTTGTGGAGATAATGAATGATCAAGAAAAAGCTGTTACAGAGAAAAGAAATATTTTGCAACGAGCAAAATTAATGAATGATATTTTGAATTTTTAATGGAGTAGAGAATGAAAAATTGGAAAAATTTTAAGCTTGATGAAGATAATATGTGGCCAAAAACTGGCTTGGTTAATTTAGATGCAGCACATAGTGATGACAGGGGGTCAATTCAATCGCTAGTTAATTTTCCGATGAAGAATATATCATTAATTTCTTCTAAGAAAGACGTAGTTCGTTCTAATCATTATCACCTAACAGATTGGCATTACATGTATGTCCTATCTGGATCTTTTGATTATTATTATCGCCCAACTAATAGCGATGATAAACTAAAGTGTGTAAGAGTAAAAGCTGGAGAGTTAATTTTTACTCCACCAATGGAAGACCATGCAACAGTTTTTCTTGAAAATTGTGATCTGTTGGCTATGAGTCGTAATCCACGAGATCAAGAGGCGTATGAGGAGGATGTTCGTCGGGTGATTCTAGTTGATCCAAAAAATATAAATTTATAAATAGCTATGACGCAGTCTAATTACTATTTTAGAGAGAGTTGTCGGATGTGTGATAGTAGTTCTTTATCTAAAGCTATCTCACTAACTCCAACACCACCAGGGAATGATTTTCTTACTGAGGAGGAGTTGGGTCGGAATGAGTCAGTATATCCACTAGATCTCTATTTTTGTAAAATGTGCCACCATGTTCAACTTGGACATGTGGTTGATCCTAAAATTCTCTACCAAAAGAATTATAGTTATGTATCCGCAACATCCACACATTTTGTTGAACACTTAAAGCGCTATACAGAAGATATGGTTGAGCGTTTTGGCTTAGAGGCTGGCAATTTAGTTGTAGATATTGGCTCTAATGATGGTACTTGTTTACGTTTTTTTAAAGAGAAAGGGATGGATGTAGTAGGAGTTGATCCTGCAACAGAAATTGCAGAAAAAGCTACCAAAAATGGTATTAATACAGTTGCAGATTTTTTTGGATATGAGCTTGCGTTAGAATTACGTAAAAAGTATGGTGCCGCAAAATATATTACCTCTCATAACGCATGTGCGCATATTGACAATCTATTTGATGTAGTTAGTGGTGTTGAGCATTGGCTAGATAAGGATGGTATATTTGTGTTGGAGGTTGGTTATTTTGTTGACGTTTATAATAACACCTGGTTCGACACTATTTACCATGAACATGTTGATTATCATACAGTAGCGCCGTTCGAAAAATTGTTTGCAAAAGTAGGTATGGAGGTTATTAGCGTTCAGCGTATTTCCCCACAGGGTGGATCAATTCGTGTTATGACCCAAAAAATTGGAGGTAAATTCCAACGTGATGACTCGGTTAATAAATTAATTGCACTAGAAAGCAAATTAGGTTTAAACAAGGTTGAGACATTACGTGAATTTGATAGCAATATTAGAGCTGTTAGTGAAGAATTACAGAAATTAGTGCATTCATTAAAAAATAAAGGTTACAGTATTGCTGGCTTTGGTGCGCCAACTAAAGCAACAACGCTGATGGCGCATTTTGGCATTGATGAAAACATACTTGATTTTATAGTTGACGATAACCCCCTAAAGCAAGGTCTCTATACTCCAATTACACATATACCAATATTATCTGCAAATGAACTTTACAAAAGAAAGCCTGACTATGTTTTAATTTTAGCCTGGAATTTTGCAAAACCAATTATGAAGATGCATATAAAATATAGCAAAGAAATAGGGAAATTTATATTACCAATGCCAGAGCCACGAGTTGTTAATGAAGAATAAAAAAAGAATTCTTGTAGTCGCCCCTCATCCTGATGATGAAACGCTGGGTGTAGGTGGAACTATTGCAAAGTTTGCTGCAAGAGGCGATGAAGTTTTTGTGTTGATGGTTTCTGGCCATCTTCCACCACTATATAATCTTGAAGATTATAAAAAAACAGTATCTGAAGCTTATTCGGCTTTTAGTGTATTGGGAGTTTCTAATTCTGAATTCTTAGAAATTCCTGCTACTATGATTGGAGACCAACCATTACATATAGTTAATGGCAGAATTTCAGAAATAGTCAATGATTTTAATCCACATATAGTTTTTTGCCCTTATCCAGACAGGCATGTGGACCATCGTTTGGTATTTGATAGCGTAATGGTTGCAACCCGACCTGTTGGAATAGGGAGAGATATTGAGATAGTTGCAACGTATGAGACCCTATCTGAAACCCATTGGAATGCGCCGCATATTGAACCAAATTTCACCCCTAATTGGGTGGTTAATATTTCAGATTATATTGAGGTAAAATTAGCTGCATTAAAATGTTACGATTCACAAATTTCAGATTTTCCTGGCCCAAGGTCTATTGAGGCGGTAGAATCGTTAGCCAAATTTAGAGGCACTCAGGCTGGTTTTGGTTATGGCGAAGGTTTTCATATTGTCCGTATGATTAGTTAATTTATACTTTTTTGCATTATAATCAATGCCATTATAAATATCAATTTAAGTCCACTTCTTAAAGTTTAATTCTTTGAGTTCTTTCTAATTATTCAAGCTAAACTATAATGTCACGAATGATTCAAATTCTGATTAATCTTTCCAGAAGAAATAAGCAAGCATTAATGCTTGCTTTTGACGCTATCACTATTATCTGCCTCATATATTTGGCATTCTGGATTCGTCTTGGGTATTTATTTTATCCATCTGGTAATTATGAGTTACAGATAGCAATTTATGCTTCACCACTATTAGCAATACCAATTTTTACTAGCTTTGGACTTTATCGCGAGGTAATTCGTTATGTCGGTTTTAAGGCGCTTTGGCGCATTATTCAGGCTGCTTCTCTCTATGGGACATTATTTGGCTTAATTTTACTTATGGCTCGTTTTGAATCAGTTCCACGCTCAGTTATTCTAATTAATTGGGTGTTAGTGATTTTAGTAATTGGCAGCTCGCGATTTTTTACCCGTTGGATATTGGTAGAACATGGAAATAATAATAATGTAGTAATATACGGTGCAGGGTCAGCGGGTAGGCAATTATCTAATGCCTTAAGCCAATCAAAAGAATATAATCCTGTGGCTTTTATTGATGATTCAAATTTGATTATTGATCATTCTATTAATGGCCTTAAGGTTTATTCTCCAAATGATTTGCTGAGTTTAATTGATAAAAAAAATATTAAGGAAGTTTTAATTGCTATACCTTCATTGACGCGTACTCGACGTCGTGAAATTATTGACTTTTTGGAACCCTGTCCAGTTGTAGTTCGTTCATTGCCTGGAGTCTCAGCATTGGCGCAGGGCAAGGTAAAAGTTAAAGATTTATTAGAAATTGATATAGGAGATTTACTTGGAAGAGAATCAGCTAGACCCAATAAAGAGCTTTTTGAAATAAATATTTCAAATAAAGTGGTAATGGTTACAGGGGCTGGGGGTTCAATAGGATCAGAGCTTTGTCGGCAGATTATTTTACTAAAACCGAAAATATTAGTTCTTTACGAAATAAGTGAGAATTCGCTCTATCATATTGATCAAGAGTTAAGTGATGCAAATTTACCTAATATAGATGTCTTTCCAGTTCTTGGGTCTGTTTCTGATAAGGATAGGGTATTTAAAATTTGTGAGTTTTATGGAGTACAAACTATTTATCACGCTGCAGCATATAAACATGTACCGATTGTTGAATATAATCAATCTCAAGGGGTCTATAATAATACAATAGGAACGATGCTATTAGCAGAGGCTGCAATTGCCTCAAACGTTGAAACTTTTGTTTTAATTTCAACAGATAAGGCCGTAAGACCAACCAATTATATGGGTGCAAGTAAGCGTGCTGCAGAAATGGTTTTGCAGGCATTTTCTGAACTTCCCCACAATACTTGTTTTACAATGGTGCGATTTGGCAATGTGCTTGATTCAAGTGGTTCAGTCATCCCTTTATTTAAAAAACAAATAAAGGAAGGTGGCCCTGTAACAGTTACTCATATTGATATAGTGCGTTATTTTATGATGATACCTGAAGCAGTAGAGCTTGTTATTCAGGCTGGAGCAATGGCTAAGGGCGGAGAGGTTTTTGTATTGGATATGGGAAAGCCAGTGCGAATTTATGATCTAGCAGTAAAAATGATTAATTTAAGTGGTTTAAAGTTGCTTGATGAGAACAATCCCAGAGGCGATATAAAAATTGAATACACTGGATTAAGACCTGGTGAGAAATTATACGAAGAGCTTATTCTCGATGGTGAATTTTCGTTAACTGAGAATAAGCTTATTATGCGCGCTGAAGAGGAGCTGATGGCGTGGGATAAGTTAGAACCAATACTAGCTGAAATCTATAAAAAAGGAGCCCATATAAACACTGAAGAACTTTATAATTTGCTCAAAAAGATAGTTCCAGAGTTTAATACTAAATAAGGTATTGTTTTGAGCTATTGTAGATTTTTTGCAAAATAATTATTAGCATCTAGGTAGCCCTTGATACTTCCACAGTCGAAGCGCTTTCCTATGAATTTGTAGGCGACAACCCTGCCTTGTTTCGCTTGTATATTTAAAGCATCAGTGATTTGTATTTCGCCAGACTTATCAGGTTTAATGGTCTTAAGAATATTAAAGATATCAGGAGTCAATATATAACGCCCAATTATTGCCATATTGCTTGGCGCACTATTTTCTTCTGGCTTTTCAACCATGTTGTTAACAAGATAAGTGCTAGATGAATTTTCAATCAGCTTCCCAGAAATAATTCCATATTTGTGAGTCTGGTCCATTGGAATTTCTTCAATCGCCACAATTGAACACTTGAATTGGTTGTAGACTTTAATCATTTGTGAAATAACACCATCTTTTTCACAATCACACAAATCATCTGCTAGTATTACTGCAAAAGACTCATTGCCAATGAGTGGCTCTCCAGTAAGGATTGCATGACCTAACCCAAGCATTGTTTTTTGACGAACATAGGTGAACGTGGATTTTTGAATTACATCTTTGATTTCTTTTAGAAGATGAGCTTTAGGGGAGTCGTTTAATTGTGACTCAAGTTCGAATGAATTATCAAAGTGATCTTCAATAGCTCTCTTACCTCTTCCAGTAACAATAGCCATATTGGCTATGCCAGCATTCAAAGCCTCTTCAACCCCATATTGCAATAAAGGTTTAGTAAGCACTGGGAGCATTTCTTTAGGCACTGCTTTAGTAACAGGTAAAAAACGGGTTCCATAACCAGCTGCAGGGAAAAGACATTTATTAATCATTTAATATTACCTATTGTATAAATTTATTTGATAGCGATGTTATACCAGACGAATTATTATGCTAATATTTTATTGGAAAAGTTAATATTAAATCATAATAAAAGTGATAAATAAAATCTATTTTAATAATAGTACTTTAAAATTATTTAATTTACTGGAGAATAAAATTAAACTAGTGACCTAATTATTATTTTTAATGAGTCAATAAAGGCGCAAAGATTTTATAAAGAGCTATAAAATAGTTTTTTATTAACTATTTTATTTTTGCTGCATTTTATATTTGAATCTTTATCCTTTGGGCAAGGGTCCTTATTAAAAAAATATCTTAGCTCAAGCTTAAATGAAAGAGTTAGATTAATAGGTTGAACTAGAGGGTTAGTATTCTTTTATTAATAGCTTACTTTATACAACATGTAAACTAACTTAAGAAAACGAGATTTTTGATGGATTATAAGATTTGTAAAAATTGTATTATGGATACATCAGATTCAAGCATAGAGTTTGATGATGAGTGCCAGTGTGTTTATTGTAATAATTTTTACAAAACGATTCTTCCAGATTGGAATAATGGTAGGGGCAGAGAAAAAAAATTATTTGAAGTTACTTCAAAAATTAAAAAAGAAGGCTTGGGAAAGGACTTTGACTGCATTATTGGTATTAGTGGAGGTTTAGACAGCTCTTATTTAACTTATATTGCTATAGAAAAACTAGGTTTGAAGCCATTGCTATTTCATGTAGACGCAGGGTGGAATACTGATAAAGCAGTGGGAAATATAGAAAAACTTGTTGATGGTCTAAATTTGGACTTATATACAGATGTTATTGATTGGGAAGAAATAAAAGATCTGCAGGTTGCTTTTTTAAAATCACAAGTTCCCCATCAAGATATTCCTCAAGATACTGCTTTTTTTTCAACACTATACAAATTTGCTCGTGAACATAGAATTAAATATGTTCTGACAGGTGGAAATTATTCAACAGAGTGCATAAGAGAGCCTGAAGAGTGGGGTGCATATCCTGGTATGGATAAGACTTTCATTCTTGGCATTCACTCTAAATTTGGAAAAATACCGTTAAAAACTTTTTCAATTATTGATGTGTTTATTTACAAAATCTATTATAAATATATTTTAGGAATGCAGGTATTTAAGCCTCTAGATTTTATTCCATATATTAAGCATGAAGCTGAACTTGAACTAGAAGAGCGTTTTGGTTGGGAAAAATTTCAGCATAAACATCATGAGTCTCGTTTCACTCGTTTCTTAGAAGATTACTGGCTGCCAAGAAAGTTTGGTTTTGATCGGCGCAGAGCTCATCTTTCAAGCTTAATTCTTACTGGTCAATTATCAAGGAAAGAAGCATTGGAGCGAATCAAAAAGCCTGAGCTTGATGAGCATTCATTAGAGCGTGAGTTCGAATACGTTGCCCATAAGTTAGATTTAGACGTTGATCAACTAAAGCTTATTTTTCAAGGAAATAACAAAACCAGTAGTGATTATAGAAGTAAGAGAAGCCTTATTGATTTTAGCGCAAAAATAATGAGTATGCTCGGACTTGAAAAGAGACTTTATAAGTGATAACTATTGTTGATTATGGGCTTGGAAATGTTCAGGCATTTGTTAATGTATATAAACGACTAGACATTCCAGTTAATGTCGCAAAATCTACAGATGATTTCATTGGGACAACTAAAATTATTTTACCTGGTGTTGGTTCTTATGATCGTGCAATACAACAGTTTAATTCTTCTGGAATGAGAGAACTAGTTGAGCAACGGGTATTAGAAGTAGGGATTCCAATTTTGGGTGTGTGTGTTGGAATGCAGATGTTAGCAAATTCTAGCGAAGAAGGTAAATTACCGGGACTGGGTTGGGTTGATGGTAATGTCAAAAAATTTAATGTTACATCAATGTTACAATCTCAAAATTTACCCCATATGGGATGGAATAATGTAGTGTCAGAAATGGAAGATGGTTTATTTAATGACATGAAAGGAAAGAAGAGATTCTATTTTCTTCATTCATATTATTTTGATTGTTGTCAAGAATCAAATATTATAGGAGTGACTGACTATGGATTTCATTTTACGAGCGCTATTAAGAAAAATAATATATTTGGCGTTCAGTTCCATCCTGAAAAAAGTCATCATTATGGCGCACAATTACTAAAAAATTTCTCAGAAATTTAATTATGTTGCAGCCAAGAATAACTCCTTGCCTCCTTTTAAGAAATAAGGGCCTAGTGAAAACTGTAAAGTTTAAGCCGTTTAAATATATTGGTGATCCAATTAATGCAGTAAAAATATTTAATGAAAAGAAGGCTGATGAATTAATTGTATTAGATATTGATGCAACTTCAAAAGGTTTAGAGCCAGATTTTTCAGTAATTAAGAAGTTAGCGGCAGAGTGTCAGATGCCATTATGTTATGGAGGTGGCATTAAAACTGTTGAACATGCTATACGAATTATAAAGTTAGGAGTTGAAAAAGTCGCAGTTAGTTCTGCCTTTATTAAGAACTCCAACTTGTTGACTGAAATTGTTACTGAAATTGGCAGTCAAAGTGTTGTTGTGATATTAGATGTCAAAAAAACAATTTTTGGTAAATATGAAGTTTATATTAATAATGGACAGACAAGTACCGGTCAATCTCCAGTAGATTTAGCACAAAAAGCTGAAAAATTTGGTGCTGGTGAAGTAGTTATAAATTCGATAGATAACGATGGTGTAATGGGTGGCTATGATTTGTCTTTGGCTTCAAAGGTGCGTAAGGCTGTTGACATTCCAATTACTTTAATGGGCGGTGCGGGTAGTCTAAAGCATATGGAAGAACTAATAAAATTATGTGGAGTTGTAGGAGTTGCTGCCGGGAGTTTTTTTGTTTTTAAAGGTTCTTTACGTGCAGTTTTAATTAATTATCCTTCTTGCTCTGATAAGGATAAATTAATTAAAGATTCACTCAACGTTTCATAATGTATAGTAGTGCTAAATTTGATAGGTTAAGAGCAGTGAGTAAAGTTAAGGTATTTACAATATCTAGTCAATAAACTACAAGTTAAATCCAGGTAACTAAAGATGGCAAATTCAATTTGATATCCCTTTATTGTATTGTTCATGCAGTAATGTTACTTAATTAAATTTTTTTAGTTAACTCTATGATTTTATTAACAATAGTCGTTATCTTTTGCTACGTAGTTTGGCATTCTCTTGAAATTGCCGCTTTTGGTACTCGTGTTGCAGGAAGACTAACTAATAGACCGGCATTAGGCACTACGCTGTCTCAAACTGTATACATGACAGCCGATTTTTTTATAATCTTCTTTTTGCCTGCCTTGGGCTATATTGTAGAGTCTGGAATTACTATTCATGATTATTTAACCTTAGTTCTTATAGCTTATTCCCTTACTTTTATAATGTCAATTATTATGCTTATTAAGCTCAATGGCCTCCAGCAGTTTTATCAAGTTATATTTGCTAAATACAAAGATAATACTATTCCTATTGCAATACTCAAGTCTTTAGTTAGTAAAAAAACAGATTTAAATATAAAGGATTGTGAGAGATTCACTTTTGATAAGATAATAATAAAGAAATCCTTAGTCTCTTTTTTAGCATATATATTCCTTATTACAGGATTTTTTAATGCATTTATGTTGGCTGTTTTGTTTCCTGAGAACAGACTAACTTTAAGTCAATTTACTGCTGCTTTCCATGGTTTTGGGGCAGTCATATTTGCTTTATATTTAGATCCAATGTTAAGTCGATCAATTGATACTTATTCAGATAATAGTACTTGGTTAAAAAATGTTTATTCAATCTTATTTGGAAGGATACTGAGTTATCTTGCAATCATTATTGCTCTCTTAATTTTTCTTTATTTTCTTAAATCTCTATGAATAAAAACTTTATTGAATTTTTATGATTTTATTAACAATAATTATTATATTAAGCTATGTCATTTTCCAGGCTTTAGAAATTTTTTCTTTTGGATCTCGTGTTGCAGGAAGAATTACTAATAGAGCCGCATTAGGCACTACGCTGTCTCAAACCATACACACATTAAGCCGATTTTTATTAATCTTCTTTTTGCCTGCCTTGGGCTATATTGTAGAGTCTGGAATTACTATTCATGATTATTTAACCTTAGTTCTTATAGCTTATTCCCTTACTTTTATAATGTCAATTATTATGCTTATTAAGCTCAATGGCCTCCAGCAGTTTTATCAAGTTATATTTGCTAAATACAAAGATAATACTATTCCTATTGCAATACTCAAGTCTTTAGTTAGTAAAAAAACAGATTTAAATATAAAGGATTGTGAGAGATTCACTTTTGATAAGATAATAATAAAGAAATCCTTAGTCTCTTTTTTAGCATATATATTCCTTATTACAGGATTTTTTAATGCATTTATGTTGGCTGTTTTGTTTCCTGAGAACAGACTAACTTTAAGTCAATTTACTGCTGCTTTCCATGGTTTTGGTGGAATAATATTAGCTTTTTATTTAGACCCAATGCTAAGTCGATCAATTGATACTTATTCAGATAATAGTACTTGGTTAAAAAATGTTTATTCAATCTTATTTGGAAGGATACTGAGTTATCTTGCAATCATTATTGCTCTCTTAATTTTTCTTTATTACCTTAAATCCATAATATGAAAAAATATAATGATGAACTTATGTTTAATGATCTTCAAGGGAAGAGATTTTATGGAAGGTTATATCAAAAATTTTTTGTATACCCAAAATTAAAAAGAAATATTTCTGGTAAATTATTAGATTTAGGCGCAGGATTAGGAGATTTTTGCATATTTTATAAAAATAGTGTTGCGGCAGATATTAACAAGCGTGGTGTAGATCATTGTATATCGAGATCTATAGAAGCAAAACTAATTGTTAATGATAGAATTGATTATGAAAAAGAAACTTTTGATACAGTAATAATGGATAACGTTATAGAGCATATATTGGATCCTGAGCAATTAATTTTGGAAGTGCATAGAACATTAAAAAAAAGAGGTAGAGTAATCATTGGTGTACCGGGAATCAAAGGTTTTGAATTAGATTTTGATCACAAAGTTTTTTATGACGATGTTAAATTAATTAATTCACTTAGTAAATTTAAATTTATAAAATTTTTTTATACTCCATTTAAGTCAGAGTTTTTTAATAAACACTTAAAAGCGTATTGTTTATATTGTATTTTTGAAAAAGTATAGGTTTCTTCATCTTTATATACAAAAAAATCCTGATAAAGATTTGTACCTTGCTCCACACTTTCAATATTAATAGAATCTTCTTCACTTATTTTTTTGTATTTCAAGTGTTCCAATATCAAGTTTCTTTATTACCATCTTTGTAACTTCACTCTGAGAATATCTTACCATCTTCATACCAATAAATCCACTTACCATATTTGATACCATCTTTGTAATTTCCCTCTGACCCTTTCAGACCATTCTCATGCCAATAAATCCACTTGCCATCTTTAATGCCATCTTTGTAATTTCCCACTGTCTGTGCCTGTCCATCTTCATACCAAGAAGTCCACTTGCCATCTTTAATACCATCTTTGTAATTTCCCACTGTTTGTGCATGACCATTAGCATACCCAGAAGACCTAATGCCCTCTAACTTACCGTTTATGTAATATGCCTTCAACTGTATCTCACCATTCTCATGATATGAGTACCTAGTTTTACCAACTAAATTTCCTTCTATGTAAAGTTCCTCTGACCATATCTTTCCCTCCTCATACCAAGTAGTCACATTACCATCTAACTTACCGTTTTTTATGTTTCCTTTTGATTTAACTTGTCCATTTGGATATTTGCATAAGTTGTTGCCTGAATATGGTTTATTCATATCTTGTAAAAAAATAATGCTATTTATAGTTTGTGCATCTATTTCAAAACAAATAGAAGGTTTTGTATTTATATGCTTTGCTTTACACAAATCTATAATTTCTCTTGCCCCTAAATCACTTCCAATACCTTTCATATTTTTTAAAATACAATCACTATAGTTTTCAGAACTCCATGTCAATGATGAAAACGAAGTCGAGAATATAAAAATCATTAATAAGATGAATATTTTTCTATTAAGCATAATTCATTGTTTTGAATATATAAAAAAAGTAGTATAAATGTAAATTATGCAAAAGTATATACTTAAGAATGAACCATAAAATTCTCAATAACCAAATTTTTTGTTTTTAGAGTTTTCGATTTTCGATTTGATATTTTTTTTGTTATCATGTTTCTATTTATTTCATAAAATTAAAGCGACAACTTGTCTTTTGGCAGGAGGTTTGTTTCTATTTGCTAAAGTGACACTTGCAAAACTACTCCACAGTGGTGGAAGGTTTTTGGAGGTACACTTTTTTGAAACCACAACTCCATGTCTTGAATTCTCAATCGAATTCCAATCCAACAAACTCATTTACCAAAAAGAATACACTAAACGACAACAGATCATTTATCTTCTTATCTATCATCTTTACGATAGAGAAGGGTGGGGTTACAGAAAGATATCAAAATGGTTGAATCAGAGTGGAATTAAGACTCTTAGAGGGAAGAACTGGTTCTCTTCATCGGTTATCTCAGTCTTAAAGAGAAAAAATGAAAGGGATGTAATGAATGATCAGATAAGAAATCAACATTTCCCCACCATAATCTCAAAGTTCGAAGTCAATTACTATATTTTTGATTGAATAGGGTAGTAGAATTAACTTCTAGTTCAAAATAGTATATTTTTTAAGATGGCAAAATATAGAGTTAATTGTGTAGGTTGTTGGAAACACCCATTAGTGAGGTGTTCAAATTGTCGACGAACTAATTTTACGAAACAATTCAAACACAAGAATGTTCAACTTGCTTGCAAGAGATGTGGGACAACTTGCTCTAGTTATACTCACTATTGCAGTAGTGGTTCGTTTTTTTCTGAATCATCTACAAATACCGATTTTTCTAAGAAAAACTTATCTAGATCTTGGAGGTTATTTTATATAGTAATATTTATCATAGTTTTTTTTGGTCTAGGATAAATATTTAGGATTTTAATTCTTCTTATTACCCTCTATAAAAGGGTCCATCCAATTTCACTCGACAGTGACGGAATAGAACGGGTTGTAGGTGTTTTTGACCATATCAATTCCGATGGTTTTTTAGCAGTGTTTCCACGACCACCTTTTTGGATTTCAAGTATTCCAATATCAAGTATCTTTCTTACCATCTTTGTAATGTTCCTCTGATAATATCTGACCATTCTCATACCAATAAGTCCACTTACCATCTTTCTTGCCATCTTTGTAATGTTCATCTGACCATATCTGACCATTCTCATACCAATCAGTCCACTTGCCATCTTTCTTACCATCTTTGTAATGTTCCTCTGATAATATCTGACCATTCTCATACCAATAAGTCCACTTGCCATCCTTCTTACCATCTTTGTAATATTTTTCTGACTTTATCTGACCATTCTCATGATATGCGTATTTAGTTTCACCAACTAAATTTCCTTTTATGTGATGTTCCTCTGACAATATCTGACCATTCTCATGATATGCGTATTTAGTTTCACCAACTAAATTTCCTTCTATGTAATATTCCTGTGAAAATATCTGACCATCTAACCATATCTTCTGATCATTCTTTTGCCTATAAGTCCACTTGCCATTTTGCTTGCCATCTTTGTAATATTCCTCTGACCATATCTGACCATTCTCATACCAATCAGTCCACTTGCCATCTTGCTTGCCGTCTTTGTAATATTTTTCTGACTTTATCTGACCATTCTCATACCAATAAGTCCACTTGCCATCCTTCTTACCATCTTTGTAATATTTTTCTGACTTTATCTGACTATTCTCATGCCAATCAGTCCACTTGCCGTCTAACTTACCATCTTTAATATTCCCTTTTGATTTAACTTGACCACTTATATATTCACATAAGTTGTTGCCTGTAAATGGTTTATTCGTATTTTGTAAAAAAATATTACCATTTATAATTTGTGCTTCTGTATCAAAACAAATAGATAAGATTGTATTTATATGCTTTGCTTTACATAAATATATAATTTTTCTTGCTGCTACATCACTTCCAATACCTTTAAAATATATTTTTTAAAATACAATCATCATAGTTTTCTGAACCCCAAACCAATGATGAAACAGAAGTTGAGGACAACAAGATTAATAGGATGAATATTTTTTTCATATTTATATTATGTTTTAATTGCTTTTATTTTTGAAATTATATATCAGATTTAACTTTATATAAATAAACAAATCACTATTTAGTTTTCCATAAACTACAAAATTCAAAACATTCGGTGGAATATAGAACGACAAATTGTCGTTTGGCCTCAATACTGATAATAAGTAATTTTAAATTTACCTAACTTTGGTGAAAAGACCTTATTCCGTATGTCTTGTATACGATTATCTCTTTGTTGTTTTCTCTTTAATATAGAACTAATAGAACCATTAGAGAAAGTATTTCCTCTTGGTGTCTGTAATTCCCACTTGTTAAACATCTTTGCAATTCTTCTATAACCATAACCCTTATCGTGCAATTGTTTGCATAAGTCATAGAGAAATTGTTGATACTTTGTGTATGGATTACCTTGATAGGTAAGACTATTAGACTGTAACTCTAATGTGAATTGTAAGTGTGGAATTATTCCAGAGAGAACGACATCTT
>Ga0209482_1000376_pt1 | contig 39443 bp, 42 predicted proteins | sample CoawatmetaG10DNA_FD_187512 | JGI IMG/M metagenome (GOLD analysis project Ga0209482, IMG submission 187512) | Marine microbial communities from the West Antarctic Peninsula - Coastal water metaG104-DNA (SPAdes) (version 2) | ecosystem: Environmental > Aquatic > Marine > Coastal ...
AATGAGTCGCCGTTAATAAAAGTTAGGTTTTTAAGAAATGGGAGCTCATTCTCTGCCCTTTTACATGCATCTTGAACTAATAAATGCAGTATTTTACTTTGCTCACATGCCACAACACTATGTCCAAGAGATAAAAAGATTATTGAATCAGATAGCAGTCCTGCTGTTGCATCAAATATTGTTAATGCATCTTTAGACTTGCCTAATGTTTTTTTTAAAAGAGTTTCATGATCTGCTCGTTTCAATCTCCAACCCATTGGTCCAGAAAGAAAATCGACATGAAGTATGTTTAAGAGATTAGTAGCATCTTCTATGAAATAGAACCCCCTTTCATCGAATCCTACGAAAGATCCCGAAGATGGATGCTTGCTAACCAGATTTAGGTCATAGTTTTTTACTATTTTTTCTAGGCCTTCGATTTGCAATGATTCACTTATATAAAGATTCACGCTCATACAAGTAATAACAAGATAACGCCCAATCCAAGCCTATACAAAACAAAAGGATACATCCCTATTCTCTCAGCAAAGAGTAAAAAATACTTAATGGTGAAGAAAGCAAAAAACATTGAGACAAGAAAGCCGATTATCAATGAAAGACTATTGAGGTATACATCAGAATTAACAACATCTAACAACAAGAAAACTAAAGCGCCTAAAATTGTAGGAATTCCCAGCATAAAAGAAAATTTTGATGCATCTTTTAAACTTAAGCCAATAAACAGAGCTGCAGTAATAGCAGTTCCTGATCTAGATGCACCTGGAAGTAATGCAAAAACTTGAAAACATCCAATGAATATTGCCCCAGCGATAGTTAAGGTAATTAATTTCTTACTATGGGTATTGAATTTGTAAGCCAGTAATAATAAGAATGCAAAGATAAGATTCATCCAAGCAATACTCTGAATACCAAAGATTCTTTGCTCTATAAGATCAGAGGCAAAGAAACCTACAATAACTACTGGTATTGTTGCCAAAATTAACAAAAGAGCTAGCCTTCTGTCATTGGCTAGTAATTCATCTTTAACAAAAAAAGATTTAGTCATATTGATTAAATCTAAGCGAAAGAAAAATATAACGGCAACAAGTGTTCCTGCGTGAACAGCTATATCAAAAGGTAGGCCTAAATCATCAGATCCAAAAAGCAGAGAAGGAAATAGTAGGTGTGCTGAACTTGATACTGGAAGAAACTCTGTAAGCCCCTGTATTAGGCCCAAAATCAAACTTAATAGTAACTCACTCATTTATCTTTTTATACTGAGTATCAATGGTATATACGGGATTGGCATCATCAGGATCAAAGGCCTTCCGATCAAAGCCAGAGTTTTCAAATTGTTGTTTTGCAGCCATTGCAATCTTGTCTGCATGAGCGCCCTCATGCTCTTCAGCAAGAACTGCAACCAAGGGCTTATCAAGAGCAACAGTTACAGCCTTTAAATAAGTTGCGACACTTCTTGTTGCTGTATAAGAGTTTTCAGAATTAGCATAAGCAAACAAATCAATATCATCTAATTGAAATATTTTTTTATGGCCAATGTTTGAAAGAAGCTGATTCCAATTAGGCCTATCTTTTCTTTCATGCTTACTGGAAAAAGAAATTACATCCTTATCAAGCATTACGCATACTGATGTCTGATCACCAGAACTATCAATTGCAAGAATATTCATCAATACTAAATCTGGTCCTCAATACTCTTAAAGACCTCTTCAACCTTATGTTCACCATTAACTGTAAAATAGTTAAGATCACCTTTAGATGCCTCTTCTATATAAAAATTAGTAAGAGGTTTTGTCTGATCATGATAAACCTCTAGTCTTTTCAGAACTGTCTCTGGCTTATCATCCTCTCTTTGGATAAGAGATTCTCCTGAGATATCGTCAATACCCTCAACTTTAGGTGGGTTATAGGTGATGTGATAATTTCTTCCCGATCCTGGATGCACTCTTCTTCCAGACATTCTATTTACAATAACTTCGTCTTGAACCGTTATTTCAATCACGTGAGTAAAATTAATGCCCATATCAGCTAGCTGTGATGCCTGGCCAAGTGTTCTTGGGACTCCATCAAATAATGATCCGTTTACGCAATCTGGTTTAGTTAGCCTATCTTCAATTAAAGAGCCTATGATTTCATCAGAAACTAGGCCTCCAGTATCAAGTATATTTGATACCCTTTTACCTAAATCGCTTCCAGATGCTACTGCCTCACGCAGCATGTCACCGGTACTAATCTTTGGAATATTACAGAGTTCGCAAATCAAATCAGCCTGAGTTCCCTTTCCAGCTCCAGGAGGTCCCAATAAAATAATATTTTTCATATTTCTAATATAGCAAATGCTATTGCATAGTTTTTTTCGTCTGCAAGACTAACATGGCTTTTTGTAATCCCCAAATCTGCTAGTAATTTTTTTAGACCATCTAATGCGTTAAAAACTGGCTTTCCGTTACCATCTCTGAGAATTTCTATATTTTCAAACATGACAGGTGATGACATTCCAGTTCCAAATGCTTTTGAAATCGCTTCTTTGCCTGCAAATTGCTTTGCTAGATAGATAATTTTTTTTGGTTCAACAAGATTGGTGAATATAGCTAGTTCTTTTTCCGACAATATCTTCTCTGCAAACCTCTCTAGACTATCCATTTTTTCTAATCTAGATAAAGAAACAATATCTGTGCCTACTCCGTAGATCATGTTCGAATCCTTTTGAAGATATCTCTACTTGCTAAATCTCTACCATCTAGACAAAAATGAATAGCTGTTTGTGTCAAATGTTTTAAATATTTTTTAGAAACCTTTGATAAATCTCTTGTTCTTATATTGATAATATCTTCACCTGTAAAATTTGAATTACTAGATTCTCTAAATCCTCTTTCGGGTATAAAAGAATAGTTTTTACTTGGCTCTATGCCTTCATTTCTATCAATCTCATTTTCAAAATCCAAACCATAACCGAGCATATCCAGTAAATCTAATTCGAAATGTCGCAAAGTAAGCTCTAGATCATTCTCAGCCAATACCTGGCTTAAAAAAGATTCATACAAAATAAATAAATCTTCTTGAGCTGCGCCCTTGGGAAGCAATCTCATAAGAAGCTCATTGATATAAAGAAGGCTATAACTCTTTTTAGTAAAATTATTACTAGAGTCAGAAAAATCTCTATCTATATTGGTTAGGGTTTTAAGATCTGATCTTCCAGAGCAGGTAAATTTTAACTTAGTAAAAGGTGCCAAATATCCAAAAAACTTTGATTTAGGTTTTTTAGCTCCCCGAGCCATAAGAGACATCTTCCCGTTCTTTCTACTAAATACTTCTGCTATTACGCTTGTTTCGCCATAAGCTCTTTGATGAAGAAGGAAACACTCATCCCATTCACTAGGACTCATAACTTCCGCCAACACCTAGACTTTGTATATAGTCTGAGTCGGTATTCCAGTTCTTTTTAACTTTTACCCATGTTTTTAAAAATACTTTTTTTCCGAAGTATTCTTCAAGTTCAATCCTTGCTTGCTGTCCAATTTTTTTGAGAGTTCCTCCACCCTTGCCAATAACTATTTGCTTTTGGCTGTCCCTTACCACATAGATAACCGAATGAATTTTTATAATAGATTCTTCATCTTCTAATAACTCAACCTGAACAAAGGTATCATGAGGAAGTTCGTCACCGAGCATTCTGATGATCTTCTCCCTTATTAACTCTGTAATCATAAACAAATCTTTATGCGCGCCCTGAATTCCCTCTTCTCCATATATATGATCATTCTCTGGAAGGTATTTTTGTATCAGAGTTTCAAGCTCAACTATTCCTTCATTGTTGAGTGCAGAGATTGGGATAATATCTAAAAAATTATATTCCTTCGCAAGCCTCGCCATCATTGGTAAAAGCTTATTCTTATCATCAACTTGATCAACTTTATTAACAACACATATTACCTGTGATCCGGCTTCCTTTAGCTTTTGAAGAACGGACATATCTTGCTCGTCCAGAGTAAGTCTTTGAACAACAAAAAGAATGATATCAGAGTCATCGATTAGACTTTGAGCAGATCGATTTAATACTTTATTCATGACTTTTGGCGATTTAATATGCATACCTGGGGTATCAGCAAAGATCATCTGTTTATTTTCTACTGTTTTAATTCCTAGAATATTATTTCTTGTCGTTTGAGATTTTCTAGAAGTTATTGAAACCTTCTTGCCTAGAATATGATTAAGAATCGTTGATTTACCAACATTAGGCTTTCCAATTATTGATATGTATCCGCAATAACTTTTAGTCATTTGATCCTTTGATATGTATAAGTGCTAACGAGGCAGCATCAGTCTCTGCAGATTGCTTGGATGGTCCTGAGGCTTTAAAAGTATTACCTTGAAATTCAATACTGCAATTGAAACCAGCGTTCGTGTCTTCAATCATATATTTCGGCAGTTCTAATTTCATAGATTGGAGTAACTCCTGAAGTTCTGTTTTTGAGTCTTTAAATTCAGTATCAGCTGAAAGAGAAAGTAACTCTTCATTAAATATATTTAAAGTAATCATATTAACCTGATCCCATCCGGAATCGAGGAAAATTGAACCAATTAATGCCTCAAAAGCATCTTCTAAAATTGAGTTTTTTCTATCACTCGAGAGGTTTGCAGTTCCTTTGGATAGCTTTATATAATCATCCAAGGATAGCTCTAATGCTTTTTTTGTTAAAGATTCAGCTTTTACCAAATGAGCTCTCATCCTAGTAAGTAAGCCTTCTTTTTCATTGGGGAACTTAAGGAATAAGTACTGAGCTATAACAGAGTTAAGTATAGAATCACCTAAAAACTCAAGCCTTTCATTATTATGTTTGTTATCAAAGCTTTTATGAACAAAGGCAAGTTCTAGTAATTGAATGTTTTTAAAATTATAGGAAATATTTTCTTGTAACAACTTGTAGGGCATTAATTAATCTTACCAGTTCGAGAGAAAGATGGGATACATGCCCAACACTCCCATGTCATAAATAAATAGTCAGCCTTTCCAAAAAAGTTTTCTCTTGGAACAAAGCCAACGTCCTTAGTACTGTCATTTGAATTATCTCTGTTATCGCCCATAACAAAGTAATGGCCACTAGGAACTGTCCATTCTGAAGGGTACTGAGTATTTTGACCTCTAATATTTCTAGTTAGGTAATCCACTTCGCCATGATTCTCAAAGTAAAAATCTACAACCACATCTATCTCTTTAACGGTTATTGATCCAGTGCTATCCCTATATCTTCTTGTTATTGTCTCTTCTTCGGTTTTATGAAAATTCTTCTTTATAGGAGTTCCGTTAATAAAAATTTGCTTATTTACCACTCTTACAGAATCGCCAGGTTTTCCAATCAGCCTTTTGACATAGGGAACTGGATTATGAGGAGGTATAAAGACAACAACGTCGCCATAGCTAGGGTTACTATCGAGGGCAAAGGGTTTTCCAATTCTATTTATCTTAGTACCGTAAGAATGCTTATTTACAAGTAAAAAATCTCCATCTTTTAACCCTGGAAGCATTGAACCAGAGGGTATCTGATACGGCTCATATATAAAAGTTCTTAAAACAAATATTAAGAATATAGGGATAAAATATCCTCTGGATGAGGTAATAATCGTACTGTTTTTAAGGAGTATTCCTATAAGCAGGACTATTAAAGCAATGATAGAGCCTATAAATAGAATGATTCCTAGATCGCCAGCATTAAGAAATATACTGACAAGCATTAAAAGACCAAAAATCGTTGAAATAGTTGAAAGATTTTTAATTAAAAACGTATCCTCAACACCTTCACTCTTGACCGTATGTATTATCCAGTAAATCAAACAAGAGGACATTCCAACTATTGAGATAATAAACAAGGGATCAGACAACATCTTATTCTCCAGATTTGAAATAGTTCAAGAAGGCATCCTGTGGAATTGAAACTTTTCCAAATTGCTTCATCTTCTTTTTTCCATCTTTCTGCTTTTCAAGAAGTTTTTTCTTTCTACTAATATCACCACCATAACACTTAGCAGTAACATTTTTTCTAAGCGCTTTAACGGTTTCCCTAGAAATTATCTTTGCCCCTAATGCTACTTGAATAGGGACATCAAACATTTGTCTTGGAATTAATTTTTGTAAATTTGCAGCAATCTCTCTTGCCTTTTGGTTTGAGAACGACTTGTGAACTATCATTGATAGAGCATCAATCTTTTGATTGTTAATTAAGATATCTATTTTTGTTAAATCTGATTTTATAAAGCCGATCAGGTTGTACTCAACAGATGCAAATCCTTTTGTAGAGGATTTAATTTGATCAAAGAAATCGACAATAACAGCAGAAAGAGGCATCTCAAATACTATAGATACTTGATTACCAAAATAAGTCATATCTTTCTGTATACCCCTTTTTCCAGTACATAGTGTGATTACATTCCCAACATACTCACTAGGAGTAATGATTGTAGTTGTGGCTATAGGCTCTCTAATTTCCTCAATATCATTGGAGGGCGGAAGTTGAGACGGATTGTCACATTTCAAAATAGTTCCATCATTTTTTAGAACCTCATACTGAACAGATGGAGCTGTAGAGATAAGATCTAGGTCATACTCTCTCTCAAGACGTTCTCTTATAACCTCCATATGAAGAGTTCCAAGAAACCCGCATCTAAATCCAAAGCCCAAAGCATCAGAGACTTCAGGTTCATAGACTAAAGAAGAATCATTTAAGATAAGCTTAGAAAGCGCATCCCTAAATCTTTCATAGTCATCTGAACTAACAGTAAACATTGAGGCAAAAACTTTTGGATTTACTTTTTTAAAGCCAGCCAATGGTTTAGTGACTTCATCTCCTACTTCAATCAAAGTGTCTCCAACCGGAGCACCTTTGATATTTTTAATACCAGCAACTATATAACCTACCTCACCTGCTGAAAGAGTTTGTTTTTTAACTTTCTTTGGAGAAAAAATACCTATCTCATCAGCATTATGGTTTTGACCAGTAGAGTAAATTTTAAATTTTTGACCTGTTTTAATTGTGCCATTTTTAATCCTTATCAAAGAAACTACTCCAAGATATGAATCAAACCATGAGTCAACAATAAGCGCCTGCAATGGAGCAGAAGGGTCCCCTTCTGGTGGAGGTATATCTAATACCAGCATATCCAAGAGGTCTTCAATACCAACTCCAGTCTTCGCACTTACTAGGGGTGCGGAGCTAGCATTAATACCAATCATATCTTCAATTTCTTTTTTTACTCTTTCCGGTTCAGATTGCGGAAGATCAATTTTATTTATAACAGGAACAACTTCTAACCCTTGCTCTACTGCCGTATAACAGTTAGCAAGTGTTTGGGCTTCGACACCCTGAGAGCCATCAACTACCAGGAGTGCTCCCTCGCATGCTGAAAGTGATCTAGAGACTTCATATGAAAAATCTACGTGACCTGGGGTATCAATAAAATTTAATTGGTACGGCGTTCCGTCTTTGATATATTCGAGTGTCACCGCTTGAGCTTTAATAGTTATGCCCCTTTCACGCTCTATATCCATAGAGTCAAGGATTTGCTCAGACATCTCCCTAGCTGTAAGTCCGCCGCAATATTCTATCAATCTATCAGACAGAGTGGATTTTCCATGATCAATATGGGCTATGACAGAAAAGTTTCTAATATTTTTCATAAAGTGATGCTATTTTACAGGCAAAGAGACCAATAAAGGAGCAAATAAAGTCTTTTTAAATACTAATTAATAGTAATAGACGTTATTAACCTTCCGCCACTTCTAATAATATGAAAAGCTACTTTATTTCCTGAAGAAAACTGCTCTAAAGCATTATCAAAAGAATCAATATCAACAATCTCATATTTCTTTCCTTTGTGCTGGATCATTGTAATAACATCGCCACGAGCTACCTTCCCAGATGCAGGAGAGCCTGGATTTATTCTTGATACAATGACGCCATCTGGCAGTTTAGACATAGCTGGATTATCTCTATCAATCTCAGCAACTTTAAGACCCACAGGGTCTGATGAATTCTGAGATTTTGCAGGAACGAATGATTCTTTATTTACAGGAAGCTCTCCAAGAACAAACTTCAGCTCAATCTCATCGCCATCCCTTATTACTTTTGCACGAGCCTTGGTACCAGGTCTCATTTGTCCAACTACATGAGGTAAGTTGGTGCTGAACTTAATTTCTTTTTTATCAAACTCAATTATTACGTCGCCAGGTATAAGACCTGCAAGATCTGCAGACTCTCCCTCTTCTACATCATTAATGAGAGCACCGTAAGGCTTTTTCATTCCAAGAGCATCAGCTAAATCACTGTCGACTTCACTCATTCTTACTCCAAGGTAGCCCCTTGCAACTTCACCGTTATCAATAATTTGGTCAGCCACATCAACAGCAACATTAATTGGTATAGCAAAAGCCAATCCTTGATAGCCACCACTTCTTGAATATATCTGAGAATTAATTCCAACGACATTCCCATCTAAATCAAATAAAGGCCCACCTGAATTTCCAGGATTAATGGCAACATCGGTCTGTAAAAATGGAACATAGTTACCTATATTATTATTTTGAATACTTCTTCCCTTAGCGCTTACAATCCCAGCGGTAACAGAGAAATCAAAACTAAATGGTGATCCTATGGCAACCACCCAATCACCAACTTTTAACTCATCACTATCCCCAACTCTTACTACCGGTAGATCATCTCCATCAACTTTAAGAACAGCTAAATCTGATAGCTGATCAACACCAATAATTTCTGCAACATACTCCCTTCTATCAGAAAGCGAAACAATAACCTCAGTAGCATCTTCAACAACATGGTAATTAGTTAAAATATAGTTATCCTTAAGAATAAAACCCGAACCATAAGATACTGCTTCTCTCTTTTTTTGAGGAGCTTCTCTGTATTGCCTTGGTATACCAAATCTCTCCAACATTTCATCTGGAATCCCGCCGTAATTATTTGACTGTCTTTGGGCAACTTCTCTTGTTGAGGTTATGTTTACAACCGCAGGTGCTGAACTCTCAACTAGGTCAGATATATTTCCAGGCAATGCTGATAACAATGGGTTTGTAGATAGTAGTGATATAAATAAAACTAAGTTAATTTGTAGAATTTTGTATTTCATAATGTTTTTTTGTTATTTATCGATTACTTCAGCAATTTCAATTGCAGATTTCGAGTTCAGATTACCATATAAAGTTAACACCCTTCCATCTGCTAAAGGAACTAAATAAATCATTTTATTTCCATGCTTCCAATACCGAACCTTATTGATACCTAGGTTCTTTTTCTCAAGACGCAGTCTAAAGCTTTCCTTCCCCTTGATATATTGACTGTTGCTTTGACCTTTAGTATTAAACCCAACATTTCTCAGGTCAATGTCTGAATTATTACTGCTCATAAACTCTGGATTATTTATAACCTTAAGCACATGATCCACTAAATTCTCCTCTGAAAGACTGGCAATATCTTTGGCTTCTTTGCTATTTATAGCAAGATTTAGTCTATTAGCAGCCTCGTTATCAGGCCCTAACCTTGAAAAATTAATAGTATCAAAATTTATAAAAACAATTGTAAGCAAAACTGATGCGGCGGCGGTAATGCCGTTAGAGAACCAAAAGTTCGAATTAAATCTATTTTTAGGTTTTATTGGCTGAACATTTCCTTCGTTTATATTTAATGCTGAACTCATCAAGGCATAGTGAGATAATTTTTTTTGAAGGCTTTCGTCAGAAGATAGAGCATCTAGGACTGAATTAATTTCTGCCTCGTCCAGCTCCCCGTCATAAAGCGCAGATAGCTTTTCGTTAATATCATTATTTTTCATTTGTGGATTCCTGTGAAATAAATTCAAGCACACCTTCACGTGCTCTAAAAATTCTGGACCTTACAGTCCCTATTGGTGTATCTGTAATCAACGCAATCTCTTCGTAACTCAGCCCATCTGACTCTCTTAAGGTAAATGCTGTCCTCAAGGTTTCTGGCAAGCTATTAATAAAAGATCTAACCTTGAACAATGACTGACTATGCATAAGATCTGTTTCTGGGTTTGCGTGTGATGCGAAGTCCATTTCAATGGCATCTGAAGATATATTTATTTTATCTTTTTTATAATTTGAGCTAACCACATGATTTTTAGCAAGATTAATAGCTATTCTATAAACCCATGTAAAGAAAGCGCTGTCGCCTCTAAAAGAATTAATCTTCTTCCAGACCTTGATAAAAGTTTGCTGAGCTAAGTCTTCTGAATCTTCTTTTGATTTAGTGAAAGCAAATAAAGATGCGTACACTCTTGGATAATATTTTGTCATCAAGAAATTAAATGCTCCTGTATCTCCCTTCTGAGCTCTATGAATTAACAAAGAATCTTCTTCAGGGTTGTTTTTTTTCATTAATTTTACTTCCTTGCTCAATAAGACAACTTAAATTATTAAAAGTTTCCTTGTTTTGTAAATTTTTTTAAATGCTTATCAATAAATATCTCATGCAAATCATTATCTAAAGAAACTCCTTTGAAGATATAATCAAATAACTTTTGATCATCGTGGTCCAGGATACTATCAAAAATACTAATCCCTTTTTCATCCATAATGAGTAGGTCGCCTTTAGCAAACTCTCTTAATAGTAGGTCGATTTCACGCATTCCTCTTCGACATTTCCAGTGTATTCTGTTTATTTCTTGATTCATTGGTTAGAATAAATTAATTAGTAACTCATTTTACAAGAAAATCGACATACAAAATAAATTAATATCATTTGGCTCGCTTTATTTAGATACCCTAAAGGTAATAAATATTGAAGGTGATGAAGATAAAGTAGAAAAATTTCTACAAGGTCAGGTTACCTCTGATGTTGACTGTTTATCTGGCAACGTTATGCAGCTTTCGTCGATATGCAACCAAAAAGGCTTGGTGATGGCTGGATTCCTTCTGTTAAAGGAAGGTCTAACATTTAAAGTTATTATTGCCAGCGAGCTTAGTAATGTTTTCGTAGAAGAGCTATTGCCCTTCGCAAAGTTTTTTGGTGTTACTTTCAAAGAAACAGATCAATATGTCAAAGTTAGTATTTTAAAAAACAATGAAAAATTTTTATTTATAAAAAATAATTATTTTGGTCTCTCGGCACAGATAACCGCAACAAGAGAACACATTGATCAACCTATAGTGATGGAAGATTGGAAAGTTGCTAACGCTCTTATAAAGAATTATCCCCTATCAGCTGAGGATGTTGGGAAATATAGACCTCTGGAAATATTCTATGATCAATTAAGGGTTTCATTTGATAAAGGGTGCTATAGAGGCCAAGAGATTGTAGCGAGAATGAAATATCTTGGTGTTGATCGAAGAAGTTTTTCTACTGTTATATCTGAAGAAAGTTATGAAATTAACTCTAATATGAAATTAGTCTCTTCTGAAGTATTTTATAAGGGCTATAAAATCTTTAATTGCTCAATAAAGAAAGATAGTCTAGAAATGGTTGAAAATGATCCTTTAGTAGAATTAGTTTTGTAGTTAGTTACCAAATTATAGGTGCTATGTTCTTGTCAGCTAGTAGTTTATTTGTTTTGGAAAAATGTCTGCAGCCAAAAAAACCTCTATATGCAGATAATGGAGATGGATGTGGTGCAATTAGCACATGATTAACTTTTTCATCTATTAAGTTTCTTTTAGAAATAGCATGAGCTCCCCACAAAAGAAAAATAACATCGCCCTTTAAATTAATAGAATTTATTACAGAATTTATTAACTTATCCCAGCCGATATTTGCATGAGAACCAGGCTTTGATTGCTCAACAGAAAGAGCTGAATTAAGAAGAAGAACACCCTGATAAGCCCATGACTTTAAGTCTCCAGAAGAGCAATCTAAACTACCTAAATCAGACTCTATTTCTTTATAAATATTTCTAAGCGATGCTGGTATTTTTTTGCCGCTGTTAACTGAAAAAGCAAGGCCATTAGCAACCCCTTCTTGATGGTATGGATCTTGCCCAAAAATGACAACCTTAGTATTCTTAAACGGGCACATTTTAAATGCATTAAACATATCAGCGTCAGATGGAAATACAGAGATATCTGCCATTCTGTCTGTGATCACATGCTCCAATGGCTTGGATAAATCAGCAAGACTAATTGACTTTTTTAGCTCTATAAGCCAGTTTCTAGGGAGGTCTATTTTGATATCTTTATTGCTCATATTACTTACTAAATCTTATCCACAATTTCTGTGGATAAAGTGTTGGATAACTTTATTTATAACAGGTCAAACACTTACAAATAAAGGGTTCCTTGGACTTGATCAAAATTTGTACAATTATTAATAAAAATACCGTAGATCAATATTTTACAGTTATTTTAAGAAAATTTAGTGATTCGAGGCCAAAAAAAGTCTTAGTCTTTAATACTATAAATAATATCTGTTGACAAGTATTTTTGGATATTAAAGTTGTAAACGTCGAAACTAAACATAAGTTCTTTTATTTAGAACGATTTTTCAGCGGTTTAGGCTTAGATTTACCCGCAAAGCCTAACACTTAAAACATGATCAATATTACGAATATCATCAATAAGCTGGTCTGATGGCTTGTCCTCTAAGTCTATTAAATTAATAGCAATAGTGTCTCTACTTTTATTAGTCATGTCTGTAATATTTAAGTTTGAGGAGGCTATCTGATCAGCTATTCTTCCGATCATTCCCGGCTCATTTTTATTGATAATAACCAGTCTATTTTCTGTTGCTCGCCCAAGCTTAATTGATGGGAAATTGACTGAGTTTATTATCACTCCATTCTTTAAAAAATTTGCTACTTGATTGGCAGCCATGACGGCACAATTAACCTCTGCTTCCTTAGTGCTTGCTCCTAGGTGAGGAAGTAAAATAACATCATTAAAATCAGAAGACCTATCAACTAATTCTGGTGTTGGAAAGTCTGTGACAAAAGTACTGATTTGCTTGGAATTTAATGCATCAATAATATCTGCATTATTTACGATGCCGCCTCTTGAAAGATTAATAAGCTTAGCTCCTTTTTTGAAATGCTTTAGCATATCTTTAGAAATTAAGTCCTTAGTCGCCTCAATAAGAGGTACGTGAAGTGATATGTAATCTGAGTTAGCCAGTAAAAACTCCAAAGATTCTGCTTTTTCAACATCTTGAGGTAATCTCCAAGCCGCATCTACAGATATATGAGGGTCAAAACCTATAATTTTCATGCCCATAACTTCTGCTGTTTGTGCCAAAAGAGAGCCGATAGCTCCTAGACCCACAATACCCAATGTCTTGCCTTTTAACTCACTACCTTTGAACATTTTCTTTTGAGCTTCCATTGACTTATTAAGCTCTGAAGTTTCTTGTCCTGAAAGAGTTTTTGAATAAGCGTTGCCTTCGATAATTCCTCTTGAGGATAAAAGCATTCCGCATACAACTAGTTCTTTTACAGCATTTGCATTGGCACCTGGAGTATTAAAAACAACGACTCCTTTGCTAGTAGCATCTTGAACTGGAACATTGTTTGTTCCTGCTCCAGCCCTGCCTATGCATTTTAAAGAATTATTAAGATCTGCATCAGAAAGGACCTGACTTCTAATAAGAAGAGCATCTGGATTGATTTCATCAACCCGAAGTTCGTTATTTTGTAATATGTTGATGCCATCATCAGCGATGTTATTGAAAATTTTGTATGTGTACATTTTGAAATGGTTGCTTTAAGAACTCACGCATTATATATAAAAAAATTACCTAGAAGATATTAATTATCCTATTGAGCTTTCAATATAGGCCTTCCATGATAAATAGTCGCTTTCATAAGCATCTTGTAATTTTAAGCTAGGAGTTATTTTCTTATCATGCTTAATATTAATGTCTGATAAGTTCATTCCAAAGCCTAATTGAGCAACTATACAGGCACCTAAAGCAGTAGATTCTGCATTATGTGGTTTGAGTACTTCCTTTTGCAAAACATCAGAAAGAACTTGGCAGAAAGTTTCATTGGAAGTCATCCCGCCATCTACTAATAAGCTATTTATAGAAATATCATATCTTTCAAGAATACTAGTTATATCTTTAGTCTGGTAACAGATTGATTTAAAAGCTGCTGTCACCATATCCTCAATAGAAGAATCTTGAGTTATTCCATAAAAGCCAGCTCTAACATCTGAATTCCAGTAAGGGGCGGCAAGACCGTTGAAAGCCGGAAGAAAATGAACATTATTAGAGCTACCTTCTGGATTGAGAAAAGCTTCACTCTGCTTTGCCGACTCAAAAAACTTCATCTTATCTCTAAGCCATTGAATCGTAGTCCCGCATGAGTAAATGCTTCCCTCAAGTGCGTAAGCCACTTCATCATTTATTTGATAGCCTATGGTTGTTAGTAGACCCTCGTTAGTTTTTATTATTTCATCCTTAGTATTCACCATAAGAAAACATCCAGTTCCATATGTTGATTTTATACTTCCAGACTCAAAACACCCCTGTCCAACCAAAGCAGCTTGTTGGTCGCCTATGACCCCAGTTATAGCAATCTCTTTTTCATTTTGTATAAGCGTTCCAAAGTTTGAATCACACGATCTAACTTCTGGCATCATTGATATTGGTATATCAAAGAGCTCTAATAAATCTTCATCCCATTGCATAGTATTAATATTAAAAAGCATTGTTCTTGATGCATTGGTGACATCTGTTAGATGATTTTTTTCTTTAGAAAGATTAAATATAAGAAATGTGTCAACTGTTCCAAAAAGTAAATTGCCGCCTTCTGCCTCTTTTCTGGCATTTGGAACATTGTCGAGAATCCATTTAATTTTAGTTGCTGAAAAATAAGGATCCAAAACCAATCCTGTTTTGTCTTTAACCATAGCCTCATGATTAAGGTTTTTTAATTCTTCGCATAATTTACTTGTTCTTCTGTCTTGCCATATTATTGCTGGATATATTGCCTTGCCAGTTTGTTTTGACCAAACAATAGTCGTCTCTCTTTGGTTTGTTAAGCCGCATGAGGAAACAACCCCATCATAATTATTTAAAACATTAGTAACTGTTTCTTGAACAGTATCAAGAATAAGAGCTGGATCAGCTTCAACCCAACCGTCGTTTGGGTGGGTTAATTGATATTCTTTCTGAGATTCAGTAATAACTTCAAGCTCTGAATTAAAAACAATTGCCCTGGAGCTAGTAGTACCTTGGTCTATGGCTAAAAAACTATTCATAATTTCTCCCCTTTTAATAATTATCCACAATTTATCAACCGATTACCAACAGCAATAAAACACCTTTATATACACTATATAGACATAAAAGATGAAATTGTCACAATATATAGTGTTTTTTTACTTGCTTCTTTATCCACAACTAGTAATATTAGATGGTAGCGGAAAAAGTGTAAATATAATTGAAATCAAGAAGAACTTATTACAAAAAAGCTTTAAATACTCAAATGAGTCAATTAATTTACGTGTAAAAATAGGGAATAGAAAAAAATAAAATGGAAACACAACAAGAAATAACAAAAACATTAGAAGCGCAAACACAAACAGCAGCTAATGATATAGAGACTACAGCACCAGGAAAACTAAGAGTCATAAAAAGAAATGGGAAAGTTGTTGCGTTTGAAGAAGACAAAATTAAGGTAGCAATTACAAAAGCATTTCTAGCAAATGAATCAGGTAATGCTGCAGCCAGCGAAAGAATACATAAAAAAGTTAATCAAATATCTGTTGGTGTACTTGAAGTATTCGAAAGAAGAATGCCCTCTGGAGGAACTCTTCACATAGAAGAAATTCAAGATCAGGTAGAGCTCCAATTAATGAGAGCAGAAGAGCTTGAGGTTGCAAGAAGCTACATTCTTTATAGAGCCGGAAGAACTCAGGAAAGAAAGAAAGAAGCTCCTGCAATTGATATTTCAAACAGATTAGAAATAAATATTACAAAAAGTGATGGAACTTTAGCTCCTTTAGACGTTAATAAGGTTGCATTGTTAATCAATGATGCTTGTGAAGGGCTCGAAGAAGTCTCAATGAACGAAGTTCTAGAAGAGGCCTTAAAAAATCTTTATGACGGAGTGTCTTTAGCAGATATGAGAACAAGTCTTGTTATGTCAGCGAGAACAAAGGTTGAAAAAGAACCAAATTATTCATTCGTTACTGCTAGAATTTTAATGGATCAAATTAGGTGTGAGGCACTAGGTTTTCTAGGCATTGCTGATGAAGCAAGTTATCACGACATGGAGAAACATTATCCAAAAGCCTTACACGCATACATAGAGAAAGGCATAGAGCTCGATATATTAGACCCAATATTAAGAACATTTGATCTTAAGAGACTTGGAGATGCTATAGACCATACAAGAGACAATCAATTTACGTACCTAGGCCTCCAAACGCTTTATGACAGATACTTCATCCATAGTGATGACGTGAGATATGAGTTGCCTCAAGTATTTTTTATGAGAGTTGCAATGGGTCTTGCTGTTGAAGAAGATAACAGAGAAGAAAGAGCAATAGAGTTTTATAGACTTCTATCCAGCTTCGATTACATGAGCTCTACACCTACATTATTTAATTCAGGAACTAAGAGACCGCAACTGTCATCTTGCTATCTAACCACTATCCCTGATGATCTTGATGGAATATTTGGTGCAATGAAAGATAACGCTCTTTTATCTAAATGGGCCGGAGGTTTGGGAAATGACTGGACCTCAGTGAGAGCTATGAATTCATATATCAAAGGAACAAACGGAAAAAGTCAGGGTATCGTTCCCTTCTTGAAGGTTGCTAACGATACAGCAGTAGCAGTTAACCAAGGTGGGAAAAGAAAAGGTGCTATGTGTGCCTATTTAGAAACATGGCATTTAGATATTGAGGAATTCCTTGAGCTAAGAAAGAATACTGGTGATGAAAGAAGAAGAACACATGACATGAATACAGCTAACTGGGTTCCAGACTTATTTATGAAAAGAGTTGAGCAAGATAAAAACTGGACTCTGTTCTCACCAGGAGAAACTCCAGAACTTCATGATTTAGTCGGTAAAGCATTCGAAGAAAAATATGAAGAATATGAAAGAAAAGCAGCTGCTGGAGAAATGGATCAATCTAAATCAATGCCAGCAAAAGAGCTTTGGAGAAAAATGCTTACCATGTTGTTTGAAACAGGACACCCATGGATTACATTTAAAGATGCTTGTAACTTAAGATCTCCTCAACAGCATGCTGGTGTAATTCACTCATCAAACCTATGTACAGAAATTACTTTAAATACTAGTGCAGATGAAATAGCTGTATGTAATCTTGGCTCTGTCAACCTAGCAAACCATATGAAAGATGGCGTTCTTGATGAAGAAAAAGTAAAACAAACTGTCTCGACAGCAATCAGAATGCTAGATAACGTGATTAACATTAACTACTACTCTGTTGAAACAGCAAGAAACTCTAATCTCAAACACAGACCTATTGGACTTGGAATGATGGGATTTCAGGATGCTTTGTACGTTCAAAATATTGCTTACTGCAGCAGTGATGCAGTCGAATTTGCAGACAAGAGCATGGAATTAATAAGCTACTATGCAATCCATGCATCAACTGAACTTGCAAAAGAAAGAGGAAGTTATGAGACATTCGAAGGATCTTTATGGAGTAAAGGTATTTTACCAAAAGATTCAATTGAAATACTTGCAGAGAATAGAGGTAATGAGTATTTAAATGTTGATAGATCTGAAACTCTAGACTGGGATACATTAAGGAAGAAGGTTCTTTCTGATGGAATGAGAAATTCAAATGTAATGGCCATAGCCCCTACAGCAACGATATCAAATATAACTGGAGTAACTCAGTCAGTAGAGCCAACATATCAAAACCTATATGTGAAATCTAACCTTTCTGGAGAATTTACAATAGTTAACCCTCATCTAGTTCGTAAGCTTAAAGAGTTAGACTTATGGGATGATGTAATGATCAATGATTTAAAATACTTTGAAGGGAGTCTTGCTAAGATATCAAGAATTCCTGATGATATTAAAACAATCTACTCAACAGCATTTGAAGTTGAGCCTAGATATATTGTTGAAGCAGCTAGTAGAAGACAAAAATGGATTGACCAAGGACAGTCATTAAATCTTTATATTGGAAATGCTGATGGTAAAAAACTTGATATTACATACAGAATGGCTTGGTATTCAGGCTTAAAAACGACTTATTACCTAAGATCAATTGGCGCGACCTCTACAGAGAAGTCAACAGTCCAGCAAGGTAAACTTAACGCGGTTAGCTCAGATCAAACAGAAGCCGCACCACAAGAACTCGGAGCTGCAGCACCAGTTCCATCCGCAGCTTCCATGGATGAACCAGATTGCGAAGCATGTCAGTAACTAAAGGAGAATTATGATGTTGAATTGGGATGATTATGGAAAAGAAGAAAATACAATAACAACGGTAAGTAACCCAGAACCGGTTAAAGCACCTGAGATAAAAATAGAAGTAGCGGCACCCGTTATGACAGACGTAGAGGCTCCTGCCAAGCAAGGAAAACCAATTGAGGAAGGCTCAAGAGCAAAAATAGCAAGAGAAGCTATAAAAAATCTTGATGAAACTGCCGGCAATGCAGAGCTTGATCAAGGAATGGGAAGAGTTCAGGTAGATGAAAAAATGATGATCAACTGTAAAGCTGATTTAAACCAGCTTGTTCCAATGAAATATGACTGGGCATGGCAAAAATATCTTGATGGTAGTGCTAACCATTGGATGCCTCAAGAAGTGAATATGACTAGTGATATTGTTTTATGGAAATCAGAAGACGGGTTAACAGAAGATGAAAGAACAATTGTTAAAAGAAATCTTGGATTCTTTTCAACAGCTGATTCTCTTGTGGCAAATAACCTTGTTTTAGCTCTGTATAGACTAATCACAAATCCAGAATGCAGACAGTATATTTTAAGACAAAGTCTTGAAGAAGCGATTCATACCCATGCATACCAATACTGTATAGAATCCCTAGGCATGGATGAGGGAGAAATCTTTAATATGTATAGAGAAGTTCCATGTGTAGCAAGAAAAGCATCATGGGGACTTAAGTACACTCAAGAGATATCAGATCCTGACTTCAAAACTGGAACTGTAGAAACAGATAAGCAATTACTAAAAAATCTTATCGCTTTCTATTGCGTACTAGAAGGGATATTTTTCTACTGTGGATTTACTCAAATTCTTTCAATGGGAAGAAGAAATAAAATGACAGGAACATCAGAGCAGTTTCAGTACATTCTTAGAGATGAATCAATGCATGTGAACTTTGGTATTGATGTTATTAACCAAATTAAGATTGAAAACCCACATCTTTGGGATGCAGAGATGAAAAATGAAGCAGCTCAAATGATCTTAGAGGGAACTGAATTAGAAATCATGTATGCAAGAGACACTATGCCAAGAGGTGTATTAGGAATGAATGCAGCAATGATGGAAGAATATCTTAAGTTTATTGCAAACCGAAGACTTACTCAGATTGGTTTAGATGAAGAGTTCAAAGGTGTAACAAACCCTTTCCCTTGGATGTCAGAAATTATTGATCTAAGAAAAGAAAAGAATTTCTTTGAAACAAGAGTAACTGAATATCAAGTTGGTGGAGCCCTTAACTGGGAATAGTGAATCCTGCTGAGAAAAAGCCTCTTTTAAGAGGCTATTTTCATGAATGGATGTTCTTTATTTCCATTGGTGCATGTATTCCTTTAATCAGTAAAAGCACAAACCCTAAAGAACTTATTGCTACTGTTGTTTATTCGATAGGTATATTTATGATGTTTGGATTCAGTGCTCTTTATCATAGAGTTAATTGGAGGCCAAAAGTCTTAAAGGTCATGAGAAGACTAGATCACTCATCAATTTTTATAATGATAGCTGGGAGTTTTACTCCAATATGTCTTCTTGTACTGCCTGATAAGCTTGGGCTGCAGCTACTACTAATCATATGGGTAATTGCAGGTATAGGTATACTTCAAACAGTTTTATTTACAAACACACCTCGAATGGTTAGGGCTGGTATATACCTTATCGCAGGATACATGGCCATTCCCTATCTATCTGTTTTATCCTCGGTTATGGGTTTTACTAACTATGCATTAACCGTGGCAGGTGGAACTATTTATTCAGTTGGTGCTATTAGTTATGGATTAAAGTTTCCAGACTTTAGCCCTGAGTATTTTGGTTATCATGAGTTTTTTCATATATTGGTTTCTGTAGCAGCTATTCTGCACTTCATAGTTATATATTCCATCGTTGGCTAAGGAAGATATATGAAATTATATTCTGCAAAATACGCCCTAAGCCCATGGAAGGTTCTCATATTTATTGCAGAGAAAGGCATTAAAAATATTGAAATTATTAATCTTGATCTTGCAAATAAAGAGCACAAAACAGACGAATATAAAGCAATAGCTCCAAATTCAAGAGTCCCTTCTTTAATACTCGATGATGGAACGGTCATCCTTGAGACTAGTGCAATTTGTAGATACCTAGAATGCATTTATCCCGAACCAAATCTATTTGGAGAGAGTCCTATGGAAATAGCAACTATAGAGATGTGGTACGCACTATCATCTCATGAGCTAATGTTGCCTCTTGCTCACGGCTTTAGACATACTCATCCTGGGATGAAAGAGTTAGAAAATCAGAATAAAGAATTTGGTTTAGCGCAACGAGAAGTTGCTAGAAAATCATTGAAATATTTTAATAAGGTTGTTTCAGACAGGGAATTTATAGCTGGTGCTAGATTCACTTATGCTGACATTCAGGTTGCCTCAGTTCTTATGTACTTGGTAAGGCTTAATAAAATTGAGCTTGGAGAGTATGAAAATCTGAGCGAATATATCACTCAGATTTCAAGTCGTCCTAGTTTTTCTATTTAAATTATTGTTTATTAATTAATTCAAATATTTTTAATGTCTGCTCGCCGCCATTTTGAAGCGCTCTTGCATCTGCCATATCTGAAATACCATCCCAGTTTGCAGCAATATTTTCTGCAGTCATATCCTCTCCAGTTCCAAGAGAGACACCCATAGTTTCATGAATAAATATTCTTGAAAAAACACCTGCTCCTGCTGACATAATGGCGCCGTTTGGAGCTTGGTCGCTTGATAGATATATAACTGCTGGAGTTACATACTCAGGCTGCATATTTTTTCCAAAGTCCTCTGGGATCAAGCCTTCTGTCATTCTTGTATAAGCGACAGGAGTTATTGAGTTTGAAAAGACATTATATTTCTGGCCTTCAATTTTTAGAGTATTCATCAATCCAACCATGGCCATTTTAGCTGCTCCATAATTACTTTGTCCAAAATTACCGAAAACACCACTTGATGAGCTGGTAAAAACAATCCTTCCATAGCCCTGCTCTCGCATGATTGGATAAATGGTATGAGTACAGTTTAAAGTTCCTTGAAAATGAACATCCATGACTAAGTTAAAATCTTCTAAAGTTACATTATGAAAACTTTTATCCCTAAGAATTCCAGCATTGTTAACTAAAATATCTATTCTTCCCCACTTGTCCATAACCTCTTTGACCATATTTTGGATAGCAGGCAAATCTGTAACACTAGCACCATTAGCCATCGCCTCTCCACCCTCTGATTTAATTTGAGCAACTACAGCCTCTGCGGCATCACTAGTCCCGCTTCCGTCGACACTTCCACCCAAGTCATTTACAACTACTTTGGCTCCTTTTCTTGCAAGCTCTAATGCATGTTGTTTTCCAATTCCGCCGCCTGCACCCGTAACGATTGCAACCTGATTATCAAATCTAATACTCATTTAGTTTCTCCTTTTTTGTTGGAACTAATACTTTGCTTTAAAATAGAATTTTATTTTAATCAAAAACTATAACTATTACCATGTTAAAAGAGACCCTAGACGAATATCCGGATATTGATATTGATATATATCAACTAAATCATAGTGAAGAAAAAATAACGACATGGCTTGAAAGATGCTCATTAGAAATAGAGTGGGTTTCGGGATTAATTAAAATTTTTGGTAAAGAACATAAGATTCCAAGGCTCCAGTCTTGGTATGCAGATAAAAATATTAACTATGCATATTCTGGAAAAAATTTAGTAAGGAACGATTGGAATGAAATACTCAATGAGATTAAAAAAGATATTGAGTCAAAGACCTCTGTTAAATTTAATTCAGTATTAGCAAATTTATATAGGAATGGAGATGACTCTATGGGCATGCATGCTGATGATGAAAAAGAGCTTGGACCCAAACCTGTAATTGCATCACTGTCCCTTGGAGAAGAAAGAAATATTTTCTTTAAGCATAAGTATAAAAATATTAGCTTTTCCGTACCTCAAGAAAGTGGCAAATTAATTGTAATGAAGGGTAATACTCAAGAATTTTGGAAGCACGGTATAAAAAAGACAAAAAAAATTAAAAACCCAAGAATTAATCTTACTTTTAGGAATATAATTAGTTAATTGTAAACATAACTTTAAGGATAAAAATGAGTTCAAGAGTCAAAGTAGTAGTTACTGGTGCAGCTGGTCAAATAGCATATTCGCTAATACCAAGACTGGTTGATGGCAAAACATTTGGAAATAAAATTGTAGATTTATGTCTAGTTGAGATACCTCAAGTGGTAAGTAAATTAGAGGGCTTAGTTATGGAACTTGAAGATTCATATTTTCCTCATATGGGGGAAGTAACTTATACAGATAATTTTGATGAAGCCTCGCATGATGCCGATTGGTTTTTACTTGTGGGAAGTATTCCTAGAGGAATTGTTTACGAAGGTAAAAAGATTGAAGAGAGATCTGATCTTCTTAAAATCAATGGTGGTATTTTTGTTAATCAAGGTAAAGCTATTGGCGAGAATGGTAAAGATAATGCAAAAATTTTAGTAGTAGGTAATCCTGCAAACACCAATGCCTTGATTGGAAAGAATGCTGCAGGAAAAGATTCACAGTTATGGATGGCAATGACTATGCTAGATGCAAGTAGAGCTAAGTCAGTAATAGGTAAGAAAACCAATACTAATGTTAGTGAAGTCAAGAATATGATTATTTGGGGCAATCATAGCCCTACTATGTATCCTGATGTTGAGAATGCAGTGATAAATGGAAAATCAGGAACTGAAACAATCAATGATATGGCCTGGGTAGAGAATGAATTCCTACCAACTGTTCAGCAAAGAGGAAAGTCTGTTATTGATGCTCGTGGTGCATCATCTGCAACATCTGCAGCAAAAGCAGCTTTAGATACTATTATTGCCTGTGAGAACACTACAGAGGCCGGTGACTGCTTTAGTGCAGCCATTGCAAGTGATGGATCATATGGAGTTCCTGAAGGGCTTATATGTGGCTACCCATTAATGACATTAGAAGATGGAAGTGTAGAAATTAAAAGAGATATCAGTCTTTCTGATTTTGCAAAAGAGAGATTTCAACTTTCAATTGATGAGCTGTCTTCAGAAAGAGAAGCTGTAAAACATTTAATGAAATAATGCAGAAGGATAAAATTCAAAATAATTTTTTGTTGGATATCCTTAAAAATGAAAACTGTCTGAGTGCACAATTTGTAACATCAAAAGATGTTTCAAAATTGATAAAAAAAATAGAAGAAGCTGATCTTAATAGCATCAATATTGCGCCTAATATTGAGGAAATGGTTGAATGCACTGATGATATCTTTATCGTGCTTGAAGATGTGCCTTTGTCTGAGAGTGACGTTGGGACTATCAAGAACCTCTTAAGTCAAAAAATTATAATCTTTACACCTTTTGATGACGGCAGGAATATTGACAGTGCAATGAACAGACTTGGTTTTGTGCTTGAAATAAACGATGTAAAAAATAATCTTAAATGTTTTTCATATAATCTTAAGACTTACAATAATAAGAGGTCCTGGAATAATGCAGAAGGATGGGCAAACCCCGAAAATTTTGACAAGTTTAGGTGGTAAATTCTAAGATTTGAGTTGTGGGAACAAAATAACATCTCTAATTGATGTTTGATTTGTAATCATCATAACTAGCCTATCTATACCGATACCAACTCCAACTGCAGGCGGCATTCCATGCTCAAGAGCTGTAACGTAATCCTCATCAAAAGCCATAGCTTCATTATCACCAGCGTCTTTAGCTTTAACTTGCTCTTTAAATCTCTCTGCCTGATCGTCTGGATCATTTAACTCACAGAACCCATTGGCTATCTCTTTGCCACCAATGAAAAGTTCAAACCTATCGGCTATATCTGGATTTTCATTATTTCTTCTTGATAAGGGAGATACTTCAACTGGGTATCCAGTAATAAAGGTTGGCTGTATAAGATTTTCTTCAACTGTTTTCTCAAAAATTTCTAAAAGAATCTTGCCTGCTCCATAGCTCTCATCAACTTTGATGCCGATAGAACCTGCATATTTTTCTAGCTTATTTCTATCTTCTATATCAGATACTGCAAGATTCGTGTTGGCTGATAAAACAGAGTCAGTTAATGATATTCGCTCGAACTTAGATAAATCAATCTCATCATCGCCCCAGGTTGCAGTTAGAGTTCCATTGATTGTTTCAGCTGCTTTTTGAATCATGTTTTCAGTAAACGATATTGTTCTCTCAAGAGATGAATATGCCTCGTAGTATTCAAGCATAGTAAATTCAGGATTATGTCTGGTAGATAGCCCTTCATTTCTAAAGCTTCTATTGATTTCAAACACTCTTTCAAAGCCGCCAACTAAGAGTCTTTTTAAATATAATTCAGGGGCAATCCTAAGAAATAAATCTCTATCCAAAGCATTGTGCTTAGTAATAAAAGGTCTTGCTACCGCACCACCGGGAATAGGATGCATCATAGGTGTCTCGACCTCTATAAAGTCTCTTTCCTTTAATGAACTTCTTACAGACTCAACAATTTTTGTTCTATCTATAAAAACTTTCTTAGAATCCTCGTTGCTCATCAAATCTAGATACCTTTGTCTGTATCTTATTTCAATGTCAGATAAGCCTTTAAATTTATCAGGCATCGGTCTTATAGATTTGGTTATTAGTACGACATCATTAGCCTCTATGGTTAGCTCTTCTGTCCTAGTCCTAAATAGCTTACCTCTAACTCCAGCAATATCTCCTAAATCCCAGGTCTTGAAATCCTCATAGAGCTCAATATCAACAGTATTTTTGCTTACGTATATTTGAATATCTCCGCTTGAATCTCTAATAGTAAAAAAACTAGCATTACCCATAACTCTTTTTAGAACAATTCTTCCAGCTACAGAAATACCTTCTATATTTTTTTCTTCAAGTTGTTCCTTTGAAAAGGATTCATTTTCGGAGTGGATATCTGAAGCGTAATGCTCTTTATAGAAATCATTTACATAAGCTATCTTTTTACTCCTAAGAGCCTCTAGCTTCTTTCTTCTTTCTTCGATAATACCTTCTTCACCACCAATATTTTCTTCTGACATCTAAACTCCTGCTTTCAGACTACTTTTCATAAATTCATCAAGATCACCATTAAGAACCGCTGAAGTATTCCCAGTCTCGTAACCTGTCCTCAAGTCTTTAATTCTAGATTGATCTAAAACATAAGACCTAATCTGACTTCCCCAGCCAATATCTGACTTACTTTCTTCAAGTATCTGTCTTTCTTGATTTTGTTTTTGTAATTCTAACTCGTATAGCTTTGATTTTAATTGTTTAAGAGCACTTTCTTTGTTTTTATGCTGAGATCTGCCGCTTTGACACTGGGTAACAACGCCTGTTGGTGTGTGAGTCAATCTAACTGCAGAATCAGTCTTATTAACATGCTGACCTCCAGCACCTGAGGCTCTATAGGTATCAACTCGAATATCAGCATTGTTAATATTAATTTCAATAGAGTCATCAACCTCTGGTGAAATAAAAACAGATGCAAAAGATGTATGACGTCTACTTCCAGAATCAAAAGGTGATTTTCTTACAAGCCTATGAATTCCAGTTTCTGTTCTTAGCCATCCGTATGAGTAATCACCTTCAACATGCAAGGTTGCTGATTTAATACCAGCAATCTCTCCATGAGATATCTCAGTAATATTTATTGAGAAGCCTCTGCTTTCAGCCCATTTGGAATACATTCTTAGAAGCATGTCAGCCCAATCCTGAGCCTCAGTTCCACCTGATCCAGATTGAATTTCAACATATGCAGAAGCCGGATCCATTTTATTTACAAACATTTTACTAAACTCAAGCTCTTCGAGAGCTTTTTCTAATAAAGGATAATCTTTAATTATCTCTGAGATAGATTCGTTATCTGACTCTTCCTCAGCAATTTCTAGAAGCACTAAGCCATCTGAAACTCTTTCTTCAACAGAATTAAAAACTATTAATGATTTTTCAATTGAAGTTTTTTCTTTACTAATTTTTTGTGATAACTCTAAATCTGACCAAACCTCTTCCTTTCCAAGATCTGCCTCTATTTCTTTTAATCTTTTTTCTTTTTCAGGAACATTGAAAGTACCATCTCTGATTTCATCTACACGGTTTTTTAAATCGTTAAGGCTAGATTTAAGCTCACTAGAATCCATATTATGAATTATTTTTTGTAATAAAATTAAAGATCAATTCTTTTGAGGCCTGAAAGCTATATGACCTCTCATCTTTATCAAAAATAATAGAAAGATTTTCGGGAATGTCACCTAGACTAAGGCCTGCCTTCTCAACAACCAAGGGAAACTTTGCAGGATGCGCCGTTGATAGGATTATAGTTCTGCCCTCTAGCCTTCCAGAAAGCTCATCTACAGCCTCAGAAGCAACTGCGGTATGCGGGTCCATCAAATAATCAAAGGAATTATGGTTCTTTTTCATGGCGTTAACCGTTGAAATATCATCTACGCAATAGCTTAAAAATAGGTCTTTAGATTTGTTCCACACTTCGTCTTCAAGTTTTATTGGGGCGTTGGGAAAGTTAGAGTAATAGTCATTGCATAAAGAAGCATCTCTTTCGGCATAGAAGTCATAGATCAGCCTTTCAAAGTTACTTGCAACACTTATATCCATGCTAGGTGAATCAGTTTCATACACCTCTGTTCTAGAGTAATCATTGTTAGAAAAAAATCTATGTAATATATTGTTGTTGTTAACAGCTACGAGAATTTTATTAAGAGGCATGCCCATTTTATGAGCTGAATAACAAGCAAAAACATTTCCAAAATTTCCAGTTGGCACAGAAAAATTTAAAGACTCTTCAAATTTATTTATCTTTAATGATGCGTAAAAGTAATAACAAATTTGTCCAATTATTCTTACCCAATTAATTGAATTTACTGCTAAAAGGTATTGATCATCTTTTAAAAAAGACCTTTCGTTAAATGCCTCTTTTACAATTTCCTGACAGTCATCAAAAGTTCCATCCACTATTAGAGTAAAAACATTTGGACTATCAACGGTTGTCATTTGTCTTCTTTGCACTTCGGACATATTCCCACCTGGAAGTAAAATAAAGCTTTTTATAGACTCAAATCTTCTGCAAGCATCAATAGCTGCCGAACCGGTATCTCCAGATGTTGCTCCAAAGACAATAGCTGTCTTGTTATGTTTTGTTAAAGTTTTATTAAAAAATGCAGCAGCTAACTGAAGACCAAAATCTTTAAATGCTCCTGTAGGTCCATGAAATAGCTCTAAAACTGATTTTGTGTCATCTAATTCTTTTATTGGGGCAAAGCTAGAATCTGAAAAATCATGCCAAGTATTTTCTATCACTTCTATAACCTCTTCATCTGTAAAAGATGATTTAGTAAAAAGAGGGACTATATGTTTAGCCACATCTACAAATGTATCTGCTTGCTTTAACTTTTGGATATCTACTTGAGGCCATGTATCAGGCATAAAAAGACCGCCATCATTGGCAAGACCCTGCATCAAAACTTCTTCAAAGGTCTTTCCAGAATCTTTTCCTCTCGTGCTATGAAATAACATTTCTATTCTGCTTCGATTCTAATTGATCTAATTTTTTTAACTGAATCTAAGGCAAGAAGTTCAATCTGAAGTTCTGCACTATCTTTGTCTTTAAAAATATCTGTAATTAAGATAATTGGAACTAAGTTGCCATCTAGCTCTTCTTTTTGAAGGATTGATTCAATTCCAACACCTTTGGCTGCAAGCAATGATGTAATTGAAGCCATAACTCCTGGGATATCTTTAGCTTCAATATAAAAATAATATTGAAAAGCTAGTTCAGAAAATGGTTTTAGTGGAAGGCTCGAGATAATCTGATCGGATGAATCTGCCTCTGATCCCAAAGTGTTAACTAAATGAACTAAATCTGATATCAACCCTGATGCAGTTGATTCCTGCCCTGCTCCAGATCCAGCGATATGTATTTTACCTACCAAATCAGTATTGATTTCAATTCCATTTCTTACGCCCTTTAAATTGGCAAGATGCGAGTTTAAATCTATTAATGCTGGATGTGCTCTGAGTTCAATATTTTCTTCATCGATTCTAGCTACAGCCAAATGCTTTATCGTATAACCCATATCTTTTGCATGATTAAAATCACTTTTCTCAATTTTAGTAATTCCCTCGACATGAAATTCTTCTGGAGGAAGAGATGTTCCATATGCAATTGATGAAAGTATTCCAATTTTATGTGCCGCATCCATTCCTTCAATATCAAATGTTGGATCTGGTTCTGCATAGCCTTCTTTTTGAGCAAGCTCTAAAGTGCTCATAAACTCACTACCCTCCTCCATGTTTGAAAGGATAAAATTAGAAGTTCCATTAAGCATTCCTGAAATTTTAGAGATATTATTTGCAGCCAGCTCTTCTTTTAAAAGTTTAACTATCGGCGTTCCTGCACAAACAGCTGCCTCATAGAGAACTTTGACGCCATTTTTTCTTGCTGCACTGAAAATTTCATCACCATGATGGTAGATAACTGCTTTGTTTGCAGTTACAACATGTTTCTTATCTTTTATAGCTTCAAGTATTAACTCTCTAGCAGTATCAACCCCTCCAATAAGCTCAACAACAACATCAATATCATATTTTGAAACTTCGAATATATCTCTAACTATTTTAGTTTTACCTGAATCGCATTTTGGATTATCTCGCCTTGCTCCAATAACCTCCACAGATATATTGGTACCCGAATTAGCACTTATGATTTCTGCATTTTCATTCAGGGACCTGTACAAACCTGTTGCAACATTCCCCCATCCACATATTCCTATTTTAAGTTCTTTCATTACATTTCCATTAATAAAAAGTTTTTTATGCCTCTAATAGCTTGTCTGATTCTATGCTCATTTTCTATTAAAGAAAATCTAACATATCCATCACCATCGTCTCCGAAGCCAGCTCCAGGTGATACAGCTACTTTTGCATGTTTTATTAGCAGCTTGCTAAATTCTAAAGATCCAACACTTTTATATTTATCAGGTATTTTTGCCCATACAAACATTGTAGCAAGAGGCTTTTCAACATCCCAGCCAATTCTACTCAAACCTTCGCATAGTTCATTCCTTCTCAACTCATACATTTTACATATTTCTATAACATCTTGATCACAGTCATTTATTGCTTTTATTGCAGCAACTTGAATTGGAGTAAAGGTTCCATAATCCATATAAGATTTTATTTTAGTTAAAGCTTGAACTAGATTTTTGTTGCCGCAGCAGAAACCTACCCTCCATCCTGGCATGTTATATGACTTTGATAATGTAAAAAATTCAACTGCTATATCTTTTGCTCCCTCTACCTCTAATATAGAAGGCGCTTTGAAGTTATCAAAAACAATGTCGGCATAAGCAAGATCATGAACTATCCAAATATCATATCTCTTTCCTATTTCTACTAATTTAGTAAAAAATTCTAAATTTGCCACTTGGGTAGTTGGATTCGATGGGAAATTAATAATTATCATCTTGGGCTTTTTATCAGCATTAATAATTTTTCTTTCTATATCCTCAAGAAACTCATTTAGGTCATCTTTAAGAGCTATAGAGCAAAGACTGGCACCCGCTATCACAACTCCATAAGAATGAATTGGATATGTAGGCGATTGAACTAAAACAGTATCGTCATTTGAGAGTGTTGCTAAAGCAAGATGAGCGATTCCTTCTTTTGAACCCATGCATGTGACTATCTCGTTAACATGATCTAGTTCGACATTATATTTTCTTGCATACCAATCTTTTATAGCCATCCTCAGCTTGGGTAGTCCAGCTGATTGCGAGTATCTATGGGTTATAGGATTTTGTACTGTCTCAATTAACTTATCAACTATGGGCTTCGGCGTTGCTTGGTCGGGATTGCCCATACTAAAGTCAATTATATCCTCACCGTTTGCTCTAGCTTCGTTTCTTAAGTCTCCAATTTGAGCAAAAATATAGGGTGGTAATTTTTTGGCATTATTGAATTCTTGATCGGGCATTAATTACCCCTTTAAGATTTTTAAAAGTTCTTCCGGTGATTTGTAACCTGGGATTAGAAAACCGCTAGATGTAAAAATTGCTGGCGTTCCTGTAACACCTAGTTTCTGTCCGGTTACATAATGTCTCGCTACAGGCTGACTATCGCAAAACATAAGATCAAGTTTTTCTCCACTTTTTAAAGCGGATAATGTTTTCTTAGGATTGCTTGAGCACCAAGCGCCTACCATTTTAGTAAAAGATTCCGTTCCAATTCCTGACCTTGGAAAGGCTGCATAATTAATGGTAATTCCAAGATTGTTATATTCTTTCATCTCACTATGGAGTTTTTTACAATATCCACAATCAACATCGGTAAAAATAGTTACGCTATATTTCTCGTTTTTTGATTTAAATGATATGAATTCTTCTATAGGAATATCACTTAAAACTTTGGCTCTTCTTTTTTCAAGATCCTTATTTGTAATATTCAAGATCCTATCACCACTTATTTTGTACATGTCTCCAAAAATAAAGAAGTTACCATCTGAGGTAATGTATATGGGTTGAGGATCACCATAATATACTTTAAATATGTCTTTAATTTCTGATGGCTCAATTGATTCAATTTGTGCTTCGGGTGGAAGAACAGATTTTAGTTTCTCTCTGATAATAGAGTTGTCTGCAAAAGTTAAGCTGCTAAAAAAAAGAAATAAGCTTAAATATCTCAAATTATTCATTATTATCCTCTAGGGTGGTGTTTTTTAAGAATTTCACCCAGTCGTTGTTTTGCAATGTGAGTATATATTTGGGTAGTTGATAAGTCACTATGTCCTAGGAGTATTTGTACAGATCTGAGATCAGCACCTCTATTAAGAAGATGTGTTGCAAATGCATGTCTTAGTGTGTGTGGTGATATAGAAATTTTTAAACCCTCTCTAAGGATGTAAATCTTAATTCTCTCCCAGAATGCTCCCCTAGAAATTTTAGTACCTCGATTGCTTAGAAATATCTCCTTCTCCCTTAAATCTTTTCTATCATTTAGATAGTCATTTAAAGCCTCTGCAGCGCTCTCACCAAAGGGAATTAATCTTTCCTTGGAGCCTTTGCCAAGGACCTTAACAACTGACCTTTGGATATCAACATCTGTAAGCTTTAAGTTAACAAGTTCAGAGATTCTCATACCTGTTGCATATAATAACTCGATCATGGCCTTGTCTCTTTTCTCTAGAGGCTTTCCAATATCTGGACTATTTATTAACCTTTCCACTTCTGCCTCAGACATTGATACTGGCAAATATTTTTCTAGTTTTGGGATCGTAATATCCTCAACTGGAGATATTTTGATTACTTTCTTTTTTAATAGAAATAAGTAAAAAGACTTAATTGCAGAAATTTTTCTGTTTATTGATGAGCTTTTCAAACCTAATTTAAATAGATGAGCAGTGTACTGATTAACATCAATAGAATTTAGTTTTTTTAATGGGGCGCCAACAGCCTTGATAGACCAATTACTAAAGGCCTCTATATCAGATTCGTATGATTTAACGGTATTTTTAGAAAGACCTTTTTCTATGTATAAATAATCTAAAAAGGAGCCGATTAAATGCTCCTTTTTAAAATTTTTAATCATTAAATTAGTTTAATCTTTCTTTAATTCTTGCTGACTTACCAGATCTATCTCTTAGATAGAATAATTTAGCCTGGCGAACATCACCTTTTCTTTTGACAGTGATCGAATCAATGATTGGGCTATGAGTCTGGAATGTTCTTTCAACGCCGATTCCACTAGAAATTTTTCTAACGATGAAAGATGCGTTTAGTCCGCCCTTCTTAACTCCCATGACAACTCCTTCAAAAGCTTGAAGTCTTGTTCTGTCACCTTCTTTAACTTTTACATTTACTATGACAGTATCACCCGGACGAAATGCTGGTAAATCTGTTTTTACTTGTTTTGCTTCAAAGTCACTAACAATCTGTGCTGGTGTTCTCTCTGTAAGAGAAACAGATGAAACCACTTCTTCAGCAGGAGCTTCTTCAGCAACTACTTCTTCAGCAGGAGCTTCTTCAGCAACTACTTCTTCAGCAGGAGCTTCTTCAGCAACTACTTCTTCAGCAGGAGCTTCTTCAGCAACTACTTCTTCAGCAGGAGCTTCTTCAGCAACTACTTCTTCAGCAGGAGCTTCTTCAGCAACTACTTCTTCAGCAGGAGCTTCTTCAGCAACTACTTCTTCAGCAGGAGCTTCTTCAGCAACTACTTCTTCAGTAGATGTATTTTCTTCAACAGGAGTGTCAGATGCCTCATTTGTTGAAACATTTTCTTCTTCGTTAGTTATATTGTCTTTGTCTGAGTCATTCATTATGTTTGCCTAAAAAGTGCTATAGGATATCCTTAGATGTTGATTCTTCCAAGAGTTTTCTTTGTTTATTTGTTAATTTTACATCATTTAAAAGGTCTGGTCTCCTTAAATGCGTTTGAATCAACGAATTAGTCATTTTCCAATCTTCTATTTTTGCATGATTGCCTGATAAAAGAACCTCTGGAACTTCTAAATCTTCAAAATTTTCTGGCCTTGTATAGACTGAGCCCTTAAGAAGTCCGTTGGAAAAAGTATCATTTGTAACTGATTCTTTGTTTCCAATAGTTCCTGGTATATTTCTTACAATAGAATCAATTAAGCAAATAGCAGCGTATTCTCCTCCACTGAGAATGAAATCACCAATAGAAATCTCTTCATCTACATATCTATCTATAAATCTTTGATCAACTCCTTCATACCTTCCACAAATTAAGGTTAATGATTTCATTTTTGAAAGAGCGATAACTTTACTTTGATTTAATTTGGATCCCTGAGGCGATAAATATATGACATGCCCTAGCTCTTCCTTCGGGATATCATCTAAAGACTTTTTTAGGGGCTCAGCCATCATAACCATGCCCTCTCCTCCACCATAAGGCTTAGCATCGATCTGACCATGCTTATTTATGGCATGATCTCTAATATTTAAGCAATTAAGAGAGAAATTGTTATTGGTACGTGCCTTTGAGATAACACCGCTCTTAAAAACATCAAAAATTTCTGGAAAAATTGTAAGTACGTTGAAATTCACAATAGAAAATCCTTAGGCCAATTGACGTAAATTATTGCTTTTTCTTTTTCAATAGATTTGATAATCTTATTTTCTACAAAGGGGATTAGTCTTCCAATATCATCTACTGAATCTTTAGTTGGGATGACTTCAAGACAATCATTTGAGCCAAAGTTATTAAGATCTTTTACTTCTCCTAGAATATCTCCGGAATCGAAATCAATAACAGTCAGATCTATTAAGTCATGCCAATAAATCTGGCCAACTTCTAGTTTTGGTAATTCCTCTTTAGAAATGTAGAGTTTAAGATTCGTAAACTTTTTAATATCATCAACGTTATCAATATTAATAACTTTAGAAATAAACTTTGAATTAACTCTTTTTATGTACTCAATATTAAAATTAGCTAATTTATTAGCTTCAATAGTTATATTAGAGTAATTAAGAATATTTTCTGCTGGATTACAAAAAGAATTTAAGAAAAACTCTCCTTTAAGGCCTTTAGGCTTCCCTATGGAAGCAATACATATAAGATTATTTTTATCTATACTATTTGCTTTCATCATCTGAAGAATCTTTATTCTCAGATTCTTCTTCTACAGGAGCTTCTTCAGCAACTACTTCTTCAGCAGGAGCTTCTTCAGCAACTACTTCTTCAGCAGGAGCTTCTTCAGTAACCACTTCTTCAGCAGGAGCTTCTTCAGCAACTACTTCTTCAGTAACCACTTCTTCAGCAGGAGCTTCTTCAGCAACTACTTCTTCAGTAACCACTTCTTCAGCAGGAGCTTCTTCAACAACAGCAGCTTCTTCTGCAGCCTTTTCAGCAGCAGCGGCAGCTTCTTCTGCAGCCTTTTCAGCAGCTTTCTCTTCTGCTTCTTTTGCTAATCTTGCTTCAACAGCTGCTTTTTTAGCATCTGATTTTGCTTTTTTAGCATCTAATTTAGCTTGAAGATCTTCAGGACTTAATTTTGCTTCTTTAACCAATGTTTGAACTCTTTCGCTTAATTGAGCTCCTTTAGAGACCCACTCATTAATTTTATCAAGATCAACTCTTAATCTTTCCTCTTGCCCTCTAGCAGAAGGATTGAAAAAACCTAATCTTTCAATGAATGATCCATCACGGGGGCGCCTTTCATCTGCGACGGTGATAAAGTAATAAGGGTTCTTTTTAGCCCCACTTCTTGCCAATCTTATAATTACCATATTTGTTTTATTTATTCTAATGTTAAAAAAGATGTGTATTTTAGGTTAACCTTGATAATATTGATAGTATTAATATGCAAAGTTTTAATTAGCCCTATTTTTTTATGAATTTTATAACCCAAGTAACTATATCCATAGTGATATATTTTATATTGAGAGTCTCAATTAAGAGAGGCTCATCCTTGTACATTGCTTCTGCTATAGCAATGCTGTCATATATTACATTATATTTATCTGTATTTAATTCTATAACTCTCCTTCCTACTATTCATTTTTTAGTCACGGGATTAAGTCTAATAATCTTATTTATTGCTTACTATGAAATATTAATTCTTGAAAAAAATGTTTTAAAAATTAAAAAAGGTGAATTTGATGATTCAAAACCCTTCTCAATAGAAAGAACTTATAAGTTAGTTTTCAAAATTTTAGGTGTTGGTTTGTTATTCTTGTCTCTTGCTCTTATTTCTGGACTTAGCATTCAGTCTGTATTTTCAGCAAATTTAATATTAAAAACATCATTCACCATGGTTGCTTGGTTTATATATTTAATAACTCTTATTGGAATTAAGTATTTTAACTTTTCAATTAAATACACGGTTAGAGGTTTATTTATTTCAATGTGGGCAGTTCTATTTGCTTATATTGCTAGTCCATTTCTAATATAATTATTTAATGCAAGAAGAACCCTCGTTATTTATTTTACTATCATCTGTTATTGGGCTTTTGATATTGAGTGCTTTTTTTTCAGGCTCTGAGACTGGAATGATGGCTGCAAATAAAATTAAATTAAAGAATCTCTCTAAGAAATCTCATAAAGGTGCAAAAAGATCCTTGGAACTACTTAGAAAACCTGATCTACTTTTGTCTACGATATTAGTTGGAAATAACTTTGCTAATATTCTAGCCTCCGCACTAGTGACAATTATTATGATTGAGTATTTTGGTGGAAGTATTTTATTAGGATCAGTAATACTTACTATAGTAATACTAATATTTTCAGAAATAACTCCTAAAACAATGGCTGCAATAAAGCCTGAAAGCTTTGCAACTAGATCCTCATTCTTATTAAAGATCATAAGTTTTGTTTTTAGGCCTTTGATTGTTATTACAAATCTAATAAGTTCTAGTATTTTAAAAATATTTAATCTAAACGCAAAAGACGCTAGTGATAACGATAATTTAAATACACAAGAATTAAAAACATTGCTTGATGAGTCAGGCGCTTTAATTCCGAAGCAATACAGAGGAATGCTTTCATCAATTCTGGGTATGGAAGAGTTGGTAGTCGAAGATATTATGATCCCTACTTCTGAGATTATTGGAATTGATTTAAATCAAAGTCCTGAAATGGCAAAAAATATTATTGAGTCTACTCAGTATTCAAAACTTCCAGTTTTTAAAGGCTCTATTGACAATATAGAAGGCATTCTTCATTTAAAAGATTCGCATGCATTCTTGGATGCTTTTGAGGATGGAAATGAGGTTAAAGTCTTTTTACTTGATAATTATTTCGTATCTCAATCAACGGCACTTATGATTCAATTAAGAGAGTTTCAATTAAATGATGTGAATATTGCTCTAGTGGTGGACGAGTATGGAGAAATTGAGGGGCTTATTTCAATAGAGGACATTTTTAAAGAGATTGTAGGTAAATTTGGAAATTCCAGAACAGAGCTTGAGAAAGAATTTATTAAGCTAAAGGATGGCTCTATTGTCACAGATGGTAATTCAAGAATAAGGGACTTAAATAATTTTAAAGATTGGTCAATTTCTGAAGAAAATTCTAAAACTATTAATGGTTTAATTACAGAGCATTTAGATCAAATACCACAAGCTAATCTTTGTGTTGAAATAGGAGTCTATAGATTCGAGATTCTAGAAATTGATGACAACTCCATTACAAAAATAAAAATAAAAAAAGAATAAAAAGAAATCTCATGGTGTAATTTTACTGAAATACTCTTTATATATTGATACTTTAGAGCAGAATAATTGATTTTTAATTTAAACTAAAAGATAATAAATTATCAACTAAAATCAAAGGAAAAATCTTGAAAAAACTTACAACTTTACTATTTTTTACAGTCACATCATTTAACTTAAGCGCTCATGGAGAAGGAATATTAAGCCTTCATATTCATGGTGAGTCAATTTTAGGTCTTGGATTAGCATTTGCTGTCTTGCTTACAATTCCAATGTATTTTTCATGGCAGTTAATTTCAACTAAGGAGAAGTAGTATGTTTAATATAGAAAAAGTCAGTGCTCATTGTGATATACCATGTGGAGTATATGATCCAGGTGAAGCTCAATATGCTGCATTAAGTGTTATCAGATTTATGGATCTAATTAATGAGATGCCGGATTCAAGTAGTTTTGATAAAGATAATTTAGCAAAATTTACAAGATTAGTTGAGCAAAAAGAAGAGCACTCAATAATAGCTAAGAATGCAGTAGCAGTCATTTGGGGTGATTACTTTAAGGCACCACAAATTGAAAAGCATCCTGGAGTTCATAATTTAGTTCATTCAATCATGATGGATGGATCTAAATGTAAACAAGGACTGCATAGAGAAGATGGTTTAAGTCTTCTTTCAAAAATTAATGAGTTTGCTGAAATGTTTTGGGCAACTAAAGAGGTAGAGACTGAAAAGAAAATCTCTCCTTACGCACCAAACTTGGAAGTAGTAGTCCCAGTTCTGAAGTCTGCTTAAAATCTTTAAAGTGTCGGGAGTAAGTATGCTCCCGACATTTAAGCCCAATAGTTACGTCATTTGTCTTAAGTCTAAAAGGATTAGAGTTAATGACGTGGTTGTTTTAGAAGATAAAAAAATTGGCAAGGTCTTGAAAAGAGTTAAATCCTTTAATGATGATAAAGTCACTCTTAAAGGTGACAATAATAGTTATAACTCTATGGTTTATGAAACCTTATATAATGCTTCAGATATTGTTGGTAAAGTAATTTTTAAACTGTGATAGTGGACGAATTTATTACCTAAATCAATAAAGTATTTTCCCTAAAACAATTAAATCTGCTGAACTTTAGAGATGGTTACCGAATTATTTATTAATGGTAAAGCTAGTATATTTATTATTGAGTAAACTAAAACGCTAACTGCAATAGATTCGAGAGAACTTGAAAGGTAGGCATAAGCATCAGGATCTGCGATTGTTACGTACTCGCCCTGAATAAAATTAAAGTAAGTCTATTCATGTAATTTAAAAAAGAATATGAAAAGCTCTAAAAAATGGCTGATCAGTTAAAATATCCATTTTGTTCCCTTTATAAAATGTGAATGTTTATATCAAGTTAATTTGTAAGTAAAATCTAATTAAAAAAAATGGGGCTAAATGCCCCATTTTTTATTAAACACGAAATTACATCATGCCGCCCATTCCGCCCATTCCGCCCATATCAGGCATTGGAGGCATAGGTGAGTCGTCTTTAGGGATATCAGTTACCATTGCTTCGGTAGTGATCATCATTCCAGCAACAGATCCTGCGGCTTGTAATGCTGTTCTAGTTACCTTAGCAGGATCAAGAATTCCCATCTCGATCATGTCACCGTATTCACCAGTAGCTGCATTAAAACCATAAGCTCCTGATCCTTCTTTAACATTAGCAACAATAACCGATGATTCTTCACCAGCATTTGCCACTATCTGTCTTAAAGGAGCTTCAAAAGCTTTTCTAGCAATATTAATTCCAACATTCTGATCTTCATTATCACCAGTAATTTTTTCTAAAGCTTCCAGAGATCTAATTAGAGCAGAACCACCACCGGCAACTACGCCCTCTTCAACTGCAGCTCTTGTTGAATGCAATGCATCCTCAACTCTAGCTTTTTTCTCTTTCATCTCGACCTCAGAACCAGCTCCAACTTTAATTACAGCAACTCCTCCGGCTAATTTAGCGACCCTTTCTTGAAGTTTTTCTTTATCGTAATCTGATGAAGTTTCTTCAATCTGGGACCTAATTTGATTAACTCTTGCTGCGATTGCTTTCTCATCTCCTGAGCCATCAATAATTGTCGCGCTATCTTTATTCAAGACAACTCTTTTTGCTGTTCCTAGATCCTCAACAGTAGCTCCTTCCAAGGAAAGACCAACTTCTTCAGACACAACAGTTCCACCAGTTAATATAGCGATATCTTCAAGCATGGCTTTTCTTCTGTCACCAAAACCTGGTGCCTTACATGCTGCAGCTTTAACAATTCCTCTTAAATTATTTACAACAAGTGTTGCCAGTGCCTCACCTTCGATGTCTTCAGCAATTATTAGAAGAGGTCTTCCAGCTTTTGCTACTGACTCGAGAAGAGGTAGTAAATCTCTGATGTTTGATATTTTTTTATCAAATAAAAGTATTAATGGTGATTCAAGCTCAACAGTCATACTGTCTTGGTTTGTTATGAAATATGGTGAAAGGTATCCTCTATCAAACTGCATGCCTTCGACAACATCAAGTTCATTTTCTATTCCGCTACCCTCTTCCACTGTGATAACACCTTCTTTGCCTACTTTTTCCATAGCTTCAGCAATTATTTCGCCAACCGCTTCATCGCCATTTGCAGAAATAGTTCCCACTTGAGCAATTGCTTTGTTGTCAGTACAAGGAACACTTAAGTTTTTAACATGATCAACAGCAGCAGATACTGCTTTATCAATGCCTCTTTTTAGATCCATTGGGTTCATTCCAGCAGCGACAGCCTTATTGCCCTCATTAACAATTGATTGAGCAAGAACTGTAGCAGTAGTTGTTCCATCACCAGCCTCGTCAGAGGTTTGTGA
>Ga0209482_1000379_pt1 | contig 39127 bp, 41 predicted proteins | sample CoawatmetaG10DNA_FD_187512 | JGI IMG/M metagenome (GOLD analysis project Ga0209482, IMG submission 187512) | Marine microbial communities from the West Antarctic Peninsula - Coastal water metaG104-DNA (SPAdes) (version 2) | ecosystem: Environmental > Aquatic > Marine > Coastal ...
GGCGGCGGAAGCGCCGGGGGTGGCGGCGGAGGAGGAAGCGGCGGAAGCGGCGCCCGCCGAGAAAGCCGCCGAGAAAGCCGCCGAGAAAGCCGCCGTGACGGAGAAAATAAACCGCGCCATAGAAATTGCATATAGGGAGCGCGGCGCCGACCTGGAGGACGGACAGACAGATTCATTCAATTCAGGCACGGCGGAGCATCAGAAGGCTATAATGGATAGTGCATTGCTTACCATTTGGGGTAATCTGGGAGTGCAAGTTGCGGGCAAGAGAATTCTGGCTGAGGCGAAGAAGGAGGGTATCAGCGTGTTTGACGGGTTAATTGAATCTGACGGAGCGGCCGAGGTCAATCGTACGGAGCAACTGGCTAAAAGGAGAACGGCGCGGCGCGCGGAGGTTATCAATCAAAATTATGATTTATTGAAAAACATATTTAAGGGGCGGGGGGGGCGCAACCTGACAGCAGTCGCTCTGGGAGATCTGCTCAGCACCAAGACGGTATATGAAATTTCTGAAGCGGTGACTAGGCACATCCACAAACTTCAGCAAGTCATCAATGGCGGCAAGCCCCAGTTATATGTTAGCATGTTTCCTGGGACGGCGGACTCGATGACGAGGCAGGATGCGGTGGAGGCCCAGCGGAGTGGGCGACATTTTATTCATAGTATAAAAAAAGCGGAGAAGGAGACGAACTGGAAGGACTTGATGTACCTGATAATTTTGAGACGCAGAGAAGTTGAAAGCAAAGTGTGGCACATAATTGAGAATGTCGTGAAGGACGTGGGAGCCAATCAGTACGCGATGAAATATATCAGATATAGTATCTGGCTCGGCCTTGCCGTTATTGGATTTATGCGTTTGGGTGGAGCGGAAACTTGTGTGGCCAACCTCACTTGGGGTTCCACCTGCACGAACAACTTTCCATGGGCAGCCATGCTCGTCACCATGCTCAAAGATAACGCTATCAGAGCGGGGCTTAGTGTTTTTGTTTCACCAGCCATCCCTGCGTTTGTGGTGGCGTCACGCGAGGAGCTGGCGAAACTTCGCGAACTTCGCGATCTTCGCGATGCAGATCACCAAGGCGGTAGCCGTAAAAAACGACTGTCTAGAAGTAGACCATTACGCCGACGAAGGAAAAGTAAAAAAACCAAAAAAATTTTGAAAAAACGGCGGTCTGGCTCTCGAAAAAGACAGAAAGGTCGCTCAAAACATTCACCTACTCGTCGCTCAAAACATTCACCTACTCGTCGCTCAAAACATTCACCTACTCGTCGCTCAAAACATTCACCTACTCGTCGCTCAAAACATTCACCTACTCGTCGCTCAAAAATGTAATGGGATATTGTTCCGGGGGTGAAACATAGTCATAGAGAGAATATAAGATAAATTAAAATAAACAAACATATTTTAATTTATTCTAATTTAATTAGATTCCCTAATTTTGGAGCACCTTTTCTAAAGGTGCACATTACATACCAAATTGGCTAAAGTCAGCTAATACAGGTCTTGGTAAGTAATTGTCATCATTTGTTTTGTAATTCGGCACCTTTTTGCAGTCAAATGCCGGCTCGGGGCAGCGACCACATGGCGGGCAAGGGCGACATGGTTCTTGGCGCGGACAACTTGTTACGGTAGGGCAAGCTGGGCAAACTGGTGGCACAATTTCTGATTTCAACATATATAAATCCTCGTCGCCTCGAGGAATTTGGCCGCGCTCAAGCCCTTCCTTAGACGTATCTTGAGAAGCTTGATATGGATTAAATAACTTGTCTACTTCGATGTCATCTGCAGGCTCTTCAGGATCATTATTGAATGACCGACCGGTTTTATCCGTTAACCCTTCTGTGATTACTAATCCCGCCGCACCGGCAAGTAAAGTTGCTAATAAAATTAAAAATAAATGGAGTTTTGTAAGCTTCATTATATATATATATATATTATACATAAAATAAGTTATATGAAATAAAATTGATTTATGTATAATATAAATAACAGTGGCAGTAAAATGCCTAAAAGTAAAGCCCCGCCTCTTGAAAAATGGTTCGATGAGGATCCCTCTATTGAAATTGGCGTAGATGAAGTGGGCAGAGGCCCTATGCTAGGGCGCGTGTATAGTGCCGCCGTAGTTCTTCCTAAAGATGATATTTTCGATCATGCTTCCATGAAAGACAGCAAGCGATTTAGTTCTGAAAAGAAAATCTCGGAAATTGCCGAATATATTAAAGAACATGCGATTGCCTGGGGCGTAGGGTATGTCGATGAAGATGTAATTGACGAAATTAATATTCGGCAAGCAACCTTTCGTGCCATGCATATGGCAATCCGCGAATGTTTCCAGACATTTTCTGAACAAGATAAAGAAACAATTTCCTTTCATCTGTTGGTAGATGGAAGTGATTTCAAACCGTATGTCGTTATGAAAGGAGAGTATGGTCTAATACAAGTTCCACACACGACTATTGTCGGCGGGGACAACAAATATACATCTATTGCAGCGGCATCTATTTTAGCTAAAGTTTCGCGCGATGAGTATATTAGAAAGTTATGTGAAAAAGACCCCACACTTGATGATAAATATGGGATTCTAAAAAACAAAGGGTATGGAACGGCCACACACATGGCGGGCATAAAAGAACATGGAATTACAAAATTTCATCGTAAAAGTTTTGGGATTTGCAAACAATACTAATAAAATTGAAGACATATTAAATAATAAATAACTCACAAGAACAATACAAATATGACAACAAAACATAATTCCAACAAACCAATCACCAAGTATTACTTCATTGTAAAATCTACGCAAAATACATGGGTGCCTATCTTAAGCCCATTTGTTACCACAACCCCAAATGAAAATGCCGGTGAATTTCTTTCTTCTTCGTGGTATAAGAACGCCATCCCCGAAGAGTATGAATGCGCAGTTATTCGGATTACCATTAATGTTATTGACAAGAAGAAAAGGCTTATTACCGATGCTATGCGTATTTTGGAGTGCGTTGCAGCAATGAATGATTCCGATGACTCGAATATTAGTGGGCTGGATTTCGTTATCATGCATCATGTTATGAAAAAAAAATATCTTCTAAACATTCATCGGAGTCTACGTCAATTATTGGAGAGTAATAATAGTGAAACGGCAACAACGCACGCAACAATGCAAACAGCCGCCGGAACTTTTGGTATGTCATTTGGAGTTAAGAAAAATGACCAGCCCCACATGTATTGTCCATCATTTGAGCTATCGTAGTAACAAAAGACATGGTTTAATAATATAATAATAATAAATATAATAATATAATAAATAAATAAATATAATAATAAATAAATATAATAAAAGTTTTTTATATTGTTATATATAACAAAATGAGAACTACGATAAGTAAACTACTCTCTCCTTTATTAGGACAACCTGCCCCAAAGTTGCATCTTGGTAAATGGAACCCACATGGAACCATGACTGATATTAACAAACGCATTGATATGGCGAATATGGATAATTGTTATGTAGACATGAATAGTGTTCTCAAATATACCATACAAGATGAGATCGCTGCAGAGAGTGATAAAATGAAATATAATCCGAATAAACAATGATAAATAATTGCCGTATAGTAATACTGTTTAAAATATAAAGCAAAATTGATATAAATTTTTCTTTATATATTAGCTTTATACACAAGTCTAATGAAAGTACTCATTTTCGATACTGAAACTACGGGGCTCCCGACAGAACGTAATCCATCGATTCGCGAAACGAACAAATGGCCACATATTATTCAGCTCAGTTATATTGTATATGATACCGACACGTGCTCTGTTTTAGGCTGGAGCGACGACATTATTCGTCTTGATGACGACGTTGATATTACGGAGGAAAGCATTAATATTCATAAAATTACGCGTTCCATGTCCAAAAGAAAAGGCATTCCTCTTATCGATGCGGTCAATAAGTTTAACGGCGCGCTGCAAGACTGTGACCGAGTAGTGGGGCACAATATTTCATTTGATAAGCGCATGATTATGGTAGAGTCTATCCGCCTTCGTATTTCGCAATATTTTACTATTAATGGTAGGGGGAAACCTGAGCAATGCACCATGAAAGTCAACGTGGATACGTGTAAAATTGAGGCAACTAGCAGGTCTGGAGAGAAATATTTTAAATATCCGACATTGACTGAGCTGCATAGTCATATTTTCAATCAATCGCCAAAGGGAATGCACGACTCGATGGCAGATGTTATTATTTGCGCAAGATGTTATGGTATGCTGAACCATGCCCATGATGTTATTAAGGATGGATGTGCGAAGTTTAAATCCTTTCATAAGACGTATTGTCGGTAATTTTCAACTTTTAGAAAAAGTTGAGTCAAAAAACAACAGAAAATTGTATTAAACCTTTAAAACACCGATTATTTGCGACATAATGGACATTTCCTAAGATTTTCTTCATCTGAATCCGTTTCTTCATCTTTACCATAATGACATCTTTTAAAGCAATCAATACATAATGTATGTTCACAATTGGGCTGTGATATCCCCCGTTTATTTTCCAAGCATATCGGGCACTCTAAATTATCACTTATTTCTAGTATTCCTTTACCTGTTTTATATTGTTGCCCATGCAGTTTCCAAGTTCCAAACAGCATATGACAACTAGAACATAAATAATTGCCCTTACATTCAAACCACCATTTAGGTAATACTGATTCACATAACTCATAATTTTTACATTTTATTCCTTCTTCGTTATTTATAAAGTCATCTGCAATATTATTATTTTCGTATTCTGTGTCCTTTTCATGCATAATTATAATATAATTGATTTAGCTTTAAACTTCAAAGGTATGATTGATATATTTTTTGACTCAACTTTTTCTGAAGCGTTAACACTACCTAAAAGTTGAATTTAACTAGAGCACATCTCACACATTTCTGTTTCATCTATAATATTATCATTATCGAGGTTATCTTCCTCTTCATCGCCGCCCATCGTTTTTTCAGGACCTATTGTAAACTGCTGTGGCTGGTGGCGGGCTTTGCGTCGCAAATAGTAAATTCCTGTTTTTAATCCTTTCTTCCACGCATAAAAATGCATCGATGTCAGTGATTTATAATCAGGGTCTTCTAACCACAAATTCAGGCTTTGTGATTGGCAAATATACGCACCACGATCTGCCGCCATATCAATCATATGCTTCATCGGGATTTCCCAAACAATCTTGTATTTATCCTTAAGAAATTGTGGCACACACGTAAGATGCTGAATGCTGCCTTTATTCAAAATAATATTATCCTTAAGCTCATTTGTCCATACACCAATATCGTGAAGGTCGCGCATCATGTGCTTGTTTACAATTGTATAATCGCCAGCATTTGTGCGCCGCGTATAAATATTACTCGTAAACGGCTCAAAACATTCGTTATTTCCCAAAATTTGCGCTGTGCTAGCAGTAGGCATGGGCGCTACTAGAAGAGAATTACGAAGTCCTGTGTCCTGGATGTTCTCCTTAAGTGCAGTCCAATCATATCTGTCGGATGGTGTCACGCCCCACATATCAAATTGCAGAATTCCTTGTGAAGTGGGGCTGCCCTCAAATGTCGAATAAGCTCCGCATAACTTTCCGCGTCCTCGTCTTGCCTCGCGCGCAATAGGTTTTACTCTCTCAAATATTGGTTTATCTGCTTCTGTGACATTCATATAAGTTCTACACATATCATCGCGAGGTTTTGCAAAAATATTGACATCCCACTCAACATAATCGCCAACTGTTTTCATATCGATGATGCGCTCAGTCGCCAACTCATTAGAACGTTCAAGCGATGCATGGTATATGGTTTCGAATATTAGTTTATTAAGCTCTTTCGCCTCATCACTATGATATGCAATGTCCATTTTAGCAAATGTATCTGCCAAACCCTGCACTCCTATGCCAATTGGCCGATGGAGAAGATTACTTCGCCTGGTTTTATCTGTTGGATAAAAGTTCACATCAATAATCTTATTCAGATTTGTCGTGATGACTTTCGCAACGGCGTGAAGCTTCTCGTAATCAAATGTATGTCTCAATAACGATAAAACATCAGTAAATCCTCCAACCGATATACCATTATCCAGTAGCAATGGTATGGTTTCGACATTAAATTCCACCTTATATGCATCAATCTCCTCTTCCGTTTCCAAAAGATGCTCTGTATAATCAATGTGCCGCTGCCGAAGAATTAATTTTAGCATAACGCACCAATTGCAGTTTTTCTTCGTATATATCACGACGGTTCCACCCTTGAATGGACTAGGTGTTATTTTAACAAAATTAGAAAGACCAATGGAAGCCAAATTGCATACTGCCGTCTCATTTTTATCACTATATTCAATGATTTCGGTGCAAAGATTACTTGATTTAATCGTCCCCAAATTCTTTTGGTTACTTTTATTATTTGCCTCATCTTTATATAGCAAATAAGGTGTGCCTGTTTCCATCTGTGAATCTAATATCTTAAACCACAGGCTTCGTGCCTTAATTGTTTTCATTTCTTTTCCTTCGTTACAATACTTATTATAAAGCTGGTTAAATTCATCACCATAACAATCTGATAACCCTGGACATGCGTCGGGACAAAATAATGACCAATCGCCATCTTCTTTTACTCTCTCCATGAAAAGACTAGGAATCCAAAGAGCATAAAATAAATCGCGGGCGCGATTCTCTTCATCACCATGATTTTTACGCAGATCCAAAAATTCCTCGACATCACCATGCCATGGCTCCATGTAAATAGCAAAACTTCCATTACGTTTCCCCCCACCTTGATCAACATATCGCGCCGTTGCATTAAATACGCGAAGCATTGGCACAATACCATTGCTAACCCCATTTGTACCGCGAATATGTGACCCGGTTGCCCTAATATTATGAATATGTAACCCAATGCCACCCGCCCATTTTGAAATCTGCGCACATTCCTTTAGCGTATTATAAATACCGTCAATACTATCATTTTCCATACTAATTAAATAACATGAACTTAATTGCGGTCGAGGAGTTGCTGAATTAAATAGAGTAGGTGTGGCGTGCGTGAAATATTTTTGCGACATGAGATCATATGTTTCCTTTACATTTGCTAAGCCGCGCGCAGAACTATGTGTAACAAAATCATCTTTATGAATTCCTAATGCTACGCGAAGCCACATATGCTGTGGGCGCTCAATAACTTTTCCATCTGCGCGCATTAAATAGGCTCTCTCTAATGTTTTAAATCCAAAATAATCTATTAAATCATCACGACTATAATCAATCATTGTTTCTAGAGTATCTTTATGCGATTCGACGATATTCCATACATCTTTGTCTATTAATGGAATTTTTTTATTATGTATATCTGTAAAATGATATAATTTATGCACTGTATTATAAAATAATGTATCTGTATTTTTATGATTATTTGAAATAATAATGCGACTTGCGAGAATACCATAATCTAAATGCTTGGTTGATAATGACGCACATTGCTCTGCTGTTAATTCATCGATAATTCTAGTTGGAATATCGGTATATAATTGATCAATCACCTTCATAATTAATTGACTATAATTGAGAACTAACTGTGGGTGTTTGCGCAATCCTAATAGTTTTACTCTATTTAGGATTTTATCAAATGAAACCTCCTCTGTAGACCCATTGCGTTTTGTGACTCTCATTTCCAGGGAAATCATGTTGTCGCCAGGCATTACATATATACAATCCTTGTATTTATGTAATTATTTGTATAAATATTTTTAAAGAAAATATTGATATATATATAATGAATAATAAATCCATGACATTAATAACTGTATTTATATTATTATCAATAGCTCTTTCTAGTTCTATTGTTTCCATTATAAATTCCAATAAAAAAGAACATTTTAGTGATGCTGGAGAGTATCCGTCATCTGTTGATAATCCTATCTTACATGGAACTTATAAAGTTAATACCTCTCCTGGTGTATCTGGTTTTGGTGTCGAAGATATATATATGAATTATCCTACATTTCCCATAAATTCATGTGCAAATAACAATGTTCGATATTGGAGAAAACCTACGAATGGACTTTGTAGTCCGCCTGAACTTTGTGGCGGATTATATGACGATACTGAACAAGAAATTCCTCCGCCGGCCACTCCTCCGAGATGGGATAGTGGAACGCGTGTGAACTTTTATGAATATGGTCCATAAAAAAATATTATGGATACCTCATAGTTAGACTTAGTCTTGTAATTCCGTATTAGCAATAGTTTCAGTATCAATAGTAAATGTGATTTTTTTTGAATGTGTATCAGTAATTACTTGGGGTTTGTGTGGAGTAGAAGACATATTTTGTTTGCTAGGGTTTGTGGCATTTGTGGGGTCTTTGCCGAGTAATTTTGCTATATCAATATTACATTTTAAAGGTTTTAATTGAGGGGATGCGTGTGGAGTTTTTTCACGGCGTTTAGGTGCGCGGTGTTCATACCCGCTAATTTTTTCTTTTTGTATAATTTCCCAAAAGGAATGTAATTCGCATAATACATTTTCAAACCAAAATGAGTTACGTAATACTAATACACAACTGATTTCTTCTAATTTCCAATATAAGTTTTGTATCCATGTAGAATTCTGATATTTTTCCATCATATCGGCTTCCCATATTTCAAATTCATTTTCCGCTTGAAATAATGGTGGATATTCATATATAGGCGCATTATCTTCTCCTGCAAAATGCATAATTATACCTTTTCGTTTATCATCTTTACTAACGGTAAACGTTCCGTCTGCTTTAAAATCTTCTACACTTTCATATTCAATAAATCTAGTTTCTAAAAAATCACACTCTTCTAATTTACACACTTCCATTTGTATTTGCATTTGAATCCAATATTCGCTTTTTGGTATTCCGGTAATCTCTCTATTTACAATATTTTTAACCTCTAACATTCTTCCATATCTATCAGACGACGGTAATGTATTGATGCCATCTGGCGATGCCGCAATATACTCTATTGTTTCGTGGGGGATGCAACCGAAATCACTTACTGCCGTGTTATATGTATGCTCATACCATTGAATAGACACCGGTTCATATTTATTTCCCCAATGCATCGGCGAATCTAGCGAGAAACTTTTGTATTTAGCTGTATGTAGAGGGGCGCATTTATTATATATTAAACTATTGCGGGCACCTGCCGTGGAAAATACCTTCCATAAACTACTTGCTGTTAGATATTTATGCCTGAAATGATACCATTCATCTGTTCGCTGGTCAGGCTGTGGAACGGATTCTAAATATGAAATAACTTCTTTCATTTTACCTATATTGACATGACCTGTTGTATATGTATTGCCGCATTCTCTCGGAGGAGCAGTATTCAAATAAAATAACTCCAACCCATTATTAATAATATTATATATCATTCCCTCAAACCGGCATTCATCTGTATACGAAGAAGTATTCATTAGTAGCAATTTTATATCTGTAAGCTGCACTGAATAAATATCTAATAGGATATCCATTAATTTATTTTTAAAATCTGGTTTGGTATATAATAATGGGTTTTCAGTTAGAATATCATATATATTTTGATGCATAGAAGTAACTAACTCATTATAATCGCTTGGTGATAAACATGTACTGCAATCATCATCAGATGATTGCTCTAAATCAGTATTATCCATAATATATTGAATATATTATGGAAATATCTTTGTATCAATTTCATTACACTTATTAAAATATATTTGTAACTATTATTCTGCCTTATTCGGTATATCTTGCGTTTTCATTTTAGGCTTTTTTGACTTTTTCGATTTTTTTGGCTTCGACAATGATTTTAGCGTATTCATCCTCTTCTCACAACGTTTTAATGTAAATTTTCTTGATGTTTTTTCAAAATAAAGCGCTGGTATATTTGTTATTGTTCCACAATCTTTTTTATAATCTACTTCTTTTACACGTTGTAATTTTTCCTTATCTAAGCAACGCACAAGATACGTTATTAGTGTCTTGGTTTCTGCTGGTGTGAGATTGTGCATTTGTGTTACTTCATTATTTACATAAAAGTTTATTTTGGCTATTTTTGTAGTTTTATCAAGTCTACACCATGGCTCCTTTTTGTAATTTTCTGATTCATTATTTAATACATTATCTATTGTAGGTGGATCGACTGTTTCAGTTGTTTCCACATCAATATCATTTGTTGCATTATCAATTATTACCTTATCATCATCAGTTGTTTCCACATCAACATCATTTGTTACCTTATCATCATCATTTGTTACCTTATCATCATCATTTGTTACCTTATCATCATCATTTGTTGCCTTATCATTTGTTGCCTTATCATTTGTTATTTTATTTATACTTAAAGATATATTTAGATGATTTATGTTTTGTGTATCCATTATATATGTATTGTAAATTAAGTTTAACCTTTTATGATATATATATATAAATTATATAGTGCGTCTAGTATATAGTATGTCTAATATACGGAGTATTTCTATTGATAAAAAACGCGTGAATCGCGTGGAAAATACAATAGAATTGAAACATGCTATTGAACGAACTTGTATTAACACATTATATCTTACCGGGAATTGTGATATTCATGAAAAATTATTTCTTTCATCTTTAGATAAAAAAATACATGGTTATAAAACACAAGATATTAAAAAAAGCTTTCATGATATCACTACTTTAATTACGCGTGAAGAATTATTAGAAAAATTGGTCGCGTCAAAACTAAAATGCTATTATTGTTCGACACCAGTTAAAATATTATATAGCATTGCTCGCGAACCATTGCAATGGAGTTTAGATAGACTTGATAATTATAAGAGTCATACGAAAGCTAATACTGTTATTGCCTGCTTAGATTGTAATTTAAAGCGGCGAAGGATAGATGCTGATAAATTTCACTTTACTAAAAATTTAACTATAAAAAAACAATCTTGACGACACCATTATTATTAACATATACAATTATCCAATAAATAATCTAATATTTTTATATATGTGGTTCAACTCAATAGATATAAAAATATTACCTCCCATATATTTACCTGATTTACACGGCTATGTATTACCCCATGCAGGCACAGCTCATTCTGGAAATATAATTAGTCACACTTTGCGCTATAGACCTCAAAACCCCAGCAGCACAATCGTTATTCTTTACATTCCAGTATCCAAAAAACATAATATTACCATACGCGGCAATGTTGCTGGGAATATGTCATATTATCATGAATTTTATGTTCCATACAAATCGTTACAGAAAATATATCCCAATAGTAAAATATTAGGATATAATTTACTCGAACACAATATAGAATCCATCGTTGCCGACCTCAATCGATTATCTATCAAATTAACAGACATATTAGTGGTTGTAAGTGCTGATTTTTCACATCATTTACCATTACATAAAGCAATTGAGCTGGAAAATTGTGCTGCGCATGCCATCATGCAAAGAAACATTTATGGCGACCTCCCCTGTTTGCAAGTAGTAGACCATATCAATTCATTTAAAGTAATGTATAATCTTTTAGATAGGATTGTTCCTCGAGCAATGTTGCAATGGGTTGGTCGGACAAGGAGTAAGGGTCTTACTGCGAAAGGGGTAGGATATCTCAGTTTTTTGCTGCGTGAAACGCCAAAATTGACTAAAGGTAAAAGAATTCCTACTGGATTTTTCGTCACGGCATATGATAATAATATGACTGCTCGAGAATGTTTAGGAAATACTAGTTTTTGGAGTCGCAGTGCTGAACGTAAACTTGTATCAGATGTGATTAAGAAAGCAAAAACAACCAGTCGTTTAACCGGCGGAAGACATATAGAAGTGCCTGTTTCATATTATACGATTACATATCTCTATAAAGATAAAACGCAATTTATACGTGGGTGGCATGCCATTATGAGTGATGCGCTTTATTTACCAGATGTGTTTTTAGAAAACACATACAACAATGGACAATGGATAAAGACAGATGATACATCATGGAAACCCGGGAACCAGTTTCATTTAGCACAAACTTTGCGTATGCTGTCGCGAAAGGCAAATAAAACACAAAGAAAACGTGTCACACGGAGATCCATAAAAACAAGAAACAAATATCAACATTCAATCTACACATTATTTTCCACTGCAGTAATTCATAAAAAAATTAATATATGATTTATAAATTAAATGATAATTATAAAATAAATTGATTCGATTTAAATGCGTATAAGCAATACAAACTATCATGATGCGTATTCTCAAAACAATGACAATTTTAGTCGTTTGCGTTGATATGGTTGTTGCTGTAGCTGCAGGCAGGCGGCGCCGCCGAAATACGTATAACAACAGGCCTTGTGTACCAGGTCAATATGCTATTCTGACGCCAAACAAAAAATATGTTACTAGTTGTGAACAATGTCCAGAAAATACATATCGAACAGATGCTAAGCATTCTGAAGAAGCGTGCCTGTCATGCGAACCGGGAAGGGTTTCTAGTGGAGACTACACCTTTTGTATTGGCGATGTTTGCAATGCTGGAAAATACGGAACAGTCGGATCTAATACTTGCAAGGTGTGTCTCGCTGGACAATATTCTACAATTGGGCAGTTTTCATGCAAAAAATGTGAAAGTGGGCGACACTCTGCTACGACTGGACAAGACAACTGTTTTGGTGAAATGTGTCCGGCTGGAAAATTTGGATTGGATGGGCAATATAGCGCAACCCAGGCTACTTGCATTGTGTGTACGGCTGGAACATGGTCGTCTATTGGCACAGCAGAGTGTACAGGTTGTAATAATGGATCATATTCTCAAGAAAACGCGGCGTCATGCAAAAAACATGATCTGTGCCCAAACGATTCTTACTATGAGGAAGAGTTGTCAAAAACGAAAAATAATGCTCGGTGCACAAGATGCATTTATGCCTCTGTAATGTATTCTTCTGGATACTTCTTTGCATGTATTGTGTCTGCAATCAATACTAGTATGTTTGTGTATGATCATAAGAAAAATTGCTATCTTCTACTATTTATTCTAGTTTCAGGAGTATGGGCAATTGTTCTATCTAATTGTTCAAGTAAACCACAAGATGATACTGCAATTGCTAGTATAATTATGAATACCATGTGTTTGCAGCCGGCATTTGGAAAACTAATGGGCATGTGTAAAAAATATCTTCGCGCCCAAAAACAAGCTATACTAGATTTGCAAAAATCAAACGGATGTCAAATGAATGAACAAGGTAGGGATATGGCGACTGTGTAGCCAACTATATAGAATGTAGCTATTTTGCATAAATAAAAATAAATATCACTGTAATTTTTATAATTTTAGTTTAATAGTTTGGTTTTTTATTTTAAATAATAAATGTTTATCAATTCGTGTATATTAAAACGCAATTCTCTCCATACTACATATATGACTACTGAAAAAATATATGATTACATGTGGAGTAATGGAGTAAAGCCAGTTCGTTCATACAAAGCAGATAAGCCTAGTGGAGAGAATACCAATTTTAATAATAGAACTAGCGAAGTTGGAGAATACTATATAGATAATCCACATGTTACACGCGAACAGCATATGCAGCAGCAACAACAACAACACATGCAGCAGCAGCAGCAGCACATGCAACAACAACAACCTACACAAATTCAATATGCGCTTGAATCAACTGAAAAAAGTGAACCATCCGGGAAACGCGATGATATGAATGATAAATTAACAGAACGTATGCCCGTGGCATCAGTGAGTATAAATCCATTTTTGCGTCAGTCGAATTATTTAGAAGACATGGAGACGAGGGACAATTTCCTTATTCCAAAAAATTCCAATCAAGATATTAAATATAAAAAAGAGTAACGGTATTATATTGAATTATTATTGACCATTTTGATTGTTTTTGATTGTTTTTGATTGTTTTTGATTGTTTTTGATTGTTTTTGATTGTTTTTGATTAGTATTTAAACAAGAATTAATAATATTATTAATGGCTTTGGCTACACAAAATACATTATTATTAAATAATTTATTGCAGTATTATACGGTAAATAATACATTAGATGTTATGTTAGAAATAATTAATGGAAGTTCTAACATTTCGTTGCGTATAGTAGATTGGTTCTCTACAAATTATGCCAAAAAATTTTACACGGTATATCATTTAAAAAATGGGAGGCGCTTTAAGGTGTATGAAGATTATAAATTGAAACTTAGGGCATACTCAAAAAAAAGATTTGATCCGTTTTGTCGATGGGAACGAATTACAATACCATATAATGATGAGAAACATATACAAACTACTATCGGACAGTTGAATTTTTTCAAATGGGCCCTTGAAAATGAGGTGATAGACTATATTAGAAATAATTATGCAGCAATTGAAAGTGATATGAATAATCGCAATAGTTCTTCGCGAAAAAAAGGAGACGCTGCAAATCCTAAAACTAAAACACGGAAAAAACGCGAAGAACTATCGGTCTCTGCTACAAAAACAATAAAAAAAGAAGATATTGAAATAATTGTTTCTTTTAAATAAAATAGCTAATGAAAAAAAGCTAATGAAAAATAGAGAATAAAAAATAGAGAATAAAAAATAGATAATTAAAAATAACTTATAAAAGTATATTTTATAAGTTATTTATTTAAAAATAACTTATAAAATTAATATTATTATGGGTAATTCAAACTCGATTATAACAATTAATTATGAAAGTGTTCAAAAAGCAATCTCTAATAAAAATAGTTTTATGATTAACACATTGCGTATATCAAATCAATCATGTTTAATTGCAACAACGCTTAGTATTGATACTGAAGTCGATATATTAAATGCGAATATTACTAAAAATAAAGCGGTTCCAATTATTGTATATGGAACAAATGCCTGCGACGAAACAGTAGAAAAAAAATGTAAACAGCTTCATGCGCTTGGGTTTCAAAATATTTATGTATATCCAGGCGGTATGTTTGAATGGCTATTACTGCAAGATATTTATGGTGCAGATTTATTTCCTACAACTGGAAACTGTAAAGACCCACTCGAATATAAAAATTGTTTGTCCATCGATAATATACATACTCCTATGATTGAACCCAATCATTTGGCATTATTAGGTTGATATAAATGTATGGAGCTGTATAATATATTTATATATCATCTACAGCTTTTACGTAGCTGTCCATCGCTTTATTTGCTTCCGCATCAGCTAATTTATTTTCTTCGCGGGGAACATGATGAAATGAAATAGTGTCAAATTGTGAAAGCTTATCAGTCACTTCCGTATGCAAATTTTGTAGTATATTATTTCGAACCTTCCATTTCCCCATAACTTGATTGATAACTAATAGTGAATCTCCTTTCACAATAATTTCTTTTATACCATGATCAGATGCATCATTCATGCCATTGATAAGAGACATATACTCCGCGTAATTATTTGTATTGTTAGTTGCCACGATAGCAGATCCTGAAGATATTTGTTCACCATTATACATAATTACATGGCCCGCTCCACAGATTCCTGGATTTCCTCTACTACCACCATCAAACATTAAAATATGTGTGTCTTGTGAGTCATTTGCACGATTGGTCATTAATTGTAATTCAACAATAACTTCCTTTACACTATCAACCCAGCAGGAAATCATTTCAGTGTTTGCTTCAGTATCGGCGTTTGCTTCAGTATCGGCGTTTACATCAATCGTTTTAATTGTATGCTCTGGTTTGCTCGTGAGCCACCGCTCATGATACTCATGACATGCTGTTAGATATTCGAGAGGAATGGTTTCACCATCACGCGCACGCTTCTCTACACGTTTTTTTGCTACTTCCGGATCTGTTCGCAGATAAATAGTAAATATCTCGGGGATATCGGAAATAAACTCATCAAACCACTTGTTATAAATAGCATATTCTACATCTTCCATTTTACCGTCGTCATAAAGCATTTGTGCGAAAACCATTTTATCAGTTTGAACACACCGCTCTGTAATAATAATATCATACCCGGTCTTTAGTGCGTCGCGTAACAAAGCAAGACGCGAAATGTATGCCATCATTTGAAAAGGAAAGGCGTATTTTTTTGAATCTGCGTAAAATTTCGAAAGCATGGTTTCACCCTTTTTATCCGTAATAGAATGCCAATCATCGACTGGTTCTTGTAGAAAGCAAACATTAAAGGTTTTTTGTTTATTGCAGTCCGGTAGTAGCCACATGAATTTCTTAAGATGTTCTACAAATGTTGATTTTCCCGAACCAATATTGCCCTCAATTGAAATAATAATCGGGGTTCGATTGAGTTTAGGCATATTATATTTTACATTATATTATATATTTATGTGCGTTCAATTATTTGTTTAATAGGTGCTTTGTCAAAATTCATCAGTCAATATTTATATATATATAATGTCCCATCGTTTATTTTTTACATATAATAAGCCAGGAAATATAGAAAACCACTATGTGGTTGGCTCAGGCGTGGGCAGTAAAAGTCGTTTTGTGCGAAGTGCATTACGGAGAAGATCTAGCAATAATGCTCAAGGAAAACCTTGTTGTTTTAAAAAATATAATGTATAATAAAATTGAAAATATATTATAAAGATAACCCGATAATATAGTATCATATGGATTTAACACAACGAAAACTTAGACGCGCAGAATGGAACAATATTGAAATACCCGTATCCTCGTCAGAAAAACAGATTATTACTATGATTTGCGAAGGGTATCATAATATCAATATTGTTCATAACTATACAAAGTCATTACTGACTTATCTTAAAATTTCAGCCACTCCACCCATTGAACAATATGTATTTGAAAAATATATTGTACCTGAACTGCAACCTGTTATCAAAGAATTTAAACTAGACCCTATTACAACTGACAAAAAATATAAAAAACACACGATTAAAAAAGCGGATATCATTCGGTTCAATAATACTGACAAATACCTATCTACTCAAAAAAGTGAACTATACGAATTTATTATTATTGATTTATTTAAACAAATGCATTCTGCGAAACAAAATGTGAAAACAACCCATTCATCGAAAAAGAAAAAATATCAGAAGAACGCATCTCACACATGGCAACATTACTATTATACAATCAACTCAATTATGTCTAACCATATTGATAATGCAAATCCATTGTTTGTTGATTATATTTCAGCAACAATGAAAACACTTCAAGGAGGGATTGAACTCCCATCGCTCGTAAAAATAGGGGACACCCTCATTGAAAAAAACGATTTGCTTCTTAAATATGCAGACGAAACTTTGTATCCTCACCAAAAAACCCTCTTTACTGTTTGCAAATCACCGAAACCCAAACTCATTTCCTATATTGCACCGACAGGCACGGGCAAAACTATGTCTCCACTGGGTTTATCTGAAAACCACAAAATCATCTTTGTGTGTGCTGCTCGTCACGTCGGTCTGGCTTTGGCAAAAGCGGCAATCTCTGTTGAGAAGAAGGTTGCTTTTGCATTTGGATGCAGCGATGCCAATGATATTCGACTTCATTATTATGCAGCAACAGATTATGTGAGAAACCGTAGAAGTGGTAGCATTGCTAAAGTAGATAACTCAGTTGGAGATAAAGTAGAAATTATGATTTGTGATATTAAATCATATCTGCCAGCCATGCTTTATATGCTTGCATTTAACGCGAGGGAGGATATTATTTTGTATTGGGATGAACCAACCATTACAATGGATTATGATGAGCACGATTGTCATGACACAATTCATAAAAATTGGAATGAAAATCTAATTCCCAATATTGTATTAAGCTCCGCTACACTTCCACGCGAAGAGGAAATCCAGGAAACGATTATGGACTTTAAATCTCGTCATGAAAACGCGGAATATTACTCTGTAACGAGTTATGATTGTAAGAAGACAATTCCTCTCATTAACAAGGAGGGGTTTGTAGAAATGCCACATTATCTTTGTGAGACATATGATGATGTAAAAGCAATGGTGAAACATTGTAACACTTATAAAACTCTTCTTCGCTATATTGATTTAAAAGAAGCGATTGATTTTATTACGTATGTTAATGGCATTTGTGTATTCCGCGAGGAAAGATACAGTGTGGCGGCACAGTTCCAAAATATAACAAGTGTGACGATGAGTGAAATTAAACTATATTATTTAAAACTTCTTGGAAATCTTAGAGAGGGGGCATGGCAATCTGTTCGAAAACATATGTTAGGTATTCGTAAAAAACGACATGAGTCAAATATTTATGTTGCAACGTTTGACGCAAATACTCTGACTGATGGACCAACAATTTTCCTTGCAGATGATGTAAAAAAAATAGCTGCGTTCTGTTTAAAGAGTGCTAAAATTCCCGAAATGGTTCTTCGCGATATCATTGCGGCAATTCAATATAATGATACCATTAGTCATAAGATAGATGATATGCAAAAAACTCTAGATGATGGCACGAAAAAAGATCAAGATAAAGAGAAGAAAATGAGCGAGGGGCGAGTAGATCCGGCAATGAAGCAACTAATGACAAAAATTCAAGAAATGCAAGCATCTATTAAAACGGTATCGCTAACACCAATGTTTGTGCCAAATACACGCGAACATATAGAGAGATTTCACAAGGTTCCGTCTCATCATGCACAATCAAGACCATTTACTAGCAATATTACCGAAGCTATTGTAGAGAAAATTATGAAGATTAATGATATTGAAGATACATGGAAAATGCTGTTGTTAATGGGGATAGGGGTATTTGCTTCGCATAATAGTATTTCATATATGGAAGTAATGAAAGAATTGGCTCAAGTGCAGAAACTATATTTGATTATTGCTTCAACAGACTTTATTTATGGCACCAACTACCAATTTTGTCATGGGTATATTTCAAAAGATCTGGGATATATGAGCCAGGAAAAATGTATTCAGGCAATGGGGAGAGTAGGTAGAAATAAACTCCAACAGGACTATACGTTCCGGTTTAGAGAGAACGAATTAATTCATAAGCTGTTTACAAATGATGAGAATAAACCCGAAGTGAAAAACATGGCGCGCCTCTTTAATGGCGAAACATAATATTGTAATAAAGCAAAATAATACTATACGATTAATATTATAATATTATAATATTAATATGTTGAGCTCCATTGGAAAACTTGCAATGAATACAACGTTAACTCTTGGTAGCGCCTGGTTAGCATCTATTACATACTGCAAATTGTCTACATTTATGAATAACAACAATAACGCAATGAAAGAAAGTTATAAAATTACTAAAACAGGACTTGGTGTTTCAATGTTAATGGGGGCTACAATAGGATTGGGTAGCGCTATTATTTTTAATAACAATATCCAAGTATTAGAAAATATAAATAATATGCAAGAAGTTATTGAACGCTGTGCAGGAGATTAGCCTTAGCTATATCTCAGTTCTGACAGGAGATTAGCCTTAGCTATATCTCAGTTCTGACAGGAGATTAGCCTTAGCTATATCTCAGTTCTGACAGGAGATTAGCCTTAGCTATATCTCAGTTCTGACAGGAGATTAGCTTTAGATTTATCGAAGTCGCAGAACCAAATGTAAAGTGGCTTCTTTCTGAACATTATAATCAGCAAGCGTCCTACCATCTTCAAGCTGTTTTCCGGCGAAAATAAGACGCTGCTGGTCAGGAGGAATACCCTCTTTATCCTGAATTTTCTGTTTCACATTCTCGATCGTATCTGAGGCTTCTACGTCTAGCGTGATTGTTTTTCCAGTAAGCGTTTTTACAAATATCTGCATATAATATTGTTTATGTAGATATTTTTAAGTATATTTTATTCATATGTTATCCATATGATATGTTAGTTATTTTATAAAACTACATGGGTAGGTATGGAGTGTCCAGGATGTGGTCCATTGTGTGATCCATTGTGATGGCGCGAAGGCCAACCGCCTATTCCAACACGTTCGCGAAATGGTGTGCCATACCATGGTCTGTTCGTGGTAATATAAGTGGTTTCATTCTCCGTATTAGAACTAGGGGGTTTAATGACACCAAGCATAAAAAGAACGGCAACAACAACAAAAACACTTCCTAAAACTAAATAAATCTCTCGAGTTTTCATATATAGTATAAAAATATTAATTTACAAAATAATATTTTGTAAATAGCGACAATATCAATTTGTAAACAGACTTAGATTTATGGAGTAAATAATAATGATGTTACCTAAAGAAATATTACGAGAAATAAATTTATATTGGGGAGAGAAATGTCATACATGTCTATGTAGAATTGACGTTTTTCCTAAAAGTATTTGTAACGCGATAAAACAAGGAAAGTGGTATTATTGTTCGCGAGAATGTTATGAGTTTATATAATACTCTGACTCGATAACTCAGGATACTTTTTATATAATTTTTCATTAAAACGCTCTAGTTCTACACTAACATCTTCACCGGCTTTCATTTTCATAATCAATGACATTCTTTTCCCGCCCACGCGTTTTTCATATTGTAAATGTGGTGCATTACGAACAATTCCAACGCGATAATACATAGGAAGTTTATTTGGGTTTTCAGCGACAATATTATGATTAATATTATATAGAATTTCAATAATCGCATCCAGCTTCTCCTGCCATGTAAATTTCGCAGATTTAGAACCGCATCTTGGCGTTTCAAGATTTGGATGCTTCTCTATTTTGAAAAACTCTCTATATAAATTTTTCTCTTTATTATAGCATTCTTTATAATAACTGACATATTTTGGAATCATGCTCTGCGTCAGCCCTTCAGGAAGAGGTTGTGCTGTTTTACTTCTTGCTTTCTTTGTTCCGATAATTGCGCCAATTTTATTACTTTGTTGGACACTATGCGAAACTATGCGAAGATTACTCAACCTATTATCATGAGTATTTCTATTTATATGGTCGACGCTGCCATTTTTTGTCCCCTTTCCTTGCCCATAAAAATCCATTAAAATTTGATGAATATATAATTCTCCTCCACCACCAGAAATATATCCAGACTTGTGACTATGAAAAGTAATTTTAATATTGTTTTTTTTCTCATATGCACGAATAATATCTAATCCCTTTTCACATAATATACACAACGTCGATTTCTCGCAATACATGATATAATATCCTTGGTCCGTAACCCAAATTGGGTTTTTCATAATATACGCATCTATTCCAGATTCAGAATAGTGTCCGGAAATATACTGCGCTATTTCATATTTTGTTTTAATTACCTTATGGTATTCGTGATATATTGTAACGTTACACGGTCTTACATCATGTGGATTATTATTATTAAACACAAATTCTAAATTATCACATTTTAATCCATATAATATTTGTAACATATTAACTGCTTTGCCATTACTATAATAATATGGATATGTATTAATATAATCTAAATTCAATCTTTTATTTAGGTTTAGTAATGTAACCAGTTGCTCTGCATTTATTGTGTACGTCTTATCAAATGTCATATGAAAGCTGTTTGTATCGTTGTCATATTTGTAATGTACCATATTGTTATATATAATAATATGGTATGTCTTTATGTTGTTTCTAACTATATCATTTAAGTTAGTAGTTTGATTAGTTGCTATACGCCAAGCCACCCATGCCGCTCATGACACGGAGGACGTTGTAGTTGGTGGCGTAGACGCGAACCTTGGCTGTCATTGTGCCCTCAACTGTGGCGTTGGAAAGGACAAGCTGAAGAGTGGCAGAGTCGATACGCGAGAAGTTGCAAGTGCCGGAAGGCTGGTGCTCCTCGGGGCGAAGTGCGAAAGAGTATACGTTAATACCAGTGTCGGGCGAACGAGTGTGGTGCTGGTATGGCTGAACAAGATCGAAGTAAGTACCCTCGCGCTCAGAGAAGCGGTCCTGTCCGTTAAGCTGAAGCTTGGCAGTCACGACGGGGTTCTCCCCCCAGCAGTGCAGTGGTTTAGCTTGCTCTGCGAGGACGAAGGAACCTGCATCTGACACAGATGAGAGCCAACCGGCATTATCATCGGGGCCAAACCCGACCGCACCCCCAATCCCATCAGCGAACCCACCACCTCCACCAGGAGCGGCAGCTGCGCCCGGCAATCCTGTAGATGCAGCACCATAATACGACCCGTCTGCCATCGTGGTTGCGCCACCCGCCCCCTGATAGTCACCTCCGCCCCCGGGCAAAAACGCGTTCGCGCCCGTTGGCACGCCCGCTGCCCCCTTCGAGCGCGTGTTGTAGTCATTTATCGTGTCGCCCCAATATGAGCCGTCGCGGTTGTCGCTCGCACCGGGGTCATGGAACATACCCGCACCACCACCCTTGCCATCATCGGTGATAAAATTGCCCGCGGACGCTGCCTGCGGTCCGGCGAAGGCGTGCATTGCGTTAGGAAGAGCATCAGTCGCATCAGTGTAGTTGAAAGGCTGAGCACCCAATAGCTTGAAAAGAACAGATTCGCACTCAAGCGAACTACAGTAGTCTACGTTACTGTCGGGCTGAACAACCCATATCAATTCTTTGCATGGATGATTGAAGTTAAGCTTAATCTTGTTAGAAGATGAACCAACAGACTCATCGCCGGTGAACTGGAGCTGCTCAATAAGATACTCATGAGGGTTCTGCGCCATGCGGCGGCGCTCATCAGTGTCAAGGAATACGTAGTCGACGTAAAGTGACGCAGCGACGAGCGACTGGTTGTAGGCGGTCGTAACTTTGCGGCTGGCTCCTTTTGCGGTGCATTCCCCAATGCTGTTCACCGCCCAAAGGCACTCATCAATAGGACGGAGGTCGAGGTTGATTTTCACCTCGTGATACTGAAGAGCAATAAGAGGGAGGGCGAGTCCGGGGTTGCGGCAATACCAGAATTCAAGAGGAATGTAAAGTGTAGTCTCTGGTAGAGCGTTACGAGGAGCACAGACCTGGCGAGGAGCATCTGAGTCACAAGGACCATCGATGTCATCAAAACCAGGATCAGTGATGTAGGTAAGCTGAGTGGTGTTGCCAATCATCTTGTTGTAGCCGCGCTCCTGCTCAGCAGAAAGAGTAAGTTGGTTCCAGATGTGCATCCAGTCACCATACTGACGATCGATACGCTGTCCTCCGATCTCAACCTCTACTTGCGAGATAAGCTGCTCACCCGGACAATCAAGCCAGCGGGCGAAGACGCCAGGCGTTGCACGCTCCGGTGGGTTCACTGCCGCGCCCGCCGCGGTGCTGCCTATGTGCATCTGCTGATTAATCTCGGGGAGAGTAACCTGAAGGTAAGTGCGGTATGCAAGATCGCCATTACGGCTAATAGTGCAAGTTACACGGCGTCCGAAATCAGCCTGGCCGTTAAACGTCTGCTCGATGCTTTCGAGAGAGAAATTGGTGTGGCGACGGTAAGTCACCTTCCAAAAAGTAATCTGAGGATTGCCTGTTAAATAGACATCCTGTGCGCCATAAGCTACTAGTTGCATTAATCCACCTCCCATTGTTATAATATTGCTAAAGAAAAAAAATTTCTGAAATTATCCTTAATTAAATATAAAAATCATATAAAATTCATATAAAATTCATATAAAATTCATATAAAATTCATATAAAATTCATATAAAATTCATATAAAATTCATATAACCGTATATGAATTTTATATAACATCCGGCAATATACTTACAACGACACGTCCATATTTTTCTTTAAAAAATGCGTTAAATAACTGTCCAAATATATTTCTTGTTTATTCTCATGTTTTTTTGTAAAATGATATTTATTATTTTTCATTTTAATTTCCCACCCATTTTGCAATGCATTAAATATAAAACTCATTTTTTGTAAATCTGTAGGACTAATATCATCACATGATCGATATATATATAACTTATTATCCATTATTATAATAAGTAGAAAACATTTATTTATATTTAACTTGAATGACTATTTCGTGTAATATATTCCTAAATAATCGATATTAGAATCGATAATATATTCAATAATTATTCATTAATTATTTATTCATTAATTATTTATTCATTAATTATTTATTCATTAATTATTTATTCATTATTTTATAATTTGGAAGCATCAGTATTTTTCCTAAATATATTATTATTATTATCTATTAAAAATAATAATATTTATATATTAATGACAAGATTTAAACCGAAAACAAAAAAACCAGTCGCTTTTTGTGATAAAAAAATTGCAACAATAGATAACACCCATAAAAGCTGTTTGTATACGTTTAAAAAAGATGATACTACAATCGAAAAACTGAAAAAGGAAAAAAACGCTATCAAAAAACGTCTTCACATGAATAACATGTCACTAGATGTACAGCTAGATGAAAAAGACCGATTATGTGCAATAAAAAAACAAATAAGGTCTATACAACAACAAAAAAAAAATTATCTATTAAATAATTCGAATTTTATATTTGAATATTTTGAAGAAAAAAAAAATATAAATAAAGGAGAAACGAAAAAAACATTAATAGATAATTTTTTTAAAAGCAAAGATAATAAAAAAATTTGTGATTTGAAAACGCCTTCCTATATGCAAAGATATCTTTCTAATATAGATGAAAAATATATTAATCTTAATGATTATTCTACACAATCCGATATATGCAAGTTTTGCTCACAAGGTGAAATGATACCGGTTGAACATGATGGTATATTAGTATGTAACAATTGTTTTAAAAACACGCCATATTTCGTAGACAATGATAGACCTTCGTACAAAGAGCCCCCGAAAGAAATATGTTTTTATGCATATAAACGAATCAACCATTTTCGCGAAATATTAGCACAATTTCAAGCGAAAGAAACTACGCAAATACCGAAGGAAGTTTTGGAAAATGTAAAACTGCAAATTATAAAAGAAAGAATTGAGGTTGAACAACTAACAAATAATATGGCGAAAGACATTCTAAAAAAACTAGGATATAATAAATACTATGAACATATACCTTTTATAAAAGATAAATTGGGTATTAAACCGCCAGTGATGTCACAAGAATTAGAAGAAATTTTATGTAATTTATTTATGGATATACAGGCACCATATGCTAAATATTGTCCACAAGATAGGGTTAATTTCCTAAATTATTATTACACAATATATAAATTATGTGAATTATTAGACCAAACTCAGTTTCTACCATATTTCCCCATGCTAAAAGATCGTGACAAGCAAATCGAACAAGATGAAATTTGGAAACAAATCTGCAATGAGTTAAATTGGGAATTTATTCCAACAATATAATATTTCTAAATATATAGACTATTATATGGTAAGCATTGCATATTATTACTTTTTAATAATATGGAACTAGTTAGTATATATTATATTTCTTGTATATATTATATTTCTTGTATATATTATATTTCTTGTGAATAAGTCATTACTTACATAGGAAATCCTACCAGATTAGCACCTATTCCTAAACCTGCGCCTGAACGGGCATTTACAGCAATGGCAGGGACGTATGTATCCAAAATACTAAATGTAGCGGCAGCTGTTAATGAAATAAGAGCTATCTCATCGAAATTTAAAGATTTCTTTGGAATAGCAAATGCTGCAATTGCAACCATGAGACCCTCTACCAGATATTTTATTGCTCGTTTTACGAGTTCGCTGAGATCAAAACCGGATTGTGATGCCATTATATGTATTATATAGAAAAAAATTTTCAAATATCTTATCTAATGAAATAAACTTAAATACTTAAAAAGGATATATAACATAAATATTATGCTAAAGAACGAAAAAAATAAACAAAATAAACAGAATAAAAATATGGAGTATAAAACCACCCCAGATGGAAAGGAGAACCCGAAATATGTAGATCTCCTAGATGAAGATCGGGCAATTTCCGGACAAAAGTTTGTATGTCTGTCATTTATTTCGCCCGAAAAAGAAATAAAACAGCGTGAAACATTTTTATTCGAACAATACGTTAAGGAGTGGGATATGAAGAAATCACTGGAAAAATATTCCCAGTTCTTAAGTTTTATTGCATTTAAGCATAAACTTGACTATACTATTATTGACACAGATTTTACTGAGTTTTGCAAAGAAGAAAAAGATAACCTTTTCCTAACTAATGTTGCTGATGATTATAAAACATTTTTAGATAAAAATGAAGATAAATTAATGGAAACATATAATGAACACGTATCTTTTCAAACCAGTGTCAGAGGCATTAAGGTTCGCGGATCTTATCCTACACAGGCAGAAGCGGAGCTAAGATGTAAAATGTTGCGTGAAATGGACCCATCGCATGATGTATATGTTGGACCAATAGGATCATGGATGCCATTCCATCCAGAAGCATATAAAACGGGGCGCGTTGAATATATGGAAGAAGAACTGAATCAATTGATGCATGAAAAGGGCAAGAACGAAGAAGCTGCTAATTTTGAATTTGAGAAACGCGTGAAAGAAAGTAAAGTAAAAGCCATGGAGGAAAATAAAAGGAGGTCTCTAGAGAGTAACAACCCACTTACACAAATGCTTAATGAAGATGGTGAATTAGTGAGTGTTGCTAATTCTAGCACTATCGAGAAATCTCTTGGTAATGACAATGTCGCAGTTGCTGATATTCGCAAAGAGCTTTTTGAGGGAGACAATATTATAACTGGCAATAATAAGAATAGTGATCACGGATATAACAATTTGACTGAAGTAAAAAAATTAAGAAACAAAAATAGTGCTAAAACCCATTTGGGTTCCATAAACGAATCAAATGAGGACGAGAAAAAAGATAATATCACGCTAACAGAACAAAATGAAACGGAAGTGGATGATAATATTGCAAGTGAGCATACTGTTGAGTGTACGGATGGTGTATGTACGCTGCCTGCATTCAAAAAATGTCAGACTACTGGGGAAAAGAATGAAATTGTGTGCGAGTGCATGGTTGAAAAAAATAAAGCTACAGCAAATGATATAGAAGAAGTGTAATACTATGACATGGTGTATTATGCAACAACTTAAATATATTTCATAAATATATATAAGTTGTAATATGCAAAATAAGAAAAAACAAATTTGCGAACATGAAAATTGTAAAAAACGGATTAGTATTGTAGAGATGATGATGGCTACATGTAAATGCAATTACCAATTTTGTAAACGGCATAGATTGCCTGAAGCACATGAGTGTTCATATGATTACAAAAAAATTGACGTTGATTTAGAAAGTGAGAAGCTACGTTGTGTATCTGCTAGAATAGATTACCTATAGTTACCATCTATTTTTTTTAACGCTTATCTTAGGATTCGTTCTTTTTTTACTTGCGGTTGGATCATATTGTTCATCATCGTCGTCCGAATTCAAGTCTTTTGAAATGTCCCAAAATTCTTTAGACCCTAATTTAAAAGCGTTGTGTGGTTCCGCTTTATACCAAAAAATTTGATCTTGTAATTTATTAGATTTAGAATTATTATTTATCACAAGACATTCGTAATTTTCCGTACATTGATCCATGACTTGACAGAAGCTTTCCATTGTTGGGAACATTCCGGCATAGTTTTCCCATATGCGCTTACGATTAGTAATATATGGTTCCCTTAAAATAAAAACATAATCTATATTTGTTCTAAGATTTGGTGGTATGCCTAGTGGGTACTGCATTGTAATTACCATCATAATTTTCCAATGACGACCATTCATAAACAATAAGCGCATCATCTTATCTTTCGTCCACGTAGCATCATATAAACAATCATCTAATATCACAAATGTTCGGGGATCAATAGTAGACCGACGATATTGTTGAATCTCTCTCTTAACTTGTTTTAGCACAGCCTTTTGTCGTTTTAGTATATTTTCAATAATAGCAGTATTGTATTCGTCGTGAATAAATAGTTTTGGAACATGTTCGCCATAGAAGCCATTACCCGCTTCAGTCCCAGATATCACCGTTCCTATAGGTATATCTTGGTGATAATACAATAAATCTCGAACGAGAAAACTTTTCCCGGTATCGCGCCTTCCTATTAGCACCACGACAGGCCCTTTATTTTCATCTGCTTTAAAACTAATTTGACTCATATCAAATTTTTTTAGCTCTAATGTCATCTATTACATATTTATATAAATTTAATATTATTATACCGCATAATATATACATCGATCATACATACACCGATCATATATACACCGATCATACATACATCGATCATACATACATCGATCATACATACATCGATCATATATACACCGATCATACATACATCGATCATATATACACCGATCATACATACATCGATCATACATACATCGATCATACATAGGATATAAAATGCTGTCGCATATAATATATTTAGTATAAGTATTTAGTATAAGTATTTAGTATAAGTATTTAGTATAACCATTAATTTATTATAGGTTTAAATATGATATAATAAATATTTAACAACAATAATGGAATTACATTATAAAAAACAAGACAACTCAACATTATTTCATGCATTTTCTACTATAGAAAATCTGGAAGTTAATAATGTGCAGAATTATATCCCAATATACGAAACATTTTTTTCACTTTCAAAAAATAATGCAAATACTATAAATCTTAATCACGCATATAGTTTAATTGATATATTAGAAATGTCTTCATATAATAGTTGCACTGCTAAAGTAATAGATATATGCAATAATACTGTGGAGCGTGATGTATTTTTTAAATTTAGTCCTCTTTTAGACCCGATAAAATATATGATTGGAAAATATGATATATCAGATAATAATTTATTAAATATTCCTTCTTTCGAAAATGAAAATTCTCATTTTAAAATTCGTGATAAAAATAACGCTTCGTATACGGACGGATTTTTCTCTTTCTTATCTAGTAAATTATTGAATGAACATAATTTTATTCATGGAACAGACTTTTATGGCGCATTTTTAGGGAATAAAAAAGATTTCAATATTAATATTTATGATGAACTGGATTATTTACACGAATCTAAATATTTTTGTCAACACAAAAATTCGCTTTTTGAATTAGACAATAAATATTATGACGAATATTGCGACAACTATACTAAAACTAATCGTGAAAAACTTTCCATTCAAGACGTATTCATTGATAATAGCAATAATTGTTCAAAAAACACTATTATAGATTTGAAAAATATCAACGATATATCCGGTTTAAATAATTTATTTATAACGGCTAATACCGCAGATTATAAAGACCTGGAAATACTATATACAAATAACCAAAGTGCAAATGAAAAAATGAATACCAATAGCAATAATTCATTAAAATACGAACTTCAATCTTCTTCCAGTTCTTGTTCCTCTCGTTCATCAAACACAAATTCTTCTGTGGATTCTTCCGTTGATTCTTCCGTTGATTCTTCCTCTGATAGTGACAGTAATAGCATGTCATCATATTCCACAGCAACAGAAGACTCAGTTAATGCAACATTACATGATTTTCCCATTGAAATTATAGCTCTCGAAAAATGCGATAAAACATTTGACAGTTTTCTTTTACATGAGGATATACAGGACGATGAATTGGGGTCTATCATCATTCAATTATTAATGATTTTAATCACATTTCAAAAAGTGTTCCACATGACACATAATGACTTGCATACAAATAATATTATGTATATTTCTACAAAAAAAGAGTATTTGTATTATAAATTCAATGATAAATACTATAAAGTACCGACCTTTGGTAAAATATATAAAATCATTGACTTTGGTCGATCAATTTATAAATATCGCGGAAAACGGATATGCAGTGATAGTTTTCATAAGGAAGGAGATGGAGCAACGCAATATAATTGCGAACCATATTACAATAGTAAAAAACCATGTATTGAGCCTAATTATAGTTTTGATTTATGTCGGTTAGCGTGTTCCATGTTTGATTTTTTTATTGATGATTTAAATGATATCACGAAAATTAAATCACCCATCATTAAAATTATAATCAGTTGGTGCAGAGATGATGAAGGGCGTAATGTATTATACAAATCTAATGGTAAAGAACGTTATCCAGATTTCAAACTATATAAAATGATCGCTAGAACGGTTCATAAACATATTCCAGAAAATGTGATTCAAAACGAATATTTTTCCAAATTCATAATTCCTAAAAAGAAAATAACAAAAAAGAAAACGATTATGAATATAGATACATATCCAGACTATTCGCAACAAGTATTATAAAATAATTCGTATGAGTTGCAATACTATAACAAAAATTGAATGAATATTAATAATAGTATTAATATTAATATTAATAATATTAACATGTCGAGCGTTTCACACGTATGTGAAAGTTCTTTCGCTGATAATGTAAGCAATCATGCGGATATTTTATGGAACATAAATGGTGAGTATATTATGATGTGTGTCAACGATAATCATTCAAGTCCATGCCAATACTTTTATCAACAGATTTTGGAATGTGTTAAATGTGAAAAATGCACAACCCGTATTATACTGTTATCTAATATGTATGGGCAAAATGGACCGTTACTAGCAAATAGTAATATACTGCAAAATGGACCGTTACTAGCAAATAGTAATATACTGCAAAATGGACAAGAATTATGGTCAGAACTATATGATAAATCAATGAGTAATTTTCAGCGTATATTTATAGAAAATCATATTGATAGTGTTCATACTATTATAAATCCTGTCATTTATAATAGTAAGTATAATAAATCTTCTACAATAGAATTACAGCAGATACTGACTAAATATTGGATACCAATACACGATATTTTAACAACTATTACTTTAGAATGGAATATGGCTGGAAAATGTCACGCAGTAAGACAATTTGTTCGATCAATTCTAAGTATTCTACCCGCCATACATTTGGATACGAATAACGTCAAAAAATATATAGAATATATGGATATTATTCTTAGGAAGTTTTGTATTCCTTTCGAACATGTAATTATTCACAACCGCATTACAATCAGCGTTTCCGCAATAATTGATTTATATAACAGTGGTATTTGTATAGAAAAATTTATACTTACAAATATGCACATTTATAAAATTTCAACAGAAAAATTGCCAAAAACACAACTAAAACATAGACTCATCGATATAATTAAAAATCAGGATTTCCAGTAAATGCACTAGCCGCAGCAGCCTGCACCGTTTCCACATTAAAATGGTTGATAATATACATCCCCGTTATTCCAGAGACAAATACGACTACTGTATCTCTAATCAATAATTTAACGGGTCTATTTTCCTTGTTTATAAATTTAATTTCTGCGAACTTTACAATAAAATACACGATTGCTATTACTATTGCATTTGTGAATGAAATCGGCATTATTATATAGTTTAACTATGATATAATATTTATAAAATACTTTGTATAAAATACTTTGTATAAAATACTTTGTATAAAATACTTTGTATAAAATACTTTGTATAAATACTTTGTATAAATACTTTGTATAAAATACTTTGTATATGTATTATTTAAGAACTTCTATATCATCTAATATGGGTGGAATAATTACAGCCGGTTTATTAAGATCATTTATTTCGTTTATTTCCAAGTTTACTTCATCTCCTATGGTTAGCTGATCGTCTTCATCGTCTTCTTCTTCTTTTCGTCTTTCTGCAGCAATTGCTGCGATGCGATCCAAACGTTCGTCTGTTTTTGGTGCAATAATATTACTTTTCATACCATTCATATCTATAGCATTGTCCGTATCATTAAATTTAACATTATCGTCCAATATTTCTCCGGTTACTTTCTGCGGCGCAATGTTTTGTGGTGTGGAAGCTGGGGTATTGCATAGTTCACCAGGGGTATCTGCTGTATTATTTGTATCAGTTACTTTGTCTGTCTCCTTTTTAGATTCAGTATTTTCTTCTACCTTTTCTTCTACCTCCTCTTCTACCTCCTCTTCTACCTCCTCTTCTACTGGGATAACTACTTCTGTTACATTTTCCTCTTCCGTTTTATCAATATAAGCGCGCAATATTTCCTCCACTGGCATTGTATCGCGCACACTATTTAAAACACATTCTTTTACTATTAGTTCTAATTCTCTATTATTTTTTTGAGTTTGCAATGGAGCAATGTCACTCTCAAATAAATATACTACAGTATATAATTTACGGGCTGCATTAATATACACGCGATGAATGAATTCGTTCCTTGACGGGATATTGATATCAACCTTTTTTTGTTCGGTTCCTACACGAACACACGTTAGCGCTTTAAGCTGTATAATATGAACACATGTAATTAATTCCTCTAAATATCCACAATTTGTGGTGTCTTCAATTCGTATTCTCTCCGCCTCTATAATAGACTCATTCCATTTTGGAACACGACTTAAGAAGGTTTGGAATGTCATAAGATATTTTTCATCTTCATCATTCTCATTACACAAGTTCCATGCTTCAGTAAATATTGACCGGAGACCTTCGATTATTGCAGGCGTCAATAAATTAATTAATCTAGAACACCATTCATTCTTGGAATCACTTAACGCTGTTAGCGAATAATCATCCATTTACATAAATAGTATATTTTCTAAATCTATATTAGAACGTATAAATCGCAAAACTAACATTATAAATATTAATAGTTGTTCATTTCTTATATGTGATTTAATTGTATTATATATTATGAGTAATCTATATTTTCGTTCGTCGTCTAATTTTGAATACTCTATATAGTCTATTATATCTAATCCACTATAACCGGTTTCATATAATGTTGTTGCAATTATTAACATATTTTCAATACTATATTCTGTTTGTTTCGCGAAAAAGTTTTTTAACCACAGTTTGCGGCGGCAGGTTTCCTTAATAAATATAGTATAGCTTTGATTAGATTGAACACTCATAATATGATAGTTATTGCTAAATTTTGATTGGATTGGCACCGGAACATATATATTACAAAATCTTGATAATATTGGCGCCATCAATAAAGATTTATTTTCTGTTATAAAAAAGAATCTAGTTGTTTTGCTAAATACTTCTATACATCGACGAAGCGCCGATTGTGCATCATTTGTGAGGTGCTCTGCATTCGACATTATTATAATTTTACATAGTATTGACTGCGTTTTTTCGTCTATATGTGTTTTCGAAAAATGTTTGATGTTATTGCGTATAAATTTAATTCCTTTACTATGAGCACAATCAGTGTATAAAATGTTTCGTTCCATTATATCAGTGTTGTTTTTAAATATTTCTAATATAAAGTTATGCACTAACGTACGTTTTCCGCTGCCACATGGTCCATCAAATATAATATTTGGTATTTTATTAGTTTTCAAAAACATATTCAATGTATTTTCTATTTCTTTATTTTCATATGTTATCATATAATGTAAATAGTATGAGTAATATTTATATTATATCTAATTGTTCATGTTTTATTATATCTGGATGTTCTTATTGATTATTCGAATTGGTCTTTAATTTTTCTTTCATAATATCTTTTAAACTAATCCCACACATTTGCCCTAATACGGTAAGCTCTTCTAATGCTGTCGCCATCTCCTTTTTAAGATGATTATACACATCTACATTTGCATATAGTGCTGCAGTAGTGAGTTGCTGCGGAGGAAGCGAACGAAATAATTCAATCATATCTTTGTAAATGACAGCAGAATTAGCGGCAATAGCCACCGGTGTCATATCATTATGCATATTATTTGCATATACCTTATTTGAAAATCGATGGAAGAAGTCGTGGTCAGATATTTTGCATGGATCTTCTTCTGGATTCGCTGTATCACTGTCATCTGTATCACTGTCATCTGCGAAACGCATATGACCACGCACTAGAATATTTTCAGACATATTAAATATATTATGAAGTATGCTTTAATATGGTTTGGTTAATGTTAAGATAAATATAATAACTAGCGCACTTCATCTAGACTAGTGTCGCTGTAATAATAAGCCTGCAATATTTTGATTTTGAATAATCTTAAAAAATATTAAAAATATTAAAGATATATTAATTATATTAATTATGCGATTTCGGGAATGGATCAATACAGAAATTGACTCATCCGATATTTGGACACGATGCATCGACCCTACAGGAGAAGACAAAGATAATATTATCTTCCCGCTTGGTATAAAATATAAACCGGATAATTATACTACACTAACTAATCACCCGGAAATCAATACAAAAATGGTATTATATAGTTTCAATATTAGCGATGAAATAGGACAGCTGAAGCATAGAGGAAACCGCCGTAGCATTAAACGTATATTAGATAAACAATACACAATGATAAAAATGCAGCAAAATATATACTACAGTGAAATTGGAAAATATAAATTTGTTATATCGCCTGAAGGAAATGGTATCGATTGTTATCGACATTATGAAACGTGGATATCAAAAGGAATACCTATTATTCAACGAAATCCTTTCATGGAGAGAAAATATAGTGGTTTGCCCATATTATGGACAGATGACTATTCAGAAATAAATGATGAATATCTCGAGGAAAAATATAATGAGTTTCTCGACAAAGATTTTGATTTTCGCAGAATTTTATTATCTAAATATACACACGAGATTCAAACACAAATTAAACATGTGATTAAATATAATCATTCCATACCAGAAACAAAAACGCCGCCTACAACCTTAGCAACCAAACACGGATTATGGACATTTGATGATTATTTTAAACTTTTATAAAAAGTTTGGTAAGTGCAACGTTTCTATTCAAATCTAAACGGTCGGGGTTCGGGGTGTCCCCGACACTTACGCCCAACTCTGCAAACTCTGCGTATAAGGATTATCTTTGAACGCAGTCAATATATCTGGTTCAATGCGTTCGCATCCCTTACACTCATCGTAGTATTGTGGTGCATTTACCTTTCCATAGGTATCTGTTGAGGGAATATGTTGTTGAGTAGCAGATGGTGCCCACAGTCTATTATTATTTCTATCACAATCCCTCTTGTCAATCTGAATATTATCCGTTTGATTAAAAATTTGTGTTCCACCCTGATTCGGACGATTCTTGTATCCCTTGTTTACATTATTGCGCTGGCGATACGCTGCATCATATACCTGATTTCCGCCATATACTGCAGGCCCGGCAGCTCCGTCATACGAACAGTTGGTGGTGTCGCGCTGAACGGTCACGGGTTGTTGTTTGCTGACCAAATATGCTCCTGAGCCTCTATCTATTTGCGAATTAATATTAAGATGATTATTGTCCAGTTTTCCTTCCGTAGTCTCGCGAATTGTCGTTCTTGTTCTATCTGCAGGATTGTAAATAGGTTGTTGGGGGACAGTTGACGCAGCATTTCCAGTAGGACGTAAGTTACCTACAGTATCTTCTTTTCTTGATGGACGCATGACATCTAATAGAGGCGCAACCATTGCTTTCAACATCCCTCCTACTCCTCCAAATTCTTCCGGTTGACGCGTTGTCGAGCGATTATTTGGGAGATTTTGGTAACTTTTTGCACCATGGTCAGAAGCGGTAGGTGCATGCATGCCTGCTGCTCCGGCATTAGCAATATCAGTGCATGGTAGTTCTGGGCGTTGAGATGGTGTGTATTCGCCTGGAACGTAACCAGCTTCTCCTTCGGCATCACCTGCACCGAAATATTCACATGTAGTTGTAGGTCGATTTACATGCTGTAATACTTCTCTCCCGCGCGCAGTTTGCCCTTTTTCTAAACCTGTTGTGGTAAACCATCGTTCAGCACCAACTGTATAATATGTGTCGGGTTTATTCTTTTCTATTTTACCCTGAGTATTTGTATTGGCAGATTCCTTAATATATGCATTTGCGGGACCCTGATGTCCATCGAGACCAAATGTCATTTTAGGGTTTGTATCCACGCGCAATTCATTTACAGTCTTGGGTAACCAAGAATCGCGCGATTCCATCCCAGAGTTAAAACCTGCTCCTCCCGTGGCATTATAGCCTTTATTTAATCCGGGCGCAACCTGGACCTCCTCCCAAGGTTTTACATTTGCCATTCTCATACTAGGATTTACACGAGATTGTAAAAAGTCACTTGCATTAGGAGCACCATTTGCATATTGAAGATTTGCATGAGGCTTAAATAAAGGCGCCTGAGCTTGTTTTCTGCGCATTTGGGACCCTTGTCCTTGCATATTATCAAGCACACTCTCCTGAACATTTGCCGAAACGGTAGCACCCTTTATCTTTGCCCCAAAAAAAGGCTGCATGTTATTATGCTTAAAATGCGATTTATCTATAATTTCTCCTGTTAAAGACATTGTTGGTAATACCCCGCTACCAACATCCCCCGGTGGATTAGTTTTTTCAATTCGCTCATAAACAGTATTATCAAAATATTTATCCGTAGTTTGATTTGGATTTCTATACTTATTTATATTGCTATCCGCAACACGATCGGCTGCTACAGGATAATTCTCTGGAGCAGGAAACCTCGGTTGTTGCGGTGCCGGGGGATTTACCGTATGCAATGTATTTTGCGGCTTCCCCATGTTTTCATACCCTTCAAGAGGTAGGGTTTTATTGCTTCTATTTTGCAATGGTTTGTCTTCAGGAGGCGAATGATTTGAAATAACATACATACTTCCTAATGCTACTGTCGCAATTATTAATTCTGCCATTATATATACTACTTATATATATTATATTACTTCATATCACTAAACATATTTTATTATTATAATTTTTTATCATAATAAAATTTGATATTCAAATCATTACAACTAACTACAACTAACTACAACTAACTACAACTAACTACAACTAACTACAACTAACTACACTACTTTGCAGATATTTCTACCAGTGCACAAGTCCGAATTGTTTGTTGGGTTTGCAACAAAAGGCGCCATAGAAATTGGATCCTGGTTGCCGGGTGGAATACAAGGGGCAGAGGGAATAAAATTGTCTTTCTCCAGAATTCTTGTGCTTAAATTATTTTGGAAAGTCATACAAGTATTTTCTTGCGGATTTAATGGCAACGTATACCAATCTACTTGTTCTAAATCTCTTAGTTGCCATGCAGGATTCGTTGCCCTTGTTTGTTCAGTAGACGGATTACATGATGGATAGGTGACTTTTCTAGACTTTACACGATGTTTTTCATAATTATTTACCTTCATACAATCGCGATTAGTGTGTCGCGTTAATCCACGCAAATCACTCTCTAAATTAATTGTATTCGTTCTTAAATTACTTCCCCATTTTTGCATTCTAATAAAAGGATCTTCCATAAAACATGGTTTTTCTCCGTTTCCTGGAACATTTAGCATATATTTACCTGATCCTGTTGATTCTTGCAGTTGTTTTTCTATTCTACATGGGTCATCATGAAATCTTGTAAATGACATTATATATACTATACCAATATAATCTAATCCTAAAATGTATTAATTAATATATAGAATATAACTTCTTGCATTGCGAATATTTTAATATTTTATATTTATATTTTATATTTATATTTTATATTTTATATTTTATATTTTAATATTTTATATTTTAATATTATAATATTATAATATAAATGCAACTATCCGAAGGATTTACATTTGGTATCAATGAGGTAGTCATGACAGTATTATGTGGAATATCAGGATATTTATCAGTACCTCGTAAACAATTACTATATTTCTTACTTGTTCTCGCAATATCTAGTATTATACCTGATGCATATTCCTATTATCAAATGCAGAGAAATGACCTTCCTGAGAATAAAGCAAATTCCGTTATAGAATCACTAAAAAATACTTATCCCATAATACTTTCTGAGGCTGGGGCAGTTCTACTAATTTCAATTCCACTAATGATATTTAATAATAAGGTTTTTCGGGCCATAGGCGCTGTTTTTATTGGCATTTCGCTAATTATGGTAACTAAACTATATTCTAATTCATATGTAAATATATATGGTTTGCTTACACCCGCAGCAGTTGCTTTACTTGGTGCAGTATTTACATTTGTTGTTTCGATGTTTTTTAAAAAGTATATTTAGCTAAATTATTGTGGGATAGGAAATGGTCTCTGACTATTTTCAATAACTAATGGTTTTGGCATAATAAGTGGAGTTCGCTGAAAAAATTGCTTCATGGGAACTGTTTTGAGTTTCGGGTTAGCTGGTTGTTGGGGAGTTACTAAATTTGTTGAATTTATACCAAATAATACAGACTCTATTTCTATTGGATTCGTAGATAAAGTATCTCTAGGCATATGACTAGGCATATATCCAACACATGGTATGGCAGGGGCATAGGCGTGTCCATACTGCGAATATTTATATTCTGTATAATCTCTACCAGATTGATAACTGCGCTGTTGTAAACAATAGTCGCTCTTAGTATTGTTGTTGCGAGTGGAAGCCATTATACTATATTATATTATATTTTATAATATGTTATTATATTTTGTTTTGTTGGTTGTATTATTTAATAATATCTAATAATTCCACGAATATCTTATCATATGGTTTATTTTCTATTACATTACATATATATTTATGCGCTAAATCAAATAATTCAAACCTAAATAAACATTTAAATAATACAACATTATCATTCTCTCCCATGATTGAAATTATAAATTGTAATTCGGTAGATTTCTTAAGTTTATCTAGTAACTCTGAAAACCTTTCGGTTTTATTACACAAATCATACAGCCGGTCTGTTTCTTTATTAATTTGGCCATCATCCCAACTAGTTAAATGAAATGCTTGTAAAATTTGCATGCGATACATGTCTTCTTGGACTTCATCATCGTGCAATTTATATGTGCATACAAAATTTGTTATATACATGACAAAATTCTATGCATAACCTCTATAAATATATTTAAACAACATAAATGACTAAATATATTTATTATCTTTTATTGGCGATTGACATTTATACTATAATTATACGTATTGTGTCGGCGTGTGCTTTACCGCATAATCCTTGTCGCGGGTTAATTCGCGTGACGGTAAGCCGCCGCGAATCCACCCTTTTGCTGCAACTCCTTCTACTAAATTAGATGGGTTTGTAATAGTTGACTGAAGAGATGGTATCATAGGTGTATTTTGGTAACCAATATAACATACCTCGCTTGAGGGATTCGCGCTCTTTCTATTATTGGCTAAATCGCCCTGCTGAATTTGCG
>Ga0209482_1000381_pt1 | contig 39044 bp, 39 predicted proteins | sample CoawatmetaG10DNA_FD_187512 | JGI IMG/M metagenome (GOLD analysis project Ga0209482, IMG submission 187512) | Marine microbial communities from the West Antarctic Peninsula - Coastal water metaG104-DNA (SPAdes) (version 2) | ecosystem: Environmental > Aquatic > Marine > Coastal ...
AAATATGGCAACAAATTATTGCTAATTCAGCCTAATCAAAAATTTAAAGCAATTTCTGAAAATAATTTAGAAAGAGCGAGTGTAGAAGAAGCTTTTGCTAAATCAGTAATTTTTGGTTTTGAAATTGTAGAATTTGATCAAGATTATTATTTGATAGACTTTACTCCGTTTTTAATGCAAGATTCACATGGAGTTTCAAATAGATTAAAAAATTTAGATCAAGGTTCATATATTTTAGATTTAACAAAAAGTGCTTTAAATATTGAAAGAACTAAGGCTTTTCCAAAAAATGTTGAATTTGAAGCATTGTTAACATTTAAAAACTCTGGTGATTACGGAAAGATGATTTCAAGTGTTTCACCTGATCCATCAATAATAAGTGTAATTCAGCATCATTCATTTATTGAGTTACCAGATGACAATTATAAACCAAGAAAATTTGATTCAAGAAGTGGGGGAATTCCTATTTCTTACATGGATTATGCTTCTCCGGTTCATGAATCAATAACTAAGAGATTATTGATAAGACATCGACTTGAAAAGTTAAATCCAAATTTAGATTCTAGTGAAGTTAAAAAGCCAATCGTTTATTATTTAGACCCTGGCACGCCTGAGCCAGTTAGATCTGCGTTATTAGATGGTGCAGGTTGGTGGAATGAAGCTTTTGAAAGCATAGGTTTTAAAAACGCATTTCAAGTCAAAATTCTTCCCAAAAATGCTGATCCTATGGATTGTCGTTATAATGTAATTCAGTGGGTTCATAGATCTACACGAGGATGGAGTTATGGAGCTAGTGTAGTTGACCCTAGGACTGGAGAAATAATCAAGGGACATGTCAGTCTTGGAAGTTTAAGGATAAGACAAGATTTTTTAATTGCTCAAGCTTTAATTAACAAACCTTTTGAAAAAGATAATTCTAATTATAAACCAATGCTTAATATGGCTCTATCAAGAATTAGACAATTAAGTGCCCACGAGGTGGGTCATACTTTAGGTTTTGCTCATAATTTTGCTTCAAGCACTAATAATAGAGCTTCTGTTATGGATTATCCTCACCCTCTAATATCTTTAAATAGTGATCAGATTGATTTGAATGATGCTTACTCAAAAGGAATTGGTGAATGGGATAAGGTTAGTGTTGCTTACAGTTACTCCGAATTTGATTCAATTGATGAAAAAAATGAATTAGATAATATTTTAAAACAAGCAAATTTAAAAGGGCTTAGATTTATTACTGATAATGACGCAAGATCTCAGGGTGGTGCTCATGTTTCAGCTCACTTGTGGGATAACGGAAAAGATATCATTTCTGGGTTAGATGAGATTTTTAAAGTAAGAAAGAAAGCTATCAAAGACTTTTCTAAATTTAATATAAAGAGTTCTGAGCCATATTCAGTTCTTGAAGATATTTTTGTTCCGTTATACTTTATGCATAGATATCAAACCGAAGCGGCTATTAAATTAATTGGAGGTTTAGATTATAATTATGCTTTAAGAGGTGATGAACAATTAATAGTAGAAGATTTAAATTTAGAATTACAAAATAGGGCTTTGAGTTCAGTTTTAAAATCTTTAGATGCAAACAACTTAGCAATTCCAAGAGATAAATTAAAATTATTTCCTCCTAGAGCATTTGGTTTTCCCAGAACTAGAGAATCTTTTAATGGAAAAACAGGTGTTTCTTTTGACCCTTTTAGCGCTGCTTCAACTGCAAGTGAAATGACTCTTTCTCTTTTATTAAACCCCCAAAGGCTCAATAGAATTATGATCCAGAATAGTTTAGATAACTCTAATTTATCTGTGAGGTATTTGTTAAGTGGTTTGATTTCAAGTTCCTTTAAAAAAAGACATGATGATTTTTACGTAAATCAAATACAGCATATTATTAATACTAATTTATTAATTCACTTATTAAATTTAACTCAAGAAGAAAATGTTTATATGCAACTGCACTATGAAGCGAAAATGGCTATTAAATATGTCACAAGATTAATTTTAAAATCTAAAAAACTTTACAAATACGGAGAAGAATATTTATACATTATTGAGAATTTTAAAGAATATCCAGAATTATACGAAATAAATAGCTCGCCTAAAATTCCTGATGGTTCTCCAATAGGAAATAATAATTGTTCTTTAAATTAATTTATATGAAAATTAACTTAATAAGTGATACCGTAACAAAGCCTAGTCAAGGAATGCTTAAGGCTATGCTTGACGCAGAAGTGGGTGATGATGTTTTTAAGGAGGACCCTACTGTTAATAAATTAGAAAATATAATTGCTCAAACTTTCGGAATGGAATCTGCTTTATTTTTCCCCTCAGGAACCATGGCTAATCAGACTGCTATAAATCTTCACACTAACCCTGGAGATCAGCTTATTTGCGATAAATATGCGCATGTTTATAATTATGAAGGTGGAGGAGTTAGTTTTAATAGTGGAGTGTCTTGTAAATTAATTAATGGGGAAAGGGGAATGTTTACAAATAAACAGGTTTTAGAATCAATCAACCCACCAGATTTTTATCATAGTCCAAAAACATCTTTAGTTTGTGTAGAAAATACCACCAATAAAGGAGGAGGAGCATGCTGGGATTTAGATGAATTTAAAAAAATAAAACAGACTTGTATTAGCAATAACCTTTCGTTTCATTTAGATGGGGCACGTATTTGGAATGCAATTGTAAAAACAGAAAAAAAACCTAAAGATTTTGGACTTCTATTTGATTCTATTTCAGTCTGCCTTAGTAAAGGTTTAGGATGTCCATCGGGATCGGTGTTAATCGGATCAAAAGAACTAATAAACAAGGCTATCAGGATAAGGAAAATTTTAGGAGGAGGAATGAGGCAGGTAGGGTATTTGGCAGCTTGTGGTGTTTATGCTTTGGAAAACAACATAGAAAGACTAAGTGAAGACCATTTAAAAGCTAAAGAAATAGAATCTACTTTATCAAAATTATCATTTATAAAAAAAGTTGAAAAAGTTGAAACTAATATTGTAATTTTTGAAATTAAGGCAAACATAAGCTCAGAACTTTTTTTAAATATTTTAAATGGAAAAGGAGTTGAATTAATTTCCATGGGAGACAATAAGCTGAGGCTAGTAACTCATTTAGATTACTCTAACGAAATGCATAAATCATTTTTAAAAATTTTAAATGATTTAAAGTTTTAATTTATGATCAAATATTATAGACTTTTAATAGTATGTATTATGTTTGCGACTTCTTGCAATAAAAATATGAAACAGCCAATAAATAATTCGATTTCGAGTCCAAAAGCAGATAAAATTCCTACTTCTTTCAAAAAGCATGATGACTTAAGAATTGACAATTACTATTGGTTGAATGAAAAAGAAAATCCAGAAGTTATTGACTATTTAGAAAGGGAGAATGATTATTACAATAAAATGACTGCTCATACAAAAGGTTTTCAAGAGAAGTTGTTCGAAGAGATTAAAGGTAAAATTAAAGAAGATGATGAATCTGTCCCCTATTTTATAAATGGATATTGGTATGTAACTAAATATAAAAAGGATATGGACTATCCAGTTTATATTAGAAGAAAAGATTCAATAAATGCCAAAGATGAAGTTTTGTTTAATTGCAATGACCTTGCAAAGGAACATGAATATTTTAATCTGTCAAATATTCAAATCAGTCCTAACAATAAATTTGCTGCTTATAGCTTTGATACAATTTCTAGAAGATTATATAATATCAAAATAAAAAACCTAGAAACTGGAGAGATTTTTAATGAAGAGATTAATAACTCATCCGGAAGTTTTGCTTGGGCTAATGATAATTTAACTTTATTTTATACCAATAGAGATTCTAAAACCTTAAGGAATGATAAAATTTTCAAGCATAAATTAGGAACTAAATCTGATGATGATCAATTAGTTTATTATGAAAAAGATGAGACTTTTTATACCAATGTATCTAGAACTAAATCTAATAAATTTGTTGTTATTTCATCCTTTAGTACCTTAACTACAGAGTTTCAGTTTGTTGATGCTGACAATCCTGATGAGGATTTTAAGTTATTTAGTAAAAGAATTAAAGGAATTGAATATAGTGTTAATCATTTTGAAGATTACTTTTATATAATAACCAACAGAGACAATGCCAAAAATTACAAATTAATGAAAGCCCCTTTATTAAATACTGAATTTGATAAATGGGAAAATGTAATAAACCATAGAGAAGATGTGTTAATTGAAGGTATTGATATTTTTAAGGACTACTTAGTTGTTAGTGAAAGACTTAATGGATTAAATAGAATCAATGTTAAAAGGTGGGATGAAACAGAAAATTATTTTATAAACTTTAACAGCGAAACTTATACAAGTTACACTACATCAAATATTGATTTTAATACAAATACTTTAAGATATGTTTATAATTCTATGACAGAACCGTACTCTGTTATAGATTTTGACATGAAAACAAAAGAAAAATTAGTTATAAAAGAACATTTAGTTATTGATGAAAATTTTAATAAAGACAATTATATTTCTGAAAGAATTTGGGCTAATGCTTCTGATGGAATTAAAATTCCAATATCTATAGTCTACAAAAAAGGGCTTATTAAAGATGGGTCTAACCCCTTATTGATTTACGGATACGGATCATATGGTAATACTATAGATCCCTCTTTTTCAATTAGTAGACTAAGTCTTTTAGATCGTGGTTTTGTATATGCTATTGCACATGTTAGAGGAAGTGAATATTTAGGAAGAGATTGGTACGAAGGTGGTAAGCTTTTTAATAAACTAAATACATTTACAGATTTTATTGATTGTACTAAACACCTTGTTTCCGTAGGTTTTACAACACCAAAACATACTTATGCATATGGTGGCTCTGCTGGAGGACTTTTGATGGGTACTGTTTTAAATATGGCTCCAGAACTTTATAATGGAGTTATTGCAGCTGTTCCTTTTGTGGATGTGGTTACAACTATGTTGGATAAATCCATTCCTTTAACAACTAGCGAGTATGATGAATGGGGAAATCCTAATGATAAAAGCTATTATAATTATATGATGACTTATTCACCATACGATAATGTTAAAAAAATTAGTTATCCTAATTTACTAGTTACTACTGGTCTTCATGATTCTCAAGTTCAATATTGGGAACCTGCTAAATGGGTAGCTAAATTAAGAGATTTAAAAACTGATAAAAACAACTTGTTTTTAAATACGGACATGGAAACTGGACATGGTGGTTCATCTGGAAGGTTTGAAGCATTAAAAGATTTGGCTAAAGAATATGCCTTTTTACTTGATCTTGAGGAGATTTATAAATAAATTTGGTTGTATTAGTATTTTTTAAGTAATTTGTTAACTTCAATTCAAGTTGAAAAATTTAAATGAAAGGAAAGATAAAAGCTTACAATAACATACTTGAGTTAATAGGGAATACTCCTCTTATCAAACTGAACGAAATTGTTAAAGATATTCCTGGCAATTTTTATGCAAAATTAGAGGCAGTTAATCCAGGCCACTCGAACAAAGACAGAATTGCTCTACACATTTTAGAATCTGCAGAAAAAAAAGGTTTAATTACTAAAGGCACTACCATAATTGAAACTACATCTGGAAATACTGGTTTTAGTTTAGCCATGGTTAGTATAATTAAAGGCTTTAATTGTATTCTAGCAGTATCTTCAAAATCTTCTCCTGACAAAATAGAAATGCTTAAAGCTATGGGTGCAAAAATTTATGTTTGCCCTGCGCATGTTAGTGCTGATGATGAAAGATCTTATTATCAAGTAGCTAAAAGACTTCACGAAGAAATCAAAGGTTCTTTTTATATTAATCAATACTTCAATAAGTTGAATATCGAAGCTCATTATAAAACCACTGGGCCTGAGATTTGGGAACAAACATCGGGGAAAATAACTCATTTAGTAGCGAGTAGTGGAACAGGAGGAACAATTTCTGGAATAGGAAAATATCTAAAAAAACAAAATCCAAATATCAAAATTATAGGAGTAGATGCTTATGGGTCTGTTTTAAAAAAATATCATGAAACTAAAGAATTTGATGAGGATGAGATATATCCTTACAGGATTGAAGGTCTAGGTAAGAATTTAATTCCAACTGCAACGGATTTTGATGTTATAGATTTTTTCGAAAAGGTTAACGATGAGCAAAGTGCTCACTCCTCAAGAGAAATAGCTACAAAAGAGGGTATTTTTGTGGGTTACACTTCTGGTGCTGCAGTTCAGGCTGTTAAACAGCTGTCAAAACAAAATATTTTTTCTAAAGACAGTAATGTAGTTATGATATTTTGTGATCATGGTTCAAGATACATGAGTAAAATATACTCTGACAAATGGATGAATGATCAAGGATTTTTTGATTCTGAAAAAACTGATCTTGAAAAACCTATTGAATACATAAAATAAATATTATTTTTACACTTCTTATTTACAACTTAATTAATGAATGACTTATTTGATAAAATTATAACCAATAAAGGCCCCCTAGGTCAATATGCTAAGGTTGCTGAAGGATATTTTGCATTTCCAAAATTGGAAGGTCCGATCAGTAATCGTATGATTTTTAATGGTAAGAAAGTAATTACATGGAGCGTTAATGATTATTTAGGTTTAGCTAATCATCCAGAAGTTAGATTAGCAGATGCTGAAGCTTCAAAAAAATATGGATCAGCTTACCCTATGGGTGCTAGATTAATGTCAGGACATACAGAATTACATGAGCAACTTGAATGTGAAGTAGCTGAATTTGTTTCTAAAGAAAAGGCATATTTGTTAAATTTTGGTTATCAAGGAATATTATCCACAATAGATGCTCTAGTTTCTAAAAATGATGTTATTGTTTATGATATCGATTCACATGCATGTATTGTTGATGGAGTTAGGTTGCATATAGGTAAAAGATTTACTTATCAGCATAATGATATGGAAAGTCTTAAAACTAATTTGAGAAGAGCCACTAATATAGCTGAAAAAACTGGCGGAGGAATTCTTGTTATATCAGAAGGTGTTTTTGGTATGAGAGGAGAGCAAGGTAGAATTAAAGAGATTGCTGCTCTTAAAGGAGAATTTAAGTTTAGATTGTTAGTTGACGATGCTCACGGGTTTGGGACACTTGGTGAAACTGGAGCAGGAGCAGGAGAGGAACAAGGTATTCAAAATCAAATAGATGTTTATTTTGCCACATTTGCTAAATCTATGGCAAGCACTGGAGCTTTTATAGCTAGTGATTCTATGATTATTGACTTTTTAAAGTATAATATGAGATCTCAGGTTTTTGCTAAATCGCTACAAATGCAATTAGTCGTAGGTATTTTAAAAAGACTAGAACTGCTTAAAACTCGTCCTGAATTAAGAACTAAATTGTGGTCTAATGTTAATGCTTTACAGTCTGGTTTAAAAAAACAAAATTTTGATTTAGGCAATACACAAAGTTGTGTAACCCCTGTATTTTTAAAAGGTTCAATGTATGAAGCTATGGTTATGGTAAAAGAATTAAGAGAAAAGTACTTCATTTTTTGTTCGATAGTTGTTTATCCAGTAATTCCAAAAGGTTTAATCCTTTTAAGATTGATTCCAACTACTTCTCATGAGATGATTGATATAGACGAGACATTATCAGCATTTTCTAAAATAAGATCCAAACTTTACGACGGAACTTACAAGAAAATAGCTGAAAAAATTAAATTATAATAAACGTTTTTTTTATTTTTTTAAAAGAAATTAAGCCCAATATTTTATAAAACTTTACATATAATCAAAAAAAGTATTAATTTTGAATATAAATCAGCGTGATGAACCCAAAAAAAATACTGAACGCTAATGAATTATCAACAATACTTCATCGTCTTTCTTATCAGTTAATTGAAGATCATAATGACTTTTCAAACACGGTATTAATAGGAATTCAACCCAGAGGCCCGATTCTTGCAACTAGGCTTTTACAACTTCTAAATGATAATGATAACATTAATCTTGGGGTTTTAGATATCACTTTTTTTAGAGATGATTTTAGAAGAAATGAAAAATCTTTAAAAGCAAGTACTACAAGTTTAGACTTTGTTATTGAGGGTAAAACAGTTATATTAATTGATGATGTCCTTTTTACAGGAAGAAGTATTAGAGCAGCATTAGACGCTATACAATCTTATGGAAGACCCAAGTCTATTCAATTATTGACTTTAATTGACAGGAGGTTTTCAAGAGAATTACCTATACAACCGGATTATTGCGGAATTCAGGTAGACTCAAGGCTAAACGAAAAAGTGAAAGTTAATTGGAATGAAAATGATGGTGAAGATTCAGTTTACTTAATTAAAAACAAATAATGAGTAATTTAAGTGTAAATCATTTATTGGGAATAAAATACTTAAATCTTAATGATTTAAAATTAATATTTGAAACTTCTGATCATTTTAAGGAAGTTATCAATAGAAAGATTAAAAAAGTCCCTTCCTTAAGAGATGTGACAATAGCAAATCTCTTTTTTGAAAATAGTACTAGAACTAAAATTTCTTTTGAGTTAGCTCAAAAAAGACTTTCAGCAGATGTTGTGAACTTTTCTTCAAATGGTTCTTCTGTATCTAAAGGAGAAACTCTAATAGATACAGTTAATAATATTTTATCTATGAAAGTAGATATGGTAGTTATTAGGCACCCTAGTCCAGGAGCGAGTGTTTTTCTCTCTAAAAATGTTGACTCTTGTATAATTAATGCAGGGGATGGAACTCACGAGCATCCTACTCAAGCTTTATTAGATGCTTATTCACTTTCAGAAAGAATAGGTGATTTAAATGGAAGAAAAATTTTAATTGTTGGTGATATTTTGCATTCTAGAGTAGCCCTTTCAAACATTTTTACATATCAAAAATTAGGAGCTAAAGTAACTGTATGTGGTCCCAAGTCTTTAATACCTAAACATATAGAGTCGTTAGGAGTTACAGTTGAAACTAATTTTATTAAAGCATTAAATCAATGTGACGCGGTAAATATGCTTAGAATCCAGAACGAAAGAATGTCCGAAACTTACTTTCCCTCAACCAGAGAATATGTTCAACAATTTGGTTTAAACCAACAGATTCTAGATTCACTAAACAAAGAAATTATTATTATGCACCCTGGTCCAATTAATCGTGGGGTAGAAATCACTAGCGAAGTTGCTGATTCAGATCAGGCTATTATTTTAGACCAAGTTGAAAATGGTGTTGCAATTAGGATGGCCGTTATGTATTTATTAGCCTCTAAGCTTTATTGATATGACAATTAAAATTGTTGATAATTATATTTTATTTAAACTTGATCTAGCAGATAAATTTAATGACTTAAAAGATCAATTTAATTCTAATAAGTATATTCATTCAAATATTATAATCGATTTAAAATCAATACAAATTATTGATTATTTAGATTTTTTATCCTCTTTATCAGAAAAATATAAAATATTAAATAAATCTTTTATTGTAATCACTTCACAAATTAATGAACAATTACATGAACTAGAATTAGCACTAGTTCCTACTTTTAATGAAGCTTTAGATTTAATTCAATTAGAAGAGATTGAACGTGACCTGGACCTGGAAACCATATGAAATTAACTATACTTGGTTGTTCATCTGCTTTTCCTAAAAATAATTCTTTTACTTCATCACAATTATTAGAAATTAATGGCAAATGTTTTTTAATTGATTGTGGCGAAGGAACTCAGGTTCAGCTTAGAAGATATGGTGTTAAATTAAATTCAATTGAAAACATCTTTATATCGCATTTACATGGTGATCATTTTTTCGGACTCCCTGGACTCATATCCACTTTAAAATTATTAGGAAGGATTAAACCATTAAATGTCTATGGTCCAACAGGAATAAAGAAAGCGATTACTTTGTTGCTTAAATTAGGTGGTTCCTGGACTAATTACGATTTACATTTCCATGAATTAAACTCAACTAAATCAACTGTATTATTAGAAAATTCAAAATTCAAAATTCAAACAATACCTTTAAGTCACAGAATATATACTAACGGATTTCTTTTTACTGAGATTAAAAATGAAAAGAAATTATTAATACAAAATGTAGAAAACTATAATATTGATAAAACTCAATATAGAGGAATTAAATTAGGAAAGGATGGGATTTCTTTAAATGGAGAATTAGTAAAAAACTCATTGTTGACAAAACCAAAAGAGGAAGATAAGTCGTATGCTTATTGTAGTGACACATGTTTTTTTCCTGAAATAATTCCAATAATTAAAAATTCAACAGTTTTGTATCATGAATCTACATTTCTAGAGTGTCACAAAGAAATAGCTAATATGACTAAGCATTCTACAGCTAGAGAGGCTGCAGAAATTGCTAAACAAGCTAATGTAGAAATGTTGATATTAGGACATTTTTCCTCAAGATATAATAACTTGGATGATTTTAAAACTGAAGCTGAATTAGTCTTTTCAAATGTTGAGTTGAGTAATGATGGAAAAACTTTTAATATTTAATTTAAATATTTTTAACTTTATAAAATATGGCAAAAGATTTAAGTGATTACAGAAAAAAATATATCAAAGGAGAACTAAATGAAAATGATTTACCTAATAACCCTGTAGCATTATTTTCTAAATTTTTTAATATTATTGATTCTAATAAGTCAGAAAGAGAATTAAATGCAATGTCTATTTCTACAGTAGACAAGAATGGTTTACCCTCAACTAGGATAGTCCTTTTAAAAAAATATTCTGATTTAGGTTTTGTATTCTTTACAAATTATAATAGTAAAAAAGGTAAGGACATGTTGAATAATCCAAACGTTTGCTTGTCGTTTTATTGGCCTAGCGCAGAGCAACAAGTAATTATAAAAGGAAAAGTTTCTAAGATCAGTGAAGCTGATTCTAATGATTATTTTAACTCTAGGCCAGAAGGAAGTAAAATTGGCGCTATAGTTTCAAATCAAAGTGAGGTTATTTCGTCAAGAGAATTTTTGTACAATAAGTTAGAAACCTTAAAGAATTCTAATACGGAGTTAAAAAGACCTGAAAATTGGGGAGGTTTTATAGTAAAACCTTTTTCTATGGAATTTTGGCAAGGTAAAGACAATCGTTTGCACGATAGAATTGTTTACGAAAATAAAGGAGATAAGGGGTGGAGTTTTCATAGGTTGTCTCCTTGAAAAAGTTAGTACTAATAAGACATGCTAAGTCTTCTTGGGAGCATAATGTAGATGATTTAAAAAGACCAATATCCAATCAAGGATATACAGATTCTCAAATTATGTCAGGGATATTTAATAATCTTGATATTAAAATTAATGCTATTTTTTCTAGTCACTCTAAAAGAACTCTTCAGACCGCAGAAGTATTCCACAATAACTTACCATACTCCTGTGATTTAAATATTATTGAATCTTTTAATTTGTATGATTTTTCAGGAAACATGGTTGATGTATTTGTGAAAAATATCAATAATAAGTTAGATAATGTCATGATTTTCACTCATAATAATTCTTGTAATAAGTTAGCATTAGATTATGGAGGGATATCAAGTTTACATGTACCTACTTCGGGAATTTTAATTTTTGAATTTGATGTATCTTTATGGTCTGACATTATTAAAGGGAAATGTAATTATTATTTCCCTAAAACATTTAAATGAAAAACGTTCAAAATAAATTTATCAATAGAGAAATTAGTTGGCTCGATTTTAATCAAAGAGTTTTACAAGAAGCCAACGATTCTTCTGTTCCTTTAATTGAAAGAATCAGGTTTTTAGGCATTTTTTCTAATAATTTAGATGAATTTTATAAAGTACGTTACGCAACTGTTAAAAGAGTAGCAGTTAGTAATAATACAAGTATAAAATTATATAAGGATAGAACAGCAAATGAATTATTGAACGATATAACTATTAAAGCTACAGATCTTCAACAAAAAAGTTTTAAAATTTTAGATCAAATAATAAAATTATTAGAGAAAAAGAATATATTTTTTATTAATGAAAACAATCTTCTTGATTATCAAATAAAATATGCTCAAGAACATTTTTTTGAAAAAATCAGTCCATCTTTAGGAGTAATTGTTCTTAATAAATCTAGAAAAATTCCAAAATTTAAAGAAAACCTTTCTATTCTTTTAGTTAGTATGGAGTTAGTTGATAAATCAATTCAAAATTGTATTATTCATATTCCAAAAAATTTAGACAGGTTTGTAGAGTTACCCTCAAAAGATTCGAATCGATATATAATAATGATAGATGATTTAATTCGTTATCATTTAAATGATATTTTTAAAATCTTCAGCCCAGTTGCTATTCAAGCTAACATGATAAAAATAAGTAGAGATGCTGAATTAGATTTTGATGATGACATTTCCACAAGTTTTTTAGATAAGATTGTTCAAAGTGTGAAAGACAGATCTTCAGGTGTTCCCGTAAGGTTTGTTTACGATAGCAATATTAGAATAGACTCTCTTAAGTTTTTATTAAATAAAATGAAAATTGACGATGATACCGACAGTATAATTCCCGGCGGAAAATATCATAACAGACGAGACTATATGAAGTTCCCTAGTCTTAACAAAGCTGATCTACTTTATAAGTCAATTAAGCCATTAAATATTAAAGGTTTTAAGTTAGGAGAAAATACTTTTAATAAGTTAGTTGATAGAGATTACATTCTTCATACTCCTTTTCATAAATTCTCTTTTATAATAAATTTTTTAACAGAAGCTTCTATAGATCCTAAGGTTAAAAAAATATCTATTACTATTTATAGGTTATCTAAGTTATCTAAAGTCGCAAGTGCATTAATAAATGCTGCAAAAAATGGAAAAAAAGTTTTAGTTCAAATTGAACTTCAAGCTAGATTTGACGAATCTGCAAATATTAAATATGCAAAGGAAATGCAATCTCACGGAATAAAATTAATTTATGGATCTCCTAATTTAAAAGTCCATAGTAAGATTTGTCTAATAGAGAGGATAGAAAATAATATAATTAAAAAGTATGGTTTTATTAGTACAGGAAATTTTAACGAATCTACAGCAAAGGTATACACAGACTTAACTTTATTCACTTCAAATAATGAAGTTTTAGATGAAGTCTCAAATGTTTTTAGCTTTTTTGATGCTAATTATAAAAAATATAATTTCAAACATCTTATTGTTTCGCCAATAAATACAGAAAATAGATTTAAAAAATTAATTAAGAAGGAGATTCATAATGCTAGTCTTGGTAAACCCGCTTGGATAAAAATAAAATTAAATAATATTACAAGTTATAATATGATTAAGGCTCTTTATGATGCTAGTAGAAATGGCGTAAAAATTCAAATGGTAGTAAGAGGTATATGTTGTTTAATACCCAAAGAACTAGGGATGAGCGATAATATTGAAGTAATTAGTGTGGTTGATAGGTTTTTAGAACATACCAGGTTTATGATATTTTGTAATGATCAAGATAATGAAGTCTATATTTCATCAGCGGATTGGATGACTAGGAATTTAGATAATAGGGTAGAAGTGACTACTCCAATATACCATTCTGAATTAAAAAAAGAAATTTTAGATATATTTAATATTTATTGGAATGATAACGTCAAGTCTAGGAATGTGAATTCAAAAAAAGTCAACAGTTATAAAATAAATAACAAACCACCCTTAAGGTCTCAAGAAGAACTTTATAATTATTACCTGAACTAATTGGACAGTATTAAAGAAATAAAAAATTTCGCTACTATAGATATTGGTTCTAATGCTGTTAGGTTATTAATTTCAAATATCATCACGACAAATAAACTAGAAACAATATCTACTAAAAATGCTTTAGTTAGGGTTCCTATTAGGTTAGGACAGGATGCTTTTACTATTGGAAGAATTTCTAATGAAAATATTGAAAGGTTAATTGATGCTATGATTTCATTTAAACTTTTAATGAAGGTACACAAAGTTGAGAAATATCTAGCTTATGGGACTTCAGCTCTAAGATGTTCCTCAAATGGAGATAATATAATAGATTTAATTTTATCTAAATCAGGATTGAATATTGAAATTATTGATGGTAAAAAAGAAGCAGAACTAATAACCAATAATCCAATTTTTAAAGCTAAAAATAATACTAAAACATATTGTTTTATTGATGTAGGCGGAGGAAGTACTGAACTAACTTTGTTTAAAAATAGAAAAGTGATTAAGTCTAAATCTTTCGAAATTGGAGGAGTTAGACTTATTAATGATTTAGTTTTAAAAGAAACATGGGATGTGTTTAAAGAATGGATAGTTGAGAATTTAAATAGTCATAAGGATATTGAAGTAATTGGTTTGGGCGGAAATATAAATAAGTTATTTAAACTTTCAGGAAATAAAATAGGCAAGTCGTTTTCAATTGAAAACATTAATTCGACACTTTCTTTATTAGAGGAAATGTCTTATTCTGATAAAGTTTTGTTATTAAAATTAAACCCTGATAGAGTTGATGTAATTGTGCCTGCTGGAAAAATTTACCAATTTTTACTAAATAACATGAAATCAGAGAGTATTAGAGTTCCTAAAATTGGATTAGCAGATGGTATGATTTATGAACTATTAAAAAAATCACAAATTTAATTTAAAGTCTTTTCTAAATTTTTCAATAACAGGATTTATAGATTTGAGTTTTTCATATTTTTCAGATGGTGTATATAAAAACTTTTTTTCCTTTATTTTATCTACGTTAATTACTAACTCTATATTAGTGTTTTTTAATTCAATTTTTAAAAATTTAACCAGTCTCTTTTTTACCTTTTCTAATTCTACTTTATTTGTATTATTAGTCAATGTGTAATGTATCTCATTTTTATTTTTAATTACAGGAACATCAATTAATAATATGCTTGCTAGGTTTTTTTCTCCATTTTTTAATAATTTTTTGTAAAAATTATCCCAAGAAACAATCAATTGTTCGATGTTGAAATCATCAGACGATATTTTAGAATTTTTCGTTAAATCAGTTTGTGATTTTTTAAAGTTTTCTATTTCTTTTTTTGCTTTTAAGCTAGAAATTGATAAACCAGAAATTGGAGTATTTTTAATATTTATTTTTGAATTTATTTTTTTTTCTTCTTTTAATTGATCAGAAACTTCGATAATACTTTCTTTTTTTTGAATTTCATTATTTTCAGAAATCTTTAAAACAGAAATACTTGGTATTTCATTATTAGATAGAATTATTGTTTTTTTTTTTAAATCAGTTAGAGAAATTGAACAAAGTTTCATTAAACAAATCTCGACCAGTAGCCGTTCATTTTTACTATTTTTATATCTAAAACTACAATCTTCTGTTATTTCAATTGCTTTTAAAATAAAATCAATTTCTTTTGTTTTGGATTGTTCAATATATTTTTGTTTGATTGATTGATTTTGTTCTATTAATATGTGACTATCCGAATTTTTAGAAACTAATAAATCTCTAAAGTGAGAGCAAAATCCGTCTATAAAATGTTGCCCGTTAAAACCTTTATCTATTACATTGTTAAATAACAATAAAATGTTTGTAATATCATTTTTAATGACAAAGTCAAATGCTTGAAAGTATACATCATGATCTAATACATTAAGGTTTTCGTATGCTAAATCCTTAGTGATATTTCCTTCAGTATAATTCACTAATCTATCGAAAATTGACAAGGCATCCCTAAGCGCACCGTCACTTTTCTTAGCAATTAAATAAAGCGCTTCATCTTCATATTTAATTTCTTCTTTTTCAGCTATTAATTCTAAGTAATTTTTTATATCGTCTGTAGTTATTTTTTTAAAATCATATATCTGGCACCTAGATAAAATTGTAGGTATTACTTTATGTTTTTCTGTTGTGGCTAGTATGAATATTGCATAAGATGGTGGTTCTTCTAATGTTTTTAAGAAAGCATTAAAAGCTTGCCCAGAAAGCATATGTACCTCATCTATTATATAAACCTTGTATTTGCCAGTTTGTGGGGGTATTCTAACTTGATCAATTAGATTCCTTATATCATCAACTCCATTATTTGACGCTGCATCTAATTCAAAAATATTATAAGAGTAATCATTTAACTCCTTCTCAGTATTTATTTTTTTAGCTAATATTCTAGCGCAAGTTGTTTTACCTACACCTCTAGGACCACAAAATAACAAAGCTTGAGGAAGTTGATTTTGACTGATTGCATTTTCTAGAGTTTTAGTTATAGATTTTTGGCCAACAACGCTGTCAAAATTATCTGGTCTATATTTAAGGGCTGAGACAACAAAATTATCCATTCTACAAATATAAAAATTGAGAAATTTAATTATACAATTTAATTGTTTAAATAAAATTTTTTATCAACATAAATTTTACACTATTTTTGCATAGCAGGCCATCTTATCGCTTTTATTTATAAAAGAGGAAAGTCCGGACACCAAAGAGCATTATAGCGGGTAACACCCGTCACTATTTAATAAATAGAGGACAAGTGCAACAGAAAGTATGTACAGTTAGGCTGTAGTGAAACCAGGTAAACTCTATAAGGTGAAACGTCACGTAGACCAACGTTTGAGAACGGCTCGTTCAATGTTGGAGGGTGGGCGGTTTGAACAAAATAGTAATATTTTGTCTAGATAAATGATAAGGCACGACAGAATCCGGCTTACGGCCTGCTTTTTATTTTAATAAATTTATGCTGTTAGGACCTTCATTGAATATTAGGTCTATGATACTTAGGTTATTAATAAATCCATTTTTATTTGAAAAGACTTGTATGTATTTTTTGATTTTATAATTTCCTTGTGTTTTACTTTCTGTCAAAAACCTTAAATCATTTCCCTTTTTATAAGTTTTTTTGTATTCATCAGTTAAAAAAATATCGGTTTTAATTTCTAGCCATTCATAAATCAGTTTAGTTAAATCAATATTAATATCTATTAATTTTTCATAATCTTTATTATATATTTCCTTTAAAGAATCTTCATAATACATGAAAAAAGGAGAGGACCTATAGGCTGTTTCAATTGACTTCCAATGGTTATGTTGCCAGTTATAATCATTTTCAATTAAAGCTTCCTTAAGAATGAATTTTTTTTTTGAATGTTTTATCGGAATAGTAAGCTTTAGTAATCCATTAGAACTATGAATTAACACTCTGTTTCTTAAAGTTTGTTTATTGAAATTTTGGTGTTGATCCCAGATTGTTTTTCCTTTTATAATTTGTACCCAGTGAGAAATTGGTGCTAAGTATGATGGAGTCATTATTTTGAAAATTTCTTTCAAAATTTAATTTTTATTTTTTTCTTTTCGTTTCTTTAATTCAGAATAACCAATTGTAATTAAAACTCCAAACAAGAAATGCCATCTATAAGATTTTGGCTCACCATCTAAATTTACAGTGGAAAATACTCTTTCCCATCTAATTCTCCAATTCTTAAATCCATCATTAATTCCATCAATACTAAACCAAATAAATACTGGTTTACCGACTATATGATCTTCTGGAACAAATCCCCAAAACCTGCTGTCCTCAGAGCGGTACCTGTTGTCACCCATCATCCAGTAATAATCTTGTTTAAAGGTATACTCACTTACTGGTTTATCATTTATTTTAATAATCCCATTTTCTAATTTCAGTTTATTTTTTTCGTAGTCCCTGATTAGTTTTTTATAAAGCGGTAGATTTCCTGTATTTAAATTAACTTTTACTCCTTTTTTTGGCATAACTATAGGGCCGAAGTTATCTTCATTCCAGTTGTATGTAATGTGATTTGGAAAAAAGGATGTATTGTAAGATTTAATAGTTTTGTATGATCTTTTAAGACTGTCTACAATTTTACTTTCACTTACTAGTTTCGCTTGTTTTTCAGTTATAAATAGTTCTCTTGAGTAATCTGTTAATTCAGTCATTACTATCCTTGATTGGGATCTTATATTGTAGGGAATTCCTTTTGAACTAGTGATTATTACAAAATTATCAGGATTGTTATCTACTATTCTTAAAATATAAGGTCGTATTTTATCAAATTTATTTTGAGTTATTTCTGAAATCTTAAATTTTCTTTGAAGATCGTTTAATCCAAGTTTAATTAAACTTGAGGAGGAAACTCCTTTAGAACTATGGGCTTTATATGAATATATGGGTTTTGCTCTAAATGGCATAATACTTTTTTTACCATTTATATGAATTATTCCACTTATTATTTCTAGAGTATCAGATGGAATAGCTACACATCTCTTTACGTAATTTGATTTTTTATCTGTGGGTTTTTTCACACCTTTTTCTTTCACAAAGAACTGCCTTACTGTATCAGCTGGCCAACTAAAAGTTACAATTTCATTTCTAGTAATTTTTTGAAACCCTGGCAGTCTAAAATATGGAATTTGTGGTTTATTTAAATATGATCTAATACCAGTTCCTACAATTGTATCATGAACCATTGGAAAAGAAACTGCTGATTGAGGAGCTCTTGCTCCATAGTGGAATTTACTTACAAATAAAAAATCTCCAATTAAAAGTGTTTTTTCTAAAGACCCTGTTGGAATAATATACGGTTGAATGAAATAAGTATGTACTATAGTAGCTAAAATAATAGCAAATATTATTGAACTGACCCATTCGCCAAAAGCAGTTTTAGGATTCAAATCTCTATCCTTTATATGAACTAATTTAGAAGAATAATTTATTGAGTATATAAACAATCCAAAACTGATAATTGCTAATATGGTGTCTAATGATGAATTTTTCCCAAAACTTCTTGATGTTTCAACCCAAATTACTGGAAAAATCAAAAGATTTACAATAGGAATAAAAAGTAAAAGCACCCACCAGGCTGGTCTATTTATAATTTTCATTAAAATCAAACCATTGTATATCGGTATGAAAGAATATAATGGTTTGAACCCAGCTGTTTTGTATAGCTTCCATGTTCCAAAACCATGAACAACTTGAATTATAACAAAAAAAATAAACCACTCAAAAAACGTCATATTTAAATTTTAAAATCATTAATTACATCTTCCATCTCAAAAACTCCTTTTTTATTTATTATCCACTCAGCTGCAATTACTGCCCCCATCGCAAATCCTTTTCTGTTTTTAGCAGTATGCTTTATTTCTATAGAATCAATTTCTGAACTGTATTTTAAAACGTGTGTTCCTGGAATATTATTAGTTCTTCTAGATGTCATTTTAATCACATTTTCTTCATCTTCAATGAAAGACCATTTCTTATAACCACTTTTTTCAAATATATCTTCTGCTATTTTAATTGCAGTTCCACTTGGCTTATCTAGTTTTTCTATGTGATGAATCTCTTCAATACTTACTTTATATTGATTATGATTTTTCATAATTGAAGCCAATTTTTTATTTAATTCAAAAAACAAATTAACTCCTAAACTAAAATTAGATGAGTATAAAAAACTAGTATTAGTTTTATTTGATAGTTTGACTACTTCATTATAATTATCTAGCCAGCCAGTTGTTCCGCAAATTACTGGAATAGAGTTATTTAAAGCATTTGAAATATTTTTAAATGCGGATTGAGGAGTACTGAAATTTATAGCTACATCAACTCCGTTTAAATCTTGGATAATAGAGTCTTTATCAATTTTATAAATTATTTTGTGACCTCTTTCCGTAGAAATTTGTTCGATTTCCTTTCCCATCTTTCCATATCCTAAAATTGCAATATTCATATTAAAAATTCAAATTTAAGGATAATCCAATAGATTCTGATTTAAAATTATACCCAGGATCTATGTAAGGGTTTATAGTTAACAATTCATCTACATTATACTGTTTTAAATGGGCATCTATATTAGCATCTAGTATATTTAAAATATAAAAACCAATAATAAAAACCATAGACAGGTCTTTGTTTTTTTTGTGAAATTCTGCTCCATCTAAAAGTCTATCATCATCAATAATTAAATTTTGAAACTCATCATTTTTGTATCCTGCTTTTCTACTTTTATAAGCATTTCTATAATTCCAATATTTTTTTTTATTAAAATCATAAGAGTATATTGAAGTACCAATAGCTGTATATACAATTGGAATTTTCCAATATTTCTTATTATAAGCCTGTCCTATCCCAGGAAATACAGCAGAATAAAAAGCAGCTATTGAGGGACTTGAAGGATCTAGTTCATCAAATGAAGTAGTATCTTCTTGAGTAAAGCTATTTGTTGTAAATAGAAATGCAATTAATAAGATTAATTTTTTAATCACTATTTAATATTTTATTTAACTTTTCATATTCTTCAATATTATTAAATGGAATTATAATGGAACCTTTTTCCTTACCATTTAACTTTATTTTAACTTCAGCGTTAAATATCTTTTTCAATTTATTTATATTAGATTTAAATGGATCTGGAAGATTTTTTTTGAATTTTTTAACTTTATTTAAATCACCTTTTAAATTTCTGCTTAATTCCTCGACTTCTCTTACTGATAACGAATCTGAAAGAATTTTTTTATAAATACTTAGTTGATCATTTATATTTTCAATTGTAACAAGAGCTCTTCCATGTCCCATGCTAATGAAGCCATCTCTAATACCAGTCTGAATTATAGGATCCAATTTTAATAACCTTAGATAATTAGATATTGTAGATCTTTTTTTACCAACTCTAGTGCTCATCTGTTCTTGGGTAAGCTTTATATCATCAATTAATCTTTGATAACATAATGCTATTTCTATAGGATCTAAATTTTGTCTCTGTATGTTTTCAACAAGAGCCATTTCTAGTGATTGCTGATCATTAGCTATTCTTATAAAAGCAGGAATAGATCCTATATTTAATGACTTTACAGCTCTAAACCTTCTCTCACCTGATATTATTTGAAATGATTTAAAACCAGTTTTACGAACAGTTATAGGTTGTATAATTCCTAACTCCTGTATTGAATTTGCTAGTTCAGATATTTTTTCATTTTCAAAATTAGTTCTAGGTTGAAATGGATTTACATCTATTTGATTTATAGATAGCTCAACTATACTGCCAATTAATTGATCTGCATATTTATCATCAGCTGAATTAACATCTTTTACTGGATCATTTAATAATGCAGAAAGACCTCTTCCTAGAGATTGTTTTTTGTAAGCTTTTGCCATTTAACTATTGTTATTAATTAATTCATGAGCTAGTTTAATATAGTTTTTAGCTCCTTTACTAGTAGAATCATAATCTATAATATTTTTACCATGACTTGGTGCTTCTCCAAGGGTTACATTTCTTTGTATTATAGTCTTAAAAACCATGTCGTGGAAGTGTTTTTTAACTTCTTCCACCACTTGATTTGAAAGTCTCAGTCTAGAATCATACATAGTTAAAAGTAACCCCTCAATATCTAGCTCTGAATTATGAATTTTTTGAATGCTTTTAATGGTGTTTAATAATTTACCAAGTCCTTCTAATGCAAAGTATTCGCACTGGATAGGTATTATCACTGAATCAGCAGCAGTTAAAGCATTTAGAGTAATTAATCCGAGTGATGGTGCGCAATCTATAATCACATAATCATAGTTGTCTTTAACGTCAATAAGAGCTTGTTTAAGCATAAACTCTCTGTTGGGATGATTAACTAGTTCTAATTCAATCGCAACTAAATCAATATTTGATGGTATTACATCTAAATTAGGTGTGGTTGATTTTAAAATAATATCTTTTATGTTTTCCGTATGCTCCAATAAATGGTAAGATGATCTTTTAAATGAATCAGGATCTATTCCTATTCCAGATGTAGCATTTGCCTGAGGGTCTAGATCAATAAGTAAAACTTTTTTCTCCAATACACCTAAGCAAGCAGCTAGATTTAAAGAGGTAGTTGTTTTTCCAACACCACCTTTTTGATTTGAAACTGCTATTATTTTGCCCATTAATAAAATATTATTTTTAAAAATACAATATTTTGGTCTTGTAATTAGAAGGGGATATGGGTTTTTGTTAACTAGTTTTTAAGACTATCCTTATGTTCAATTATGTAGATTTCTTCATTCTCTTTTTTCATGTAATAATTTTCTCTAGCAAAGGCTTCGTAATTATCAATGTTTTGCAAATCTTCAATTAATTTTATATCATTTTTTATTTTTGTCTCTAATTCCTTTTTTTGGTTTATTAATTGATCTATTTCAGAATTTAATTGCTGATGGAAGATGAAGGAGTTAGTGTCGATAAATAAAATCCATATTATAAACAATGTGGATGACAGTATGTAAATATTGGTAAATAATTTAAAGTACTTATTAGAAATTATATTTTTTAACATTTAATTGTTTTTGAAATTAAATTAAAAATATTTTCAAAGGAAATGTTTTTTATTTTTAAAACTATATCAGCATGTTTTTTAGATGGATCGATATACTTATCATGCATTGGCTTACACATATTAAAATATCTTTCTTCAACTTCTTTTTTTGATCTCCCTCTGAATTCGATGTCTCTACTAATCCTTCTTTGTAATCTTGTTTGTTCATCTAAATCTAGATAAATACCAAAATCAATTAAATCAATTATTCTTTTGTCACAAAAAATATGTATTCCTTCAACTATGATGATTTTTCGAGAGAATATTACTCTTGTTTTTTTAAGTCTCTTGTGAGTTTTGTAAGAATATATGGGTTCTACTATTTTTTTATTTTTTTTTAATTCTTTTAAATTTTTACTCAAAAGTTCAAAATCAATAGAGTCTGGATTATCAAAATTTAATTTTGATCGTTCTTTAAAATTTAAATTCAAGAAATTTTTATAATAAGAGTCTGAAAGAATTTTAACAACTCCTTTGCTTTTAAATTGCTTTTCTAGTTTTTTAACGATTGTACTTTTCCCCGATCCTGTTCCTCCACAAATTCCAATTAAAATCATTTTTATTTTTTTAAACTTTCAACATAAGCTTCCTCTATGATTTTATCATGCTTGTTTCCCCAGCTATTGAGTATATAATTCATTACATCTGCTATCTCGTCATCGTATAGTCCCATTTTTTCCATTTTAGAATTATACTTTACTCCGTTGACAATTATTTCACCATCAATTCCACCAAATTTAATTGCTTTTACGCTCTCTTCCATATTTTTAAATAAAAAATCAGATTTTGCTAGTGGAGGGAAAATTCCTATTTGACCTTCTCCATTAGGTAAATGACACCTTAAACAAAAGTCTTTATATACTGATTCGCCATTTTTAATTGAGTTAATTAGTCTTTCATCTTGAGAAAAAATGATTAGTGGTATAAATAAAAAAATGAAATTTATAAATTTCATTTTTTTGGTAAAATTTTATAAACTCCTTTATTTTCTATAGAAACATAAATAAACCCATCAGGACCCTGTTTTACATCCCTAGGCCTTCCTAGTCCTTCTGCTATTTTCGATCTGGTAACAACTTTGTTGTCTTTTAATCCAATTCTTTCTACTTGACTAAACACCAAGGCTCCTGCAAGTAAGCTTCCATTCCAATTTGGATATATATCACTTGAAATATATTCAAACGAACTAGGGGCAATAGATGGTAACCAATAATACAATGGTTGTTCCATATCAGGAAGACTTTTATTTTTTGTTATAGTGGTGCCGCTATAATTTATTCCATAAGTAATTTTAGGCCAACCATAATTTTTACCCTTTTTTATAATATTTATTTCATCTCCTCCACGAGGACCATGTTCATTAGTCCATATTTCTCCAGTCACAGGATGCTTAAACATTCCTTGAGGGTTTCTATGCCCATAGGAATAAATGGCTTTTTTAGCATTAGGACTATTGAAAAACGGATTATCATTTGGAATAGTTCCATCATCATTTATTCTATATATTTTTCCTCCATCAATAGTTATATCTTGAGGATTCACTTCTCTATTTCCTCTGTCTCCAATTGAAAAATAGAGATAATTGTCGTTGTCAAATGCTAATCTTCCTCCAAAATGCTGTCCTTTTCTTGAATTTGGAGAACCTTTATATAACACTTTTAAGTCTACTAGAGAATCCTCTATTAGTTTTGCTCTAGCTATAGTTGTATTACCTCCTTTTTCTCCAACAGTCTCAGATGCATAGGAAAAATATAACCATTTGTTTTCTTTAAAATTAGGATGAAGTGCTATATCCATCAATCCGCCTTGTCCTCTAAGATATATTTTGGGAAGACCCTTTATTTCTGTTTTTATTCCATCTTTATAGTGAAAAAGAGATCCAGATTTCACAGTAGCTAGAATAGAATTGTCATCAAAAAACTCAATAGCCCATATTATATTTTCATCTTCGAATACTAATTCCATTTCATAATTTGTTTCCGAGGTGAGAATTGTATTTTCACCTTCATAATCTAAAGGCTTAATGTCTTGAGCACAAGAATAATTTATAATTAAGATTCCTAATAGGATGCTAATTGAAAAGACTTTTTTCATATTTAATTTGTTTAAAGTTTAATTGCCGCCACTTTCAGCTAAAATTTGAAGTAAATCTAAAAATAAATTAATTATATCCAAATATAGATTTACAGAAATTCTTACAGCAGATGACCATGAATCATCTCCTATATTCATCCTTTCTTCTAATACATTAAAGTCATACAGTAAATATCCAGTAAAAACAATAACTCCAGCATATGCTTTAATTAATGAGAAAAATCTTGATTTAAAAATTAATGCATTTAAAATTCCCATAATTATCAAAATAATTAAAGCAATAAATAAGTAACCGCCCATAATTCCAAAATTAAATGAAGAACTAAAAACTAGACCTGCAGTAAATAGCACTGCTAAAGTAGTAGCCATCATTGCTTGAAATACAATATTTTGCCAATCTTGTTGATATGTATCTCTTTTAAAACTAACTCCAGTAATTATTTCATTTATAACAGTTTTATATTGTTCAGATTCTGAATCAAACAGCTTTTTTGGATCAGATTTTAAATAATACATTGTCTTTTTTTCATCTCTAGGACCAAAAAATTTATTCATAAAACTTCTTTTTTCATTTGTTATGACTGTTTTACTTTCCAAAGGAGAAGCTTTTATGTATTTTCTCATTTTATAACTTTCTCCAAGCATACCGATTGTTGGGCCTAAGCTCCAACCAACAAAACCAGAAAAAACACCAACTAATATTATGTTTAATGGAAAAATTTCATCAAAAAACATAATAGCAAATAAGAGAATAAATGAGCCTGCAATAGTTATAATAGCTTCACTAATAGTTTCGTAAGCTTTATTTATTCTTGAAAAAAAAGTAGTAATCACAAGCATTCCTCCTACTATTAGAAAAGTTTTAGCAAATAATAAATCAAACATAACAAGTAGAATTTGTACTAATATAAATAAAAAGTTAAGAGAATAGGATTGCTTTTTTATCCTCTTTTAGAAATATAGAATATAATATTCATTTTATTATAAAAAAAAACCCTCAACTAATTGAAGGTTTTTTTTAAGTTAAATATAATTACTGTGGAATTCCCGAGCCTCCAAATGGAGCCCAGTTAGCATGAACCATTTTCCACCCAGAGTCTGTTGAAATCCAAACAGCAGAAGCTCTTGTGCTATAATCTACCTTTTCAGATGTATCAGTTAGAGTGTAGGAACCGCTTGCATAAAATGTTAGTACAGCCATATTCATTTCAGGTGAAAAATCTACATCAATATCTCTTAAATCAAAACTGTTCCAATTAAAGTTTCGTTTTTCTAGAAATAGCTCTTCAGTTTGATCATAAAATTTTGACAAACTTGAATCTCCTGTTGTTAATTTCATATCATCGAAAATATATTTTTTCCACTCATCTAGATTCTGGTCTTCAATAGCTTTTTGAACATTAACCTGAGCTTCTTTTAGACTTTTTGTTACATCTTCTTTATTTAATTTTCTAAAGTATGTAAGTAATTTTGGTTGATATGGAGATGCGAAGGTGGCTAAGTCATATGCTTTTAATTGTGTGTCAAATGCTTTTTGATAATCACCTTCCATAGCTGCAATTTCTGCTTGTGAATCTAATGCGTTAGGTCCGTCATGCATTGTTAAAGATTTTGATATAGATTGATAAGCAGCATTAAAATCTGGCTTTCCACTATATTCTCCTCTTGCATGTGCATATGCCATCATATTATATGCGGCTGATGCATTTCTAGGAAAATTAGAAGCAAATTTTTTGTAAGAATTCCAATCGTTATTACTTGTTTCAAACCAGTTTAATAAAGGGCTATCTGGATACATATCAATAGCTTTCTTCACAGATTCATTATAATTTTCATTAGAAGTAGAAAGAAGTGAGTACCATGCTTTTTCTACGCCTGTTAAAGACTCTACATTAATGTTTTGAAGTTTACTCGATCTAGAACCCCAAACCTTGTTACTGCTTGATGTAGCGGCAATTACTAATTTTGCACATTCACAATCTTTGTCCACAACTAAAGCAGCCTTTGCCATACCAACTGCCATTAATTGCTCAAGATTTGCAAGATGATTAATCGCTTCATTTACGATTTTAGTAGCATTTTTGTCACAGGATGTGTTTTTAATCCATTGTTGGGCGTTTGTGTTTACACAAAACGCAAACGACATGATAAAAGTTATTAGAATTTTTTTCATAATTTTTTTTATTTATTTTAAAAAGTTAAGATATAAAAAAAACCACACACATGCCTTACAGTATGTTTATATATTTAATCTATTTTTTACTATAAAAAAAATCTCATTCTTTTAAATTGTATTGGATTTAATAAAAAATTTAAACATTAAAAAACCCTTAATTTCAAAACGAAAATAAGGGTTTTTTAACATCTTAGTCGTGGTGGCAGGAGTTGAATTTATTAGTTGTCCTACTTTGTTTTTTGTTGTTTTGTAGAGTTTATACTCATGTAATATATTTTTAATCTTTATAGTTCTTTATATTTTAATGATTTAAATATATATTTACATTCAACTACATATTTTTTCACCTTTTTTTAAATCAATTAAAGCAACGATGACATTATCACTTGGATGTATTTTTAAAGTTTTAGGTTTTAATTCCATTTAAATATTAACGAATATTTTTAATAAGTTTATTTAAAAAAACATCTACTTGACTCTAGTTTATTACAAGCCTTGTTCAACAATAATGTTTTTTTTGTTTCTTTCAAGTAACAAATCATCTTTAACAACTAGATTTTTTTTATGTTGTTCTTTTATTTGAATTATTTTTTTTAAAATTTCAGGATATTCATTAGCAATATTAAATTTTTCTGAGGGGTCTAAATTCAAATTATAAAGTAAGGGTTTTTCTAAAACTATTTTTTTTGAGCTTCCATCTAAGAGTATCATTGAATTATTAAAAAGTAAATCACTTTCTGGATTAAAATCTTTAATAACCAATTTTGGATAATTATAAGATCCAGATAATATGAAATGAGCTTTAAAATCTCCATGTCTTATGGCATGAATTTCTCTTTGCCTATAAAAAATAACTTTTTCTCTTTTAGATTTCTCCTTTGAGTACAATGTATTTTTTAAACTGATTCCATCCAATATTCTATCATCAATTTTTTTGGAATTTGAAATTTCAAGAAAAGTAGGTAGAATATCCATTGTAGAACCTAAATCATTTATAACTCCCGGCTTTATATCAGCTCCCCAAAATATTCCAGGCACTCTATGACCTCCTTCCCAAGTAGTACCTTTACCTTCTCTTAAAGGTCCTGAACTGCCGCCATGAGTTTTAAATGGAAGCCAAGGCCCGTTATCGGAAGTAAAAACTATAATAGTACTTTTATCAATATTATTTTTTTTGAGTTCTTCAATTATTAATCCCACACCATGATCAATCTCCTCTATCACATCTCCATAGAGACCAGCTTTACTAGTTCCTAGAAATTCTTTAGACGCAAAAAGAGGAATGTGAGGTAAACTATGAGCTAAATAGAGAAAAAAATTATTTTGAGCATTTTTTTTAATGAACTCAACAGCTTTTTCAGAATACCTCTTTGTAATTGTATTTTGGTCAGCAGGTCTTTCTATAACTTGATTTCCTTCAATAAGGGGAACATTATAATTCATTGTATTTGGAACCCAGTTGGGATCATCCATGAAACTCATATAATTTTCAGTTCCTTTCACTTTTTCCATGTCATTTGAATAGGGAATACCATAATAATAATCAAATCCATGTTGAAGTGGTAGGTATTTTTTTTTGTGACCTAAGTGCCATTTTCCAACAGCAGCTGTTACATAACCTTTGTCTTTTAGTCTTTCAGCAATTGTTATTTCAGAACTTGGTAAGCCATACTTGGAATCTTGAAAAAGCACTCTATATTTACTTCCAATCATTCCATTCCTTATTGGTAATCTTCCTGTTAACAAGGCCGCTCGACTAGGTGTACAAACAGAGGAGGCTGAATAGAACTGTGTCCATTTTTGCCCCTCACTAGCCATCATATCTAAATTAGGAGAACTGATAGTTGGATGGCCATATGACCCTAAATCTCCATAACCCATATCATCAACAAAGATTACAATAAAATTTGTTTGAGAAATACTCTTGTGAGTATTAAAAAGAAAAAGGCATAAAAAAGCAATATAGATGTTTTTCATTTCATAAATATAATTTTAATTATGGTCTTTCAATAAGACTTATAAGATCAACAAAAACACTAAATCATTAAGAAGTTAGTTGATTTGGATACTAATATGGGTACTAAAAGAAAAAACTCCTCACAAATTACTGAAAATCAGTTAATTATGAAGAGTTTTGTCGGGGTGGCAGGATTCGAACCTGCGACCTCCGCGTCCCAAACGCGGCGCGATAACCGGGCTACGCTACACCCCGAGGTGAGCGGCGCAAATATAGGATTATTTCAAAAATCATCAAACATTACAACACATTTATATAATAATAATTTATAATGATAACTTTTTACACTTTTCTACTCAGAAAAGCTTCAATTATTTTAAATTTATATAATTAAAATAATAGTATGTCAGTAGAAAGAATAAAAACATTGATTATTGGATCGGGTCCTGCAGGATATTCTGCAGCTATTTACGCTTCAAGAGCAGATTTAAAACCAGTTTTATATACTGGAATGGAGCCAGGTGGTCAGTTAACAACAACAACAGAAGTAGATAATTTTCCAGGTTACCCTCAAGGAGTAGATGGACCTACAATGATGGTAGATTTACAAAAGCAAGCTGAAAGGTTTGGGACAGATGTAAGAATAGGATTAGTTACGAAAGTAGTTCTTAGTGATGTAGAAGGTGGTATTCATAAAGTCTTAGTAGATGAAAAATTAGAGATTGAAGCTGAAACTATAATTATATCTACTGGAGCTACAGCAAAATATTTGGGAATTCCATCGGAAGAAAGGTTAAAAGGTGGTGGTGTTTCTGCCTGTGCAGTTTGTGACGGTTTTTTTTATAAAGGTCAAGACGTAGCTATAGTTGGGGGTGGTGATACTGCAGCTGAAGAAGCCACTTATTTAGCTAATATTTGTTCTAAGGTTACTATGATAGTTAGGAAAGGTGAAATGAGAGCTTCTAAAGCTATGCAACATAGAGTAGAGTCAAAAAGTAATATTGAACTCAGGTATCATTCTCAAATTCAAGAAGTTTTGGGTAAAGATGTAGTAGAAGGTGTAAGAATTATTAATACACAAACAAATAAAGTAGATGATGTAGAGGTTACAGGACTCTTTATAGCAATTGGACATAAACCTAATACAGATATATTTAAAAGTCAAATTGATATGGATGATTCTGGCTATATCGTTACTCACGGAAAAACAACAAATACTAATCGACCTGGAGTTTTCGCATCTGGTGATGTTCAAGATAAAGATTATAGGCAAGCAGTAACAGCTGCTGGTACTGGATGTATGGCTGCGTTAGATGCAGAGCGGTATTTGGCAGGCTTGGAGTAATTGTTTGTAAAAATCAATATATTTAAAGTAGATAGTTTTATATGAAAAAAATTAAATTAAGAATAAAAAATACTCTATCATTTTTTATTCTACCTGCAGCTTGGATATGTGGAGTTAGAGTTGATTCTTCGGACGAAGATAGCTGTGTAGTTAGAGTTAAACATAGATGGATTAATCAAAATCCTTTTAAGTCTCTTTTTTGGGCAGTTCAAGGTATGGCAGCAGAAATGGCCGGAGGATTGCTGTTAATGGATAAAATAAACAGAAGCGGACATAGTATCGCTATGCTATTAGTTGGATCTAGCTCTATTTTCACAAAGAAAGCCACAGGCAAAATATTATTTACTTACGATATGGGTAAGGCTTTAGATCAATTAATTTTAGATGCAGTTACTACTAAACTTCCACAAACTATTACAATAAAAACCAACGGAGTTAATCAACAGGGAGATGTTGTTTCTGAATTCTCATTTCAGTGGAGCATCAAGCTAAGGTCAAGATCTTAACATTTTTTTAAGCTTTTTTAAGCTTTTTTATAATTATATTTAAAATAAGCAAAATTGTATTATGTCAAGATCTGTTTATAACTACACTATAGATGTTTTGAAAAAAGTAAGTTTTAATCCAGTTTTATTTAAAAAAGAATTATCTAAAGCATCTTCAAGATTGTTGCCTTATGAATATAATGAACTAATTATTTGGGTTAAAAACTATGCTCAACATAATCCACACTTAGTTGGAGCATTAATGTAATTACTCTTTTTTTGTTACTCTATTTTTGTGAGGACTAATAATTTCGACATCACTAAACTGAACTTTAGTCTTAGAGATGGAATGTATCAAACTATAAATTTCTTCAATTATATGGATTTTCAATTTATTTTGTTTGTAAACAAGACTAATTTCTCTAGCTGGCTGTGGCTTTTTAAAACTATGTAACATTGTTTTTTGACTATCAGATAAATTCAATGTGTGTAAATATGGTAAAAAAGTAATGCCTAAACCTTCATCAACAAGATTTGTTAGTGTTTCGAAACTTCCACTTTTTATTTCAAACTTACCGTCGTATTCATTACAGTCAAAGCATAGATTTTCAATGCTATTTCTAAAACAATGACCGTCCTTTAATAGCAACAAATTATTAGAATACATATCTTTTGGAACTAAATCTTTTTTACCAAAATGCTTAAAGTTTTTTGGTAAATAAGCAACAAATGGTTCGTAATACATTGGTTTTTCAATTAGATCATTATCTTCTAAAGGGGTAGCGGCAATAATTAAATCTAAATGACCATTTTTTAATTCATAAACTAATTCCTTAGTTGGTAATTCAACATATGAAACCTTAAGTAATGGAAACTTTTTAATTAATTCACCTGCAAACATTGGAAGAAGAGTAGGCATTACTGTTGGTATAATACCTATTCTAAAAGATCCACCTATAATACCTTTTTGTTGATCAAGAACGTCTCTCATTTTTTCTGATTCGCTAACAATCACTTTTGATTGTTCTATTATTTTAGCTCCTAAATCAGTTAATTCTATTGGTTTTTTTGACCTATCAAAAATAATTACATCTAGTTCCCTTTCTAATTTCTGAACTTGCATGCTTAATGTAGGTTGAGTAACAAAACATTTTTCTGCAGCTATTGTGAAATTTTTAAATTCTGAAATTGCAATGGCATACTTTAGCTGAATAATAGTCATGATTATTTTTTCTTATAAAAATATAAATAATTATAAGAAAAAACTATTCAACTATTACTATTTTAAAACGAACGTTATCCAATGGCCATTCTCTTTTGTCTACTTCTAAATTAGATATAACATCTACAACATTAATTCCTTTAGTTACACGCCCAAAAGGGGTGTAATTGCCATTTAAATGATGTGCTCCATCTGATTTTTGAACAATGAAAAATTCGTAGGGTGAAGCCAATTTATAGGGGTTTTCTATTTCACTACTTGGCATTGATATGATCCCTCTATCATGTCTGTAACCTTTTTTAGTGTCTGGTGGTAATAGATATCTGCCAATCGATCTTCTTTTCAGTGAAGTACTTTTATTGTCTGAATTTCCTCCTTGAATAATAAAATCTTTAACTACTCTGTGGAAATATTCATTATTAAAATAATTTTTTTTAATTAAATAAATGAAATTCGATCTATGGTAAGGTGTGTTTTTAAATAATTTTATTTCAATATCACCATAACTTGTAATTATTTTAACTTTACTTTCAGTATTTTTCTTGCCATATTCAAAAAAGAATGGAATCGCATTTTTATCGTTTAATAAAAACGGTTTTTTTTTAACTTTAATTGAAGTTTTGATTACTTTTTCTTTTTTATATTTTATAGGTTCTGTTTTATTACCTATATCTTTACAGGAGAAGAAAAAAAGAGTAATTAGTAATAATCTTAAGAAATGCATTTCAATAGTTTTAAAAAGATTTTGTTAAAAATAAATGATTTTAATCTTCCAGGGCATGATTCTTTATCTAATATGGCTCCTCCCTCTAGAATAAATTTATTGAAAAACATAAAAATTCCCTCTGATTGTAAAAAAGCTGCAGTTCTTATGCTTTTTTATCCTGATAATAATAATAATACTAGAATGGTGTTAATACTTAGAAATAAGTATGAGGGAGTTCATTCAAATCAGATAAGTTTTCCAGGTGGTAAAATGGATAAGGAAGATAAAAATTTAGAGTTAACTGCTTTAAGGGAAACTCATGAAGAGATTGGTATAAAATCATCATCTATTAATATTGTAAATAAATTATCTTCACTATATATTCCACCAAGTAATTTTAAAGTTCAGCCCTATGTTGGTTATTGTGACAATAGTCTTACTTTTAAAGCCGACAAGAAAGAAGTAGCATTAATTATTACACCATTATTTAAGGATTTACTTAATTTAAAAATTATTAAATCACAGGTTTCAGTCAATAATCATATTCAAGAAGTTCCCAGCTATTTAATTGATAATCAAGTTTTATGGGGAGCAACTGCTATGATGGTTTATGAATTTATAGAGTTTTATATAGATATGACTAATTCTTAATATATTTAACAATTAAAATTTTGATAATTGGCTATATTTAAAAGAAATATTTTTGGACATATTCTTATAGTAAAGAAATGGTTAATACGTATTCTAGGTGTCCTTTCACACAGAAGATTTAATCAGTTTAATAAACTTAAAATAGAAGGATCAGAAGTTGTTAAATCACTTCCTGAAAATAAAGTTCTATTTGTTTCTAATCATCAAACATATTTTGCTGATGTTGCCGCTATGATTCATGTTTTTAATGCCAGTCTTAGTGGCAGAGTGGATTCTATTAAAAATGTTGGTTACCTATGGCAACCTAAAATGAATATTTATTTTGTTGCTGCTAAAGAAACAATGAAATCAGGAATATTTCCTAGAATATTAGCATATGTTGGTTCAGTTTCTATTGATAGAACTTGGAGATCAAAAGGTGAGGACATCAATAGGCAAGTTAAGATGAGCGATATTAGCAGTATTGGCAAAGCACTTGATGATGGCTGGGTTATTACTTTTCCTCAAGGAACAACTACACCCTATAAGCCAATTAGAAAAGGAACTGCTCACATTATTAAGAAATATAAACCAATTGTTATTCCAATAGTAATTGATGGTTTTAGAAGGTCATTTGATAAGAAAGGAATTAGAATTAAAAAGAAAAACATACTTCAATCTATGGATATTAAAAAACCTCTAAATATTGATTATGATAACGACTCCATTGAAGATATTGTTGAAAAAATTGAATATGCTATTGAACAACACCCCTCATTTTTAAAAGTATTGTCTGAAGAGCAACTAATAGAATTAGAAGAAAACAATAAATCTAGAAAATGGTAATTAATCTTTAGATCTTAAAATCGCATTTTTCGATATGATACCTCCACAACTTATTCTTGAGCCTGCTGCTCCAGAAGGTTGAGAAACAAAATCATCTATTCCTTGATGAACTATAATAGCTTTACCTATAATATTTTTATTGTCATCATCACAATCTAAACACCATAAATCTGTGCTAAAATTAATAATTCCAACACCTTCTTTATCCGCAGTAAAGTTGCCTATATCACCAATATGATACCCATTTTCATCTCCCCACTTTCCATGATTTGTTAAAGTTGGGTTCCAGTGTCCTCCGCTGGATTTTCCATCATTAGAAGAACAATCTGATTTTTCATGTATATGAATAGCATGTTCTCCAGGGTTTAAGTTGTTAATGGTGGCTACCATAGTAACGGTTTTATCATCTTCAATAAAAACTACATTTCCAGTAACATTACTTGAACTTTTTGATTCAAGTTCGACTACAACCATATTTGGGACACTACAGTTTGTTAACATCGAAAAAGTGGCTAATAAAAAGAAAAAGTTTTTCATAAAATTTTATATTTAATCAAAAATAGTAAAGAATACATAGTTTAGCATGATATTTGAATATAAAAAAATATGAAATATATATTTTTAATTATTATCTCATCTAGTTTGTTATCTTGTGGTTTATTATCAGAAAGTAATAGTCCTATCGAATACAATAGTCAATCTTTTAATGAATTTAAGGCCTCAGATGCTCCCGATTACGAATTATTAAAATCTTGGGCTGTTCATCCAGAAAATAAACTTGAGTTGCTTTCAGATTTTGAAAACGAAAATTCTAAACTTCCAGTAGATATATTTTTTATTTATCCCACTATGCTTACAGATAAAAAAGATGTTTCATGGAATGCGGATATATATGATAATATTACCAGAGATTATGTTTTAGGGTCATCAATTAAATATCAATCTTCTGCTTGGTATTCAGTGGGTAATTTATATGCACCCTTTTATAGACAAGCTCATCTTAGAGTTTTTAGAGAGTCTTTCTGGAAAAACGGAGGAGATAAAGCTTACGAAATGGCTTACCAAGATATTAGACAGGCATTTATTACCTATTTGAGTAAGTATAATAATTCTAAACCAATTATCATTGCTGGACATAGTCAAGGTGCAGGGCATGCTAAAAGATTATTAAAAGAGTTTTTTGATGGAAAACCACTTCAAAAAAAATTAATTGCTGCTTATCTAATTGGAACAAAAATCACTAAAGAGGATTTTAAAAATATTGATCATATGACTAGTGCTGATCAAACTGGAGGATTTGTTACTTGGAATACTTACAGAGTGTTGTCTGCTTCAAAAGAAAAAAAAGCAAATTATACCATTTCAAAAGACTGGATTGAAGGTGCAATTTGTTCTAATCCAATAACTTGGGATGAAAAGAATACTACCACTTACGATGATCACAAAGGGTTTCTTTATTTAAATAATAAGGTTTTTCCTAAATCTGTTAAAATTGAAAATATAAATGACAAAGTAATGGTTAAATTACCTAAAATGGGGTTAGTTAAAAGGTTGTTATTATCAACGGTTAAAGACTATCATAAGGCTGATATTAATTTGTTTTGGGAAGATATTCGTGTTAACTCATTACTACGTTCAAAAACATATTTAAATGAATAAAGGCTTAATATTCTTATTCTTATCCTTTTTTACATTCAATATTTTTTCTCAAGAATTAATTTCAGGAAATGTTACTTATATAAATGAATTAAATATAGAGTCTCCTCTTGAGGGTGTTTCTGTATATTGGGAAGATCTTTCGTTTGGAGCTACAACTAATAGTGATGGAGATTACTCATTGCCATCTTCAACTACTTCAAATAAACTAATATTTAAATTTATTGGATTTAAAGAAGACTTAGTTGAGATTTCTAGTATTAAATTATACAATCATTTAATGGTTATTGATAATAACCAGCTAGACGAGGTAGTAGTTAATAAAAGAAAAAAAACTATTCAAAAATCATACTTTAAAACTCAAAATATTATTAATGTTAGTAGCGATGAGTTGTTAAAAGCAGCATGTTGTAATATTTCTGAAAGTTTTGAGACTAATCCATCTATTGATGTTAGTTTTTCTGATGCAATTACTGGAGTTAAACAGGTAAAAATGCTTGGTTTAGAAAGCCCTTATATTTTAATTACAGAGGAAAATATTCCAATGGTCCGTGGAGCATCACAAGTTTTTGGTTTGTCTTTCATCCCTGGAACATGGGTTGAAAGCATGCAGATAACAAAAGGAACAGGTAGTGTTGTGAATGGTTTTGAAAGCATTTCAGGCCAAATTAATGTAGAATTAAAAAAACCTCTTACAGACAGTCCTGTTTTTGTAAATTTATTTTCCTCAAATATGGGAAGAAATGAAATTAATATTCATTTTAATAAAAAAATTAGCCAAAAATTAAGCTCAGGTTTTTTCTTACATGCAAATGATAATTCAAAATCTCATGATGAAAATTATGATGGTTTTTTGGATAGCCCTAAGTCTTTAGGCTATAATCTATTTAACAGGTGGCAGTATATTGATCCAGAAAAAGGACTTGTAAGTTTCTTGGGATTGAGACTAATGAAGGATGATAAAACAATGGGACAATATAACGACACTATGTTGAATTCTTCAGGAGATATTCCTGCTATTTGGAATAGTGAAATTAATACAAACAGATTTGATTCTAATTTTAAACTTGGTTATGTAAATCCAAATATTCCCTATCAGACTATTGGATTTCAAATGGCTTATAGTAATCATGATCAAATTTCTTTTTTTGGAAATAGAAATTACAATATTAATCAAGATAGTTTTTATTCTAGTCTATTATATAATTCAATTATAACCAATACTATGAATAAATTTAAGGTTGGACTTAATTATTCGTTTGATAGGTTTGAGGAACTTGTGGATACTCAGAATAATCAATATTTAAGAAATGACAGATCTTTTGGTGGTTTTTTTGAGTATAGTTATGATAATTTAGATAAACTAAGTTTAGTAGCTGGAATCAGATACGATGTTCATAATAACTTAGGGTCTTTTATAACTCCAAGATTACATCTAAGGTATATGTTACTTGAAAAGTCTGTTTTAAGATTTTCTGCAGGTTTTGGAAGGAAAGCTTCAAATATTTTTTCAGAAAATCAAAATATTTTTTCCACTGGGCGTAAAATTAATATTAATAAAAATAATGGAAAATTTTATGGTCTAAACCCTGAAAAAGCTTTTAATTACGGAGTTAGTTTTAGGCAAGGTTTTTCTTTAAATAATAAAGAAGGTGATATTACAATTGATTATTACGTAACTGATTTTGAAAATCAAGTTGTTGTTGACATAGAGAAACAAGGAGAAGTTCATTTTTATAATCTAGATGGAAAAAGTTTTGCAAGAAGTTTTCAGATAGAGTTGGATTATGAAATTTCAACAAACATTAATTTTAAATCTGCTTATAAGAATTATGATGTTAAAAGACAGTTTAATTCTGGATTTAAACAAAACCCTTTAACCCCAAAAAATAGATTTTTTTTAAATTTAGATTTCTCATCAACTATTGGAGAAAATGGATCAAGATGGAAATATGATTTTACATATAATTGGATAGGAGAGCAAAGACTGCCTTTTCATTCTGCTTTATCATCTATGAACGGATATTCTAAATCTTATAATTTGTTTAACTCACAACTAACCCGTGTGTTTTCAAATAAAATTGAAGCATATGTGGGAGGAGAAAATATTGGTAGTTATACTCAAAAAAATCCAATACTTGGTGCTAATGATCCCTTTGGAAATGATTTCGATAGCTCTATTATTTATGCACCAATAAGTGGCTCTATGTTTTATCTAGGGCTAAGATTTAAATTGTAACTTTAATTAAAACTATGAAGTATATAATAATTTTATTTTTTTTAGTAGCTAATTATTCATTTGGTCAAGAAATCACATCCAAGTCTGCTAAAACTTCTTTTAGCGTTTCTGGCGTTTGTGAAATGTGTAAGGACAGAATAGAAAAAGGTGCTTTAAAATTAAAAGGAGTTAAATATGTTAATTGGAATATTATTTCAAATAAAGTTTCAATAATATATAATTCAAAAAAAATAAAACTTGATAACATTCATAAAGAAATTGCTTTATTAGGTCATAGCACTGACCTGCAAAAGGCAACAGAAGATACTTATAATAATCTTCCAGACTGCTGTCAATATAAAACAGAATCAATTCATTAAATATAAAATCATGAAAAATAATTTAAAAATTGTAATCTCCTTAATCGTTGGAGTAGGAATAGGATTTGTTTTAGCAGACTCAACACTATTTAACAGTCCTGTTGATGAAAACAATGTAACATCTATTTCTGATTCAGAACAAATCGTTGAACTGATGGGTACTGAAACTTCTTTTGGAGTTAAAGGAAATTGCAAAATGTGTAAATCAAATATTGAGACTGCTGCACTTTCTTTGGATGGAGTATTGAAAGCTGATTGGGATGTTAAAACTAAACAAGTGAGTTTAGTATACGATGATCAAATGATTGATTTAACATCAATTCATCAGGCTATTTCTAATTCTGGTTATGGAACAGATTTAAATGAATTAAATAAAGAAGCTTATGACAACCTGCCTTTATGTTGTCAATATGACCCTGAAATGAAGACTGATATAAATTAATTTTTTTATATTTGAATAAACCAAAAATAAATATGAAAAATTTAATACTGTTATTTACATTATGTCTTTTTGCATCGTGTAACAATTCTGCTGTTTTAAAAGCAACAGCATCTTTAGATTCTGAAGTTATTACAGATACAAATGGCGAACCTGAAGGTCCTCACACTTCTGTTGAATGGAAAATATGGGCTTATAGTAGTGCTGCTCCTTCGTTTATTGGAGCTAATTGTACTGTTCTTGATGTTGATAATTCTGTATTAAGAGAAGGTACTAACGGTTGGACTGCAATGGCTGCAAACCCTAGAGGAATGTCTGATCCAGAAAATGGATGGAAAGATGCACATGAAGCTATGGCAATGGTAGGTGATGGTCCAGCTATGAAATGGGCAATGGCTTATATGGGTGGTAAAACACCTGAAATGGAGTCTGATGGATGGGCTTGGATGTTAAATGGTGATATGGGAGAAGATAACACTAAACAATTAGTTTTTAATAAGGAAGATGCTGCAGAGGGACACTGGATTGAATCTGGAGCTCATTTAATGTTATTTCCAAAAGATCCTGCTTCTTTAGAAGGTCAAACGACAGATTTTAATACTGGAG